>JAEEGL016760792.1_pt1 | contig 10056 bp, 6 predicted proteins | sample 9134231 | NCBI WGS metagenome assembly JAEEGL01 (sample SAMN16246548, study PRJNA631951) | gut metagenome | biome: gut microbiome; feature: rumen; material: fiber-attached | host: Bos | place: Iran: Karaj | collected 2018-10 | reverse complement strand
TTGCTGAATTGGTACAAAATACGACGTATTTCATTCCAAATCTTTGATACAATTCTTGTGTCTGAGAACCATTATGATGAGCATTTTTTAATACTGTAACTTTACACAAATCTGGATATGCATCAATAACTTGTTTCAATTTAGTACTATTATCAAGATCTCCTGTAAACAAAAATGAAATCTTGTTATATGTAAAATTTAATACCATAGAATTGTTATTTTGTGCAGGATCTCCCCTAGAATGATTTTCATATCCTATAGGACCGACGCATTTTATTTTTAGTGGTAAGTCTTCTAGTCCTAATTTTTTATTCAAGTCATCTCCATGATTAACGATTATAACTTTACATTTTTTAGCATTTTCTTTCCATTGTGGTTTTCCATATGAAAGAATTGCAGTTAACACAACATATTTCCTATATGACTTAGCCCCATTAACAATTATATTAGGAATATTATACGCGTTAATTATATCAGTCGCAGCTCCGACATGGTCTCTATGTGAATGAGTACCAATATAATAATCGATTTGTTTTACTCCAATTTTGTCTAAATATGCTTTTTCTACTTTAGCATATCCTTCCATTCCGCCATCAAAGAAAAAGTTAACATCTCCATATTCGACATAAATTGCATCTGCTCTTCCTTGAGGGTCAATGAAATGGACTTTTAATACTGTATCATCTCCAGGATATTCAGTGCCAGGGTCACCTGTGCCTGGTTCTGATTCTTTTTCAGAAAAACCATATTCAAAATAGACAGATCTAGATTTATTAGTTTGTTTATCGTAATAGTTAGTAATATATTTGTTTTTAGCTTCTGCAGAATTTCCACCAATTGCATCTTTTATTTTTAAAGATTTTCCATCAGAAGAAATCTCTGCTGACAAATAGCAAGGAGCCGTAATAGAGCCCGCAGGTGAACCTTGCACATTTGCATTATCGTAATAATAATACGTACCTCTATTAATCTTTACATTCCAAGCAAAAAAGTTTTCAGTTTCTAACTTTTTGTTAGATTTAATAGTAAAAGCTCCCGTGCCAACTATTTTTACGTCTTTACCTTCGATTTTGCAAATATTACTATTACTAGATTTGGCGGTTTCGTCATCATCTAGCTTCATTTGTTTCCCGTATCTTACAACATAAGTGCCATCAACAATGGTTCCTGCCCCTTGATAAATAATGGCATCAGCAACATATGGTATAACAATATTAATAATAATAGTTACAACAATTGAAGATATTATTAAATTAAAAAATCTATTTTTGATATTTTTCATTTTCGATTTTAATTAATCCATTTTATTTGGTTTAAATCCATTGGTTCAAGTAACATTTCGTTTTTAGGAATAACCCTAAATGTATAACCATAATCTCCGCCATTTTTCATAGAAATTTCAGCTTCAAAGTGATATGTTCCATCATCAGATGATGTCATTTTCATATCTGTAATTTCAATGTCGTCAACCACACCATTGTTAGATATTTTTCCAACATAAACTTGAGGTTGAATAGAATTGATATCAATCAACTCCTCTGGTAATTTTATACTGCAACCAACAACAATTTTATTTCCAGCATCAACTATGATGTCATTTAAGTTATCTTTGTCTTGTGTAATCTTTATTTTGTCAAAATTTTCGTTAATTCTTTTCTTCCACTCATCAAATTGAGCAACTTGATTTAAGTCTTCATAATGAGCTTTATTTAAATTGCATAATGGAATATAAATTCTTTCAACATAATCTTCAACCATTCTGGCTGTGCTAAATCTACCAGAGTTTGAAGCAATGCTGTTTTTCATTATTTCTACCCATTTATCAGAATACTCTTTGCCATTTTTCTCATAATAAATCGGAATAATTTTTCTTTCAAGCGTGTTATATATTGAGTTTGCGTCTGCTTGATCTTGTTCTTCATAGTTTTGATATTTATCATCAGTACCAATAACAAAACCATTCTTTTGGTTGTATCCTTCAACCCACCATCCATCAGAAACACTAAAGTTAACTGCTCCATTAAGTGCAGCCTTTTGGCCTGATGTACCTGAAGCCTCTAATGGTCTTCTTGGATTGTTAAGCCAAATATCAACTCCTGAAACCAAATATCTTGCAATTCCTATGTTGTAGTTCTCTAGTAGGAACACTTTGCCTTTAAATTGTGGCTTCATTGCTATTTCGTGAATAAATTGAATTAAATCTTGGCCTTCTTTATCAACAGGGTGAGCCTTTCCAGCAAATATTATTTGCACAGGTTTATCTTTTTCATTAAAGATTTGAGTAATTCTCTCTAAGTCTTTAAATATAAGAGTTGCTCTTTTATATGTTGCAAATCTTCTTGCAAAGCCTATTGTTAAAGCATCTGGATTTAATCCACCTACTATGTCTTCTATATCATCATAAGAATAATTACATCTTCTTAGTCTTTCAGTTGTAATATTTTTAACAATACTTAATAGTTTAATCTTTCTATTTCTATGCTCTCTATAAAGCTCTTCATTTGGAATTGTGTAAATGTTTTCCCAGGTTTTCTCATCTTGAATATTGTCTTGCCAATATGGAGTAAGATAATTATTATATAACTTCTTTAAATTAGGTGATAGCCATGAGCATGTGTGCACGCCATTTGTAACATAAGTGATTGGTGATTCTTGTTTTGGAACTTCTGGCCAAACATCACTAAATAATTCTCTAGAAACTTCACCATGAAGCTTGCTAACACCATTTTTCTTTCCAGCAACTTTTAATGCCAATACTCCCATGTTGAATCCACTATTATAGTCATCATGTGGTTTCATTCCAAGTCTTAAGAACTCATCTTCTGTAATTCCAAGTCCTTCCCAATATCCATGGAAATATTTCTTAACTAAATCTATAGGGAATATATCATTTCCTATTGCAATTGGCGTGTGAGTTGTGAAAGCAACTTGTGAAGAAACTATTTCACGAGCAATGTTAAATGATACTTCTTTTTCAGCCATTACTTGTCTAATTTTTTCAAGAATCAAGAATGAAGAATGTCCTTCATTTAAGTGGTACATTCTAGGTTTTATTCCTAATTCATCTAATAGCTTAACACCTGCAATTCCAAGAACTATTTCTTGTCTAATTCTCATATCTTGGTTGCCACCATATAGTTTGCAAGTTGTATCTCTTAACTCTGCTGGATTTTCTTCAATGTCTGAATCCATAAGATATAAAGTAACTCTACCAACTTTTATATCCCAAACTTTTAGATATAGTTTTGAAGTAGGCATTTTTAATTCAATTAAAAAGTCACTACCATCTTCTTTTTTCAAAGATCTAAATGGCATTGAGTCAATATCTAGCATGCTGTAACTTGTTTCTTGTTGGCCATAACCATTTATTAGTTGAGTAAAGTAACCTTCTTTATATAAAAGGCCTACAGCAACAAATGGAATACCTAAATCACTTGCAGCTTTAACATGGTCACCAGAAAGAATTCCAAGACCACCTGAATATGTTGGAATAGTTTCGTCCATTCCATATTCTGCACTAAAGTATGCAATTAGATCATCTTTATTGTTTGGATAATTCTTTGCAAACCAAGTGTCTTTACTATTCATATAATCGTTGTAATCGTTTACAACTTTATCATACATTCTAAGAAACTCTTCATTATTAGCAGCTCTTTCAAGTTTTTCTTGGTCTACTAATTTTAAGAATTTCACTGCATTTTTCTTACATCTTTCCCATAAATCAATATCTATTTCTTTGAATAGTTTTAAGAAATCGGTGTTCCACGTCCACCATAAGTTATATGAGATATCGTAAAGCATTTTAATCCTATTAGGCAGTTGTGGCCTTATAACTATCCTATTAAATACAAAAGACATTTGATTTTTCCTCCTAAGTTCTTTTACATAATTTATCATTAGTTAATATCTATTTTATTATCTAATAACGCAACTTAAAAGTCAATCTGTAAGTAACAAATGTAATGAATTTTTTTCAAATATAAAACGAGCGCTGACATATATGTCAACGCCCGCCGAGGTGCTCAGTTCATAAATTTGAACAGTCCTTCCGAATGGGACAATTTCAGCATCCTAGCCTTTGAGTCATAGTATGCTTCAACCATTCCCAGCCTGATTTCCATCATGAGTCGGTCAACAAGTTCCTTATGAATCACCTGCCGTTTGTAGAATTTGGTAATAACATCCTTGACATCAACGAGTTCAATAACTACCCCATCGTGTAGGGTCATTTTTGCACTCACTTGCGCAGGTTTGCTATACCTCTTACCGTTCCTCTGACTGTACGACTCTGTAAATCCATGCTTTTCCAGTTCATCCGTAAGCTTTTCGCCGCCTTCTTCCAGATCTTTCCAATAGTAGAACCTAGTATTCGACGAATGGTACGTCAGCTCTATTGCTTCAACAGCTTCTATTGGATCAAGCTTTCGCTGCTCTTTCGCTTTAGTCAGAATAAGTCCGTCTCCTTTCGAATAATGAACCTCAACCTTCCCTTGTGCAATCTCAGTTTCCAGCTTTCGGACCAATTCCTGATTTATAATCTTGCGATTATAGAATTTCAGAATTGTTTCCTTAACCTCTCGGAGTTCAACACTCCATCTGTTGTCAAGCGTGATATCTGCTTTCACAGTAACTGGCCTATTGTAAATGCTTTTTCCCTCTCGGGTACATACATACAAATAGCCATTGTTAAACAAATACGTCCGCTCTATCGGGTCAAGCTGTGCCGGAAAATAGGTCTTCTTGTCTGCCGGCACGTAATGAAAAAAAACTCGTACAACCTTCTGCATGATGACACCTCCTTCAATAATTGTCCTTCAAGGTTGCATAATTATATTATATCAAATTATTAATTTTTTAACAAGTTAAAACGCAGACCAATGGTCTGCGCTACGAAAAGCATTATACATTGCATTCATTACAATTTTCGTCTTCATATTCAATTTCAATTGTAACATGTTCTATATTTTTATCATTTAAAAATTCTTTTATGTCTTTTTTTATCTCAATAATCTTGTCACTTTTGGTATCTTTCTCAACAACTAAATGCATTGTTAAAAAATTCTTTTCGCCGTCTAAAGTCCATACATGAATATGATGTGCATCAACAATTTTAAACTTTTCCTTAAGTGTAGGAATTATTTCGTCAATCTTTATATCTTTTGGAACTTTATCTAGCATGATTTCAAACACTTCTTTTAGATTTTTTATAACCTCATATAAAATATAAAGTGTTATAATTATTGAAGCTATTGGATCAATTAAAGCTACATTTGTGAACTTCATAATTATGCTAATCAAAATAACCACAATCCATTTTAGAGTGTCCTCTAATAAATGTAAACTAACCATTTTCTCGTTTACATGTGATGTTTTATGTGTGATTTTAAATCCTAACAAATTAATTACAAAGCCAATAATTGCAACTATAAACATTCCATCATAGTTAATTTCAACTGGATTCTTTATTCTTTCAATTGCATTTATTATCATCACAGCACTGCCAATTAGTAAAACAACCGCAGTAACTAGGCTCCCTAAAAGTGAATATCTGTGATATCCATAAGTATAGTTTTTATCAGGCTTTTTTTGAGAGATTTTATCCAAAATAAACGCAACAAATAAAGAGATTGTATCTCCTATATCATGTATAGCTTCACTTACAATTGATATACTATGGGTAAATATTCCACCTATTATTTCAAGAATAACAAAAAACAAATTTAGTAAGCAGGCTGCTAATATATTATTTCCATGAGCATGGTGATGATGACCATGCTCATGATTGTGTTGTTTTTCGCTCATTTTATTTCTTTTTCTTTTCTTCTTTTTTGTCTCTAAAGAATATGCTTCTTATTAATGAACCATAACCTAATGCTGAAACAGCAATTCTTACAAATCCACCTAAGAATGGAATTAGACCTATTATAGTAAATGCTAATCCGAATAATACTAGATATCCATAAATACCTTTAGTTGTAAGTTTTTTGTCTTCAATTTTCTTTCTAAAGATTATTAAAACAAGTTGTGTAAGTCCAGCTGTACTTGCAAATAATGAAAGTACAAGCATTGTTAATAATAAAGCTACTGCCGCATTAGTTCCAACAATTGTAAACATTAATACAAATAATGGAAGTATGCATAATAGTGAAATAAACCAAAATAAATAGCCTTTTCCAATTGATTCACCTATAGTTGAACTCATAATTGTATGTTCAAATTTCTTTCCTACAAATACAACTAATAATCCAAGTAATACAATTGCACAGAATCCTCTAATGCATTTTTTAATTTTTCCCATTATTATAGCTGCAATTGTTACTTCTTCAGCAGGCTCAGGATCTACTTTATTGAATTTATATTCTGCAATTGATGCTGATTTTGGTATACTAGCTTCTTGTTGTGCTTCGTATTCAAATTTTCCTTCAATAACAGTCTCTTCACCTATTACTATTGAATCACCAACAATGTCAACATTGTGACCATATTGTCCACAAAGCTCGATGTTAGCTGATCCAATTTTAGTGTCAACTGCAACATATGAATCTGAATCTACTGAAATATCTGCACAAGCTGCATATAGTTGGAATATTTTAGAACCAGTAATCTTAACATTTTGGCCCATTACAAATAAATTTCCATTTATTTGAGCTCCATTAATGGTAACATTTTGGCCCATTACAAAAACATCTCCCACTATTGTGCATCCATTTAATGTAACATCTTGTCCCATTAAAAATGCATTTCCAGATATGCTCTTGCTTAAAGTAATGGCCTTTTCCATTTCAAAGTAATCGCCAAATTTCACATTTAATGTTTCTTCAAGTTCTGCCTCTTTTTCGCTAGGTGTTCTGTTGTCATCAGTTGAAATCAAGGTGTTTCCTAGTTCTGTTGAAACTAGTGTGTTTTCAACTGGTGTAACATCATTAGCACTAGCAATGGTTGTAAATAATAAAAGTAGCAAAGTTACAAATGTAACTGTGATTAAAAGTTTCTTTTTCATTTTTCCTCCTTATAAGTTTTTATATAATAAAAAATATATAAACAATTATTTTAGTTTTCACGGGCAACTAAAATTCCATATGGTGCAAGTTTTGTTTTAGAAGAATTATCACTAGCATGTAATATTTTTAAATTGTCACAATCATTTTTAATTCCTATTTCTTGATATGAATTTGTTCGGTTAACGGCCATTACTGCTCTGTGACCATCAAATCTATATCTTTCAAGTATTAAAACACTTTCATTGATACTGGCAATATCGACATCCCCATGTTTTAATATATCATTATTAGCTTTTCTCATTTTGCCACATAATCTAACAAAATTTTGCATATCTTGGTCTTGATTATCCCAATTATATGGTTTTCTACAAAATGGATCTTTAAATCCACTGTCAGCAATCTCTGTTCCTTGTAACAAGCAAGGTACACCAGGAATAAAATATAAAAGTGAAATTGCTATTTTAGTTAGCTTTTTAGCCAAATCCATTTGATCACTCGTTAATCTGTCATGTTCAGCCTCAAATTTTCTAAATCCATGTGTATCAAAGCCTTCAGGTTTACGCCATGGTGCTTCAATATCCCACATTAATCCTAAATTTGGGTCTGGATTCATTATTGGACGATTTTCATCAAGCATAATATTTGCAAGCATTGTGGTAGGTAATGGTGTATCATGAGTTCCAATGTTATTTAATAAAACATCTTGAACCTGTTTTGGATATTTTGTATAAACAGTATTAAATTTATAATTAAAATTGTCACAATTGCCATAAGCAATCCATCTCAAAATTGCATCTGACATTGGATAATTCATTATACTATCTAATTGTCCATCATAAATCTTTGGATCTTGTTTGGTTGTTGCCAAATCCCACATTTCACCGATGTATACTGTGCCAGGATATTTTTCTTTTAATTTACTTATATAGTAATAAAACTCTTTTGAAATTCCTTCGCCTAAGTCAAATCTAATTCCAGCTATTCCACATTTTAAATACTTTTCAATGACTTTAGACATTTCTTTTTGGTAATCTTCGTTTCTTGTGTCTACTTCTGCTAAATCTTTAAATCCCCACCAAAACATCTGATTGCCATTTTCATCTTTTTTATACCAATCTTTATATCTCTCATCATTATAGTAAATAGAATTAGTTCCTGTATGATTAAATACACAATCCGCTAGCACTTTAATTCCTTTGCTTTTAGCAGATTCACAAAGACTTGTTAAATCTGCCCATGAGCCAATCCAAGGATCAACTTTCATATGATTTCAGAAATCATAATGATGATAAGAATCACTAAGTTCTATAGGAGTTAAGCAAATAGTGTCAAAGCCCAAATCTGCTATATAATCTAGTTTTGCTTCGATTCCTTTTAAATTTCCACCATAAAAATACTTGTTTAAGTTGTTGTCACCTTCTTTAAACTCCCAGACTGGCATTCTGTCATTCCAGTCTCTTAAAAACCTATTGGTCATAGGTTTAGGTTTGTCGCCTTCTCTATAAAAGCGATCTACAACAATTTGAATTGCAGTACTTCCTGAAAATTGACTGTTTTCTTCCATTAATTACTCACTGCCTCTTTCTTCAGTTTTTAATATCTTTATTTTTTGTTTTAAATCATTAAAATCTTTTAACTTCCAACTCCAGTTTTTATCATTATCTGATCCTGGTTGATTAATTCTAGCTTTGTCGTCTAGACCAAGTACATCTTGAATTGGAATTATTGAAACTCTTGCATGGCTTTTCATACAATACTTTATAATTCCTTCATTAATATTTTTTTCAGAAATTCCTTGAGAAGCTAAAATACTATCAACTTTTTCTTTCTCTTGATTTGAAAGCTTTGCATACCATCCGACTACTGTACTTGTGTCATGATTACCTGAATATCTAATACATTTTTCTTTCTCAAAGCCCTTATCAATTCCCTTTTTCAAATCAAATGAAAACATTATTAAATCTTGGCCAGTAAAATTATATTTATCTCTTAGCTCTATGGTTTCTTTTGTTATATCCCCTAAGTCTTCTACCCAATAATCTTCCGGCTTTGAAAACTTAAATATTTCTTTAATAAAGCTTTCTCCTAGGCCTTTTTCATATGTACCTTCTTTTGCTAATTTTCCAGTCGGTATTTTGTAGTACTTTTCAAATATCTTGAAGTGATCAATTCTTACAATATCAAATTTATCAATGTGTTCCTTATATCTATCCAGTAAATAATTGTAGTTATCATTTTTAATGTAATTAAGGTCATAAACTGGCATGTACCAAACTTGACCATTTCTATTGTAATGATCTGGTGGGGTTCCTGCCATAAATTTCATTTGGCCATCTTCTAATTGATAACACTTGCTATGATAAGCTATTTCACAAGAATTAAAAGATGGGTAAACTGGCATATCTCCAACAATTTTAACATTTTTAGAATTTGCATATGCTTTGAGCTCTGCCCATTGTTTTGAAAGAATATATTGTTCAAACAAAATCAAGTCAGAATCTAATTTGCTTCTTTTTGAATAGTATTCTGCAAACTCTTGCATATAAGGATTTTCACAGAACTTTTTAAATTTCTCATTGTCATCATTAAAATGCTCATATGCTTCTTTTACATATTTATATTTATAAGTATCCCTTATAATTCTTTCTTGATATTCTCTTTCGTCAGCTTTCTCAATTAATCCATGCTCGTATAATTTGTCTAAAGATATATAGTCTTCTTCAAGCGCATAAAAACTGATAGGCGAAAAAGTTCTCCTATCAAACTCATCTATTGGCAATATTTGCCAATAGTGAATATTGTTTTCACTTAATATGTCTATAAATTCATATGCTTCATTTCCAAAGTCGCCAATTCCATATTTGCTTGGTAATGAAAAGATTGGTAGCAAAACGCCAATTTCTTTCATTAATGTAAACCTCATCTTTAGTTAAAAATATACATAGTTATTTTAACAAAGCAAATTTCCCTTTTCAATAGATTATTGGTATTGTAAAATTATATTTTGTATGTTAGTCAAACATATGTCACACTTTTTTGAAATTAATATGTTTTG
>JAEEGL015744012.1_pt1 | contig 10056 bp, 5 predicted proteins | sample 9134231 | NCBI WGS metagenome assembly JAEEGL01 (sample SAMN16246548, study PRJNA631951) | gut metagenome | biome: gut microbiome; feature: rumen; material: fiber-attached | host: Bos | place: Iran: Karaj | collected 2018-10 | reverse complement strand
GCGGATGGTGCCTATCCGCTTCATGTCCACGGAAATCGAAGTCTTCACCCGATCGGGTGAAACGTCCACCGAAGGGCTTCCGCATATGGCTGCAGATTGCGAATGCCCTGCGGCCGGGGCAGATTCCACGATACAGCCGACCACAGCGGCAAAAACAGTCCGCAGCATGATTTCATTTACATTCATCGACAATCCCCTTCTCCTTTATTTGACGACAATGACGGTTCCTTTGGCAACGACACGTATCTTGCCGTCGTTAACGTTCACCTTGACGCGAGTGGTCGGCCACCCATTCTTCGTCACGGACCAGTTCGCGACATTGGAGAACCCTTCGCAGTTCGTAAGGATCGGCGAGAACTCCGCGCCGGTTTTCGGGACATTCACGACATCCACCGTTCCTTCTTGGGCAAAGGTGATGTTCTCGAACGTGCCGACACCGGTCGCGCCATCAAGAGAAAGTCCGGCCACCGTCACAGCGCCGCCGTCGCGGATGTCGGCCCTCAGCACGGCATTGGAGGCGACGGAAACGGAGGAAATGGGATCATGGCGCATGGAGCGCACCGGCAGGGTTATCGGGAAGCCCGCGCCGCTGGAAAGCGGGCGGACGGCATTCGCCGCGATAGTGTCATGGTTGGACTCCCACTTGAGTTTCTTGTTTGCATCCACGGCCAAAGCGTCAGTAGCCCACCAGGGTATATTCGTCGTGACGGAGTTCCCTCCAACTTCGACGATCCTCTCCTCCAGTGATGCGCCGACCACGTTTGTCACGGTGGTCCATTCCTTGCCGTCTAAACTGCATTCAAGCGAATAGGCATAGACGCTTGGCCGGAAATTTGCAAGCAGGTTGGCGTAGTCATAGGCTACCACGGGATCGGAATCATCTTTAAGCCGCATCACGATCCTTATCCAGGTGTTGGTGGTTTGCGGCCGCATCCATGAAGAGTTCTGCCCGGAACTCAAGTTTCCGTAAGACGACGCTGCGGATGTATCCGAAAAAATACATGCCAATTTTTTGTTGTACTCCGTCCCGACAGTGCCTTGCATGAGCGCCGCCTGTCCACCAGCGAGAGATGTCCAATCATCAATTACCGTAAGTCCTTTGTTCTGGCGCACGCCATCTGCGGAATAAAGAGCAAACTCGTCAACCTGAGCAGCGTAAGATTGCGACTTGCCGTTTCCCTCGCCGTGATTGGCATTCAGCCAATCCGCAAAGTTCTGCATGATATTCCAGCGGAACCAAGTGGGCGTCGCGCGGTCGCGCAGAATCGTCAACGTGCCGTCCTTGACCGTAAGAGACCCGTTGAACGCCACGTCCCCTGTAAGCGTCCAGTTGCTACGCCCCTCCTTCACGATGGAAAGGGTGCCGCATGCGTTCGTCACCGTATCGAGCTGGTTCTCCACCGCCGTATCGTCGCCGTCGAGCGCAAGGGTGCTCACGCCGTCACCCACGCCGAACACGTTCCGCCAGAAGAAGTCATATCCGGTCGCGTTGCGGAGTCGGCCCGAACCCTTCACGCCAATCGGACGTGTCGTGCAGAAGACATCCGATACGCCCGTATATTCGAGCGTGGCCGTGGAATTCGTACCGCCCACGAGCAGCGCGTACGGCACGGCATCGCTGTCGAGCCGAACCGCACTGTTCACATCGTCGTAAAGGACAGTCGAGAGACCGAGCGAACACATCGCGCCAGCCTCGGCGACGGAATCAAAACGAAGCGTCCCGTCCTTCACGGCGGTGACGCCGCGATGGTTGCGCGACGCGTTGTCGGCGAACCGCCAGATTCCGCTTCCTTCCTTTGTGATGTAGGTGGCGAAATTGGTACCGTTGAGCGCTCCAAGTTCGTACCAGGGACCGGAAATCACACATTCATTTGCATTTGAGCCGGTGATGACAAGCTGCCGCATGCGCGCCGGTGTCGTATAATGGCCAAGACGGCCGGTAAATTCAACGCCTCCTGTCGCGCCCGCGTCGATCACAGGTACATAGTCGAGTAGTGAACTCTTGAAAGGAATCTCTTTATCTGTCGTCTCGCCCGTTCCGATATATTCAAGGCGTCCGCCATTGATCAGTGAGATTGTCCCGTTTGTACCGATGGACGAGGCTTGCCCGGCCATGCCGAAACTTGCCAGGGCCACGACGCCGTCGTAGTACGCTATGATCGACGAAAAATCGCTTGAGACGCCATCCAGCCTCATGGTCGTTCCTTTCGCCGTCGGCTTGAACTGGATGTTTCCGAGAATCCTGCCCGAGAATTCCGAATCTGTATTCTCCCGCGCCTGATTGAAGTAGGTCTGGGTATTCGCCATGTCGTTTGATATGATGCCGGATCCGGAAAGATTCCCGAAATTCAGTTGCGCCACGCCATTGAGGTCCAGCACGCCTGATGCGCCTACATCAATGCTGACGACCGAAATCTGGTTTGCACTGCTGGAATAACCGGCCACATCGCCGAAGCGCAGCGTGCCGCCGTTGACTTGAATGCCCGTACGGTAGATATATACTGAATTGTACGGAGCGGAAAGGGTCAGCGTGCCGTTACCGGCCTTTATGAGATACACCCTAGTGGACCAAGAGGCGTTGTTTTCCTCGGGTTGGCGTATCTCGCATGTCAAAGTGTGGTCGTTCTCGATATCGAATGTAATCGTACAGACCGCCTGAAGCGTGATCTTCGCTAGACTTCCGACGAAATCGGCGTCGGTATCCGTCACCACCGGATTCTTCCCCCGGGGAATAATCACGATGTCGTTTGCAGACGGCTTGCCTTCCTCGAGATAGTTGCCTGGATCCTGCCAGCTGGCGTCGTCCGCGCCGTCCCATGTATAGGTGGCGGCGTTCGCCGCATTCACAGGACAGACTACAGCGGCCAATGCGAATAGGACCAGCGCGAAACCACGGAGGGCATTATTCTGTCTGTTCATTTCTTCGCTCCTTTAGCTGGAATTCTGACGAGTGTGTAGGCCTTAAGCAGATTCTTCGGAAGAGTGACAGTGCTGCTTCCGTCGCCGTTGTCACGGACGGACAGGCTACGCACGCCATCGAAGTCGGGGCTTGCGGCGTTCGCGCCAGAAGCGTCGAACGGAAGCGTGAAAACGATGTCTGCGGCAAGTTCCGGGAATGGAATATCCGGTGGATTGGACGGGGAGAGGACGCCCAACGGCGGGACGCAAGCTGTTGCGTTCAGGAAGTGTATCACCGTGTTCCCGTTACGTTCCTTCCACATTGTCGTGTATATGCCCGCAGGGGCGTCCGTCTTCCATACCGAGCAATCGCGCGTGAACTCGGCCAATTCGTCGCGGAACGCCTTCTCGCGCACGGGATCGGGATTGAACTTGTTGATGGTCCTGGGGCCGAGCTCCAGAAACTCGAACTCTTCGCCTCGGCGCGTGGGATCATATACGATCCTGCCCTTGCCGAAAGTACGTACTGCCACATTCCCGTTCCGGTCATCGACGGGTTCGAAGCCGAAGACGTCGCCGAACGGCCATCCTTTGCGGAGGGTGCCGATCTCGTCGCGCGTTCCGGCAAGCGCGGCGAGCCGCACAACGCCGCCGCGCTCGACGAACCTGCGTATCGCGGCGATGGATGCGTCTGAAAGGCACTCGGAACCACCTACGAAAAGCATGTCGAATTTCGACAGCGACTTGTCGTCGAGGTGGACGTCGCCGATCACCTCGTAAGGCACATGTATCGCCTCCAGCGCCTGGGCCGTGCCGAGATGTTCCCCGGCATCCCGCCAGTTCGGGCTCCAATCGCGGCTTGCTACCGAGAAAAGAAGCGCGACGCGGGCGATTGGCTCGCATCCGACCGTATCCATCGCGTTCCGCGAAGCGGCGAACGCCTCGTAGTCGGCTACGGTTGGATCTGGCTTGACATCGGGCAGCAGAGGGATTTGTCCGCACATTACGGTCATGGCCCAGCTGAAATAGTCGAGCGGACGCGTGGCGCCGTAGAACCAGGCCCAGACCGGCGTGCCGTACATCTTGTGCAGAAGGTGGTACGTGCGGCGATGCGGCAATATCGCCCGCGCAGAGAACATTGGATTTCTCGGCATCACCTCTGTCCCGAAGAAATTGATCGTCCGGCCGAGATCTATCAGATCCGAGCTGCCGCCACGCTTCGACATGGAGGTGGTGAACCCCCAATGCGTGGAATACATGTTGAGCACGAGATCCGGCTTTATGTCCATGAGCCGGCGGCGCAGATCGACGAACCAGTTGGTGATGCTCTTGACGCGCCATGTCTGCCATCTCTTGCGGAGCGGCGACTCGGGATCGTTCCACGCCGAATCAAGCTCGTTCGCGGGCACTCGCCATCCGGTATCCGCGAAGAAGCGGTCGCGACATGCGGCGCACACGCACCTGTCCCTGAAATACTCCACCTCGTCGAGCTGGAAACCGTCGACACCCGCCTCGATGAGTCTGCGGAGATATTTGACGTACGTATCCTTGAATTGTTCGTTGTTCGGACAGAATGAGAATCCCGGCAAACCGTTAGGCTTGGACTTCACCAGCTCTGGCGCACGTTCCATCAAGACCCTGGCGCCAACGCCCCAGTTCCAGAGCACCGTCGCATCGTGGTGGTCGATGAGCTTCATCCCCCTGCGGTGCACCTCTGCCGCTATGCGTCGCATCGCCTCAATGCCGGCGTCAAGCCGTCCTTCGAACGTGTGGCGGCTGTGCATGCCGGATATCATCACGGCCGAGAACCCCTTTCCTTCGGTCTGTTCGCCGATGTATCGGCGAAGCGTTTCCGGATCGTCCAGCTCCGCAAGCGTCGCAGAGTTGGAGAGGAGTTTCGTCATGCGGCCCTTGTCAAGCCATGCGAGCGACGGCGTTGACGGATCTGGCAGAAGCACGGGACTTGGTGGTTCGCGGTATGCCCCGGCGCATTCGGTGCCCTGTTTCGGCAGGGCATAAGTCTCGTCCGAAGCCTGGAATACAGCTGGGAGATTCGTCTCGGAATTGCGGTAGAAGGCGCCCGGCTCGAAGCCGTCCGTGCACCAGAACGCCCGGCCGACCGAGAAATCCTCCTCATCGCCCATGATCGGCTGTATTGCGAGCGTCGACACGAGATAATCGCCATCAAACATGACGTCGGCCTTGCCGCCGGTCACATGGATGGCCTTCGAGAACTGGCGGGCCGTCCCTGGTGCGACGCTCTTGCCGGTTGCGACCAGATCGCCGTTAACGGACACGCTGAAGGAATTTTTCGCGCCCGTGCTGTTGCCGGCTTCAACCGTGAACAGGTAGAAACCGTCCTTGAGGTTCGCGAACCTGTATGTCGCGGGGCCGCGTCCCGCGACGCAGGAATAGAGGGCCCCCTCGTCGGCGCCGCAGCAGACGCTTCGTGCCTGTCCGCCAGGAAGCCATCCGTGGCCGGCCGCATCGCTGAAATCCACGTTCCCCTCCGTATAGCACTCTCCGCGCTTCTTCGCCCCGAACGCGAGATGCGCGATGCTGCCGAGGTGGTCGGGGTACCTGTAGGTCGTTATGAAATGGTATTTCCTGTAGTCCAGGTCGGTGCCATCCCTTATGACGAGCTTCGCGCCCGTGTAGCCGCCCTGAGACCGGCCGAGGTATCCACCGCCTGCGAACCTGTAGCTTTTGCCGTAGCGCATCACGCGCCACACGCCACGCACGGCGCCGAGCGGATATCCGCTGCAGAAGTCGATCGCACCGAGCGGATTGAAATCGAACACGAGTCCGTCCACGGTCATCCAATGCAGACCTTCCTGCTTCATGTCCGCCGAGAAAACGCCCTTCACGGGATTCCATCGCCTGCCGTCCCCTGCAAGGCCGTTCCACTCCTTCCCGTCAAGCGCATCGGCGGCAAGCGCGAGCTTGATGAGTCTGGCGCGGTTGACGTCATACGGATCCACCTCTCCGGCGAAAGTGATCTCCACGGCGCCGTCGGGACGTTCGGCGACCTCGAGCCTGTACCTTCCATCCTTCTTCTCGAGCCAGCGGTTCCACACCTTCCCGAACCTGGCGGATCTACAGAACGACTTCTTGACTTCGTCCTTCCCGACTTCGCCATTCTTGCCGTTTTCCACGACCACCGCGTTGATCAGCGGTTTACCGTTGCGGTCAATGCGAAAACCGCTTCCGCGCTGCACGACCGAGAGCTCGGCGACGGCTTCCAGATGTACGGCGAGAACGGCCAGAAACAGGAACGCCACGTGCGAGCCTGCCGCCGCAAAACAACGAAATTTATTTTTGATTGGAGTATTCATGGTTCGATTATATCATACCGGCTGTCATGTCGACAGCTTTTCAAGTCTTTGATTTCCCGCCCCTGAGGCTGGCTATCTCGGCGCCAAGCTGGGCACCGTCCTTGCGGCTGCGGGCCTTCAGGAATATCCTGAGCGGCGCGCCTTCAAGACCGAAACGGGCACGGATCGCCTTCTCTATATAAGCGAGATACGCGTCCGTCATCAACTTCGGGTCGTTCACGAAAAGGCGTATCGTCTGCGGGTCGATGCCGACCTGCAGTCCGTAGTATACCTTGAGCCGTTTCCCGCCGCGCATGGGCGCAAGCGTCTTCTTTGTCGCCGTCTCGATGGTGCGGTTCAGCACGCCCGTGGGCAGTTTCGCCTGGACACTCGATGCGACGGCGTCGATGGCGTCGACCGTGCGCCTTACGTTGTAGCCGGACTTCGCGCTGCAGAACACCACAGGCGCGAACGACATGAACGGCATCATTTCGCGCAGCACCTTGATGGCGTCCTTCTCGGATATGCCCTTCTCGGTGGCGAGGTCCCACTTGTTCATCAGGATCGCGCAGGCACGGTTGGCATCTAGTATCTTGCCTGCGATGCGCATGTCCTGGCGAGTCGGTCCAAGCTCGGCCTCAAGCACCAGCAAAACGACGTCGGCCTCTGCGATGGCCTTCTCGCCGCGAAAGAGGGAGAAGTTGTCCACCGACGTCTTTGACATCTGCGTATGCTTCTTCATGCCGGCGGTGTCCACAAGCATGTAGCGTCTGGCGGTCGGCCCGCTGCCGATCGTGAAAGGCACGTCGACGCAATCGCGCGTCGTGCCGGGGATGTCGGAAACTATCACGCGTTCGGCGTTCAGAAGCCGGTTGATATAGCTGGACTTGCCCGCGTTTGGACGCCCCACCACCGCGACGCGAAGAGGACGTACCGTGTCCGCAGGCTCCGCCGGCGGCAATTTGTCCGTGGCGAAGCGCAGAAGGTCTTCCATCCCCCTTCCATGTTCGGCGGACACGGGGAATACCGGCAACCCGAAGCGGGAGAACTCGTCGGCCTTGTCGTCATCCTCCGGGCGGTCGCACTTGTTCGCGGCGATCGCGCAGGACACGCCGGAGGCGCGGACCTTGAGTATGACCTCTTCATCCAGAGGCGTCACGCCGGCACGTACGTCCACCACGACAAGGCATACATCCGAATCCTCGACGGCGATCGCAGCCTGCTGGCAAGTCTCGGCGGCAAGAGGATCTTCCGATCCGGGCGTGCGGTTGAACGCCAGGCCGCCCGTGTCTACAAGCATGAAGCGGCGCCCCGCCGCCTCCACCTCGCGCACGACGCGGTCCCGAGTGACGCCGGGCTGATCGAACACGATCGCTATGCGCTGACGCGCGATGCGATTGAAAAGAGCGCTCTTTCCGACGTTCGGCCGTCCGACTATCGATATCGTACCCATGGCGATTCTATCTCTTTCCATTCTGCCGCGCGGGCGGCGTCTTCCCGATTCGGGCGAGCGCGGCCTTCAGATCAGCCCACAGACGCAACTTCAGCTTGTGTATCTTGTCTGGATCGTTGCCGAAGAAACGGTAAGTCTTTGTAGGCGAGGCCGTGACCAGCGCCGGCGTCTCGCCGCGCTTCACCCACTGCCCAGGCCTCGCCAGCACGCCTGGAAGCCACTTGCGGAGGGCATCGGCGCCAAGCACTATCAAAACACGCGCGTTGGGGTCGTTCACGCGAACGCCATCGCGTCCGTAGCCGATGGCCTCGGACATCTTCGGCAGCAGTTCCGCGACCTGCCCGGACGGCTCGCATTCGAGCAGGAAAGCGAAATCGGGGATCACGGCACCTGCTTCATCACCGTCCTTAACGCCATCAGCGGCATTAAGGGCATTAGAGGCGTTAACGTCATCAGCGGCGTTAACGGCATTAGCGGCGTTAGCGGCGTTAGCGGCATTAGCGTCGTTAACGGCGTTAGGGCTGGCGATAGTGCGTGAATCATTGGGAGAAGGCTTACGCAAGAGCGCACGGTCCAGTTCGACCGTGCGCGTGCCGAGCTCGCGTTCGAGCTCAAGTGCCTCTTCGAAAGCGGACAGTATCGCCTCTAGCTGCACCTTCCACCTTTAACCTTCTTGAATCCGTACGGATTCATGGACTGCCAGCGCCAAAGGTCCTCGCACATCCTCTCGATACCGTATTCGGCCTTCCAGCCAAGCTCCTTCAGGGCAAACGATGGATCTGCCCAGACTTCGCCGATGTCGCCTTCGCGACGCCCCTTGATTACATACGGCACCTTGCGTCCGCTGACCTTCTCGAAGGCCTTCACTATCTGCAGCACGGAATAGCCGTTGCCTGTGCCCAGGTTTATGATCTTGAGGCCATAGCCGCCGGTCTTCGGTTTGGAGCCCTTGCGGGCGGGACGGGTCGCGTCGCCAAGCTTCTCGACGGCCTTGAGATGCGCGCGCGCAAGATCGACGACATGGATGTAGTCGCGGATGCCCGTGCCGTCCGGCGTAGGATAGTCGTTGCCGAAGACGCTCAATTCCTTGAGCCGTCCAACGGCGACCTGGGCCACGTACGGCAGGAGATTGTTCGGTATGCCCGCAGGGTCTTCGCCTATAAGGCCCGACGGATGGGCGCCGATCGGGTTGAAGTAGCGCAGGAGGATCACGTTCCACTCGGGATCGGCCTTCTGCACGTCCTTGAAGACCTGCTCCATCATCAGCTTCGTCCAGCCGTACGCGTTCGTGCAGCCGGGCGTCGGGAAATCCTCGCGGATCGGCACCGATGGAGGCTGGCCGTATACCGTCGCCGAGCTGGAGAACACGATGTTCTTGCAGCCGTGCGCCGCGAGAACCTTGAGAAGCGTGAACGTGCCGCCAAGGTTGTTGGCATAGTACTTGAGCGGAATCTTCGTCGATTCGCCGACGGACTTCAGTGCGGCGAAATGTATCGTCGCGTCGAACGGACCTTCTGCCGCCACGACCTTGTCGAGCCTGCGTTCGTCGCGGATGTCAACCTTGTGGAAGGCAACCTTGCGCCCGGTGATCTTCTCCACGCGCCGCAGCGATTCACGCGACGAATTGCAGAGATTGTCCACCACTACGACATCATGACCCGCAGAAAGCAGTTCAACGCACGTATGGCTGCCTATGAACCCGGCTCCGCCGGTTACAAACACCTTCATCTTCTGCCTCCAAAGTTAAATGGTTAAAGGTTAAAAGGTTAAAGGGTTAAAAGGTTAAAGGGTTAAAGGGTTAAAGGGTTAAAAGGTTAAAGAGCGGTTCCCCATTAACTTCTTATCTTCTTATCCTTTTAAACTTTTAAACTTTTAACTTTTTAACCTACTTCGTCGCCGTACGATCGTTGTATTCACCGGTCTCGGTGTTGATGCGGATCGTATCGCCCTCGTTGATGAAAAGCGGAACCGCGCACACGTATCCGCCTTCGACGGTGGCGGGCTTCGTCACCTTGCCGGACGCCGTGTTGCCCTTGACGCCGGGCTCGACCTTGATGACCTTGCGCTCGACGAGCTGGGGCAGGTCGACGCCGATGACCTGGTCGTTGAAGAACAGCGCCTTGACTTCCATCTCGTCCATGAGGAAGTACTTCTTGTCGCCCATCACCTCGGGGGTCACGCGAATCTCCTCGAAGTTCTCGTCCGTGAACACGAACGCCGTGCCGTCGTCGTAGGAATAGGTGACGTCGCGCTGCACGAGCTCGGGCTTCTCGAACTTGTCGCCCGAACGGTAGCTGCGGCTCATTCCGCCGCCAGTCACCATGTTGCGCAGCTTGCAGTTGTAGATCGCCTGGCCCTTGCCCGGCTTGGAGAAGGAGAACTCCGTGATTT
>JAEEGL015413930.1_pt1 | contig 10056 bp, 6 predicted proteins | sample 9134231 | NCBI WGS metagenome assembly JAEEGL01 (sample SAMN16246548, study PRJNA631951) | gut metagenome | biome: gut microbiome; feature: rumen; material: fiber-attached | host: Bos | place: Iran: Karaj | collected 2018-10 | reverse complement strand
GGACTGTCAGAAGATCGTATATCGGGAAAAGAACGCCGAACGCCAAAGACGCTTCCGGGAACGCATGAAGGCGAAGGCGGAGGAAGAAGGAACGTCCAAATAACGTAATTATTCCCGGACTATAAATTTCAAACGGAGGAATTTTGATCCCCATCTTTGAGTTGAGTCCTTCCCAGCACACACAAGACACAGGGGGGACGTCGTCCCATTCCCAGATCGAAAGGTCTGGGTTTTTCATTTGTCTAATCTGGTATGCTTTCCAGACCACATCTTCCGAATCTGTGTCAACTCTTCGTAAAACAAATGTTTAGCGAATAGTTGAAATCGCCGAAATCGCCGCGTTTTGTCCTTTCTGGCCTCATAATTGACCAATTTTTACTTGCTCATTGAAATTATGCAAAAAATCCGCATATTCTGTGAATATCGTCGCATATTATGCAACTGAATATTCAGGATTTTCATCGTCCCCGACTGCATATTCACGACCCAGATCGACCGGGTCATCTGGACGCTGTCGCCCCTGATCCGGGATCATGTGTTGTCGTAATCGCCCTTCAGACCGTCTGAACGGTCATCCGGCGGACGATCATCCCGGACACGATCCCGATCGACGTTCTGATCGCCTTCTGACGCCTTCAGATCGTCAGGAAGACGCCTGTCGTCCCTCCGTCCTTCCGTCGTCCATGCTGAAGGCGAACGCCCGGAACGGGCTGTCAGGGGCTTCCAGATGATCGACAACACACGATCAGCTTCCCGGCGATCCTCCGCCTGATCTGGTAGACAGTCAGGAAAAAATTCTTCCCCGGTAGACATTCGGTAGACATTGGACTGAATTTCGCCCCGATCCGTCCGATCTTCTTCGGACATAAGAAAAACCCGGAAGCCTTGTTTCCTTTAGCTTCCGGGCTTTTGTGGAGCATAGGAGATTCGAACTCCTGACCCCAACACTGCCAGTGTTGTGCGCTACCAACTGCGCTAATGCCCCGAACAGCGGATATCTTATCATAAGTTCTCCGCTTTGTAAAGCACTTTTTTCCACTTTTCAGCTTCCGGCGGAACGGTAAAAGCGCATGGCTTTCTGAAACACGAGGTAAATCGCCGTGAAAAACACGGCGCCGGCCAGCGGGCAGGCAAAGGCGGTCCATCCGGGCCAGCCGTGCAGCGGTTTCCCCAGGATATAGGCCGCCGGGGCATGCAGCACCAGTGCGAAAGGCGCGACGGCGGTAAACAGGATCCGGAGCGGACGGGGATAAATATCGATGGGATACTCGCAGGCGCTCCGCCCGCCGTAGGACAGGGCGTTGACAAGCTCCACGGATTTGACGCTGTAGATACAGAAAACCGCCTCGATCAGGAACAGCCCCAGGATCAGGAGAATACCGAAGAAAAGAGCCTCCGCCATCGCCAGTGCTTTCAGGGCGGTCCACTGCACTTTCGCCATGCTGCATCCGATCACCAGCGATGCGGTTCCGACCGCGATGCAGGTAATCCGGCGCGGATCCACCGCGCTGCAGAGCACCTGCGTCAGGATGCCGCGCGGGCGGAGCAGCAGCGTATCCATCTGTCCGCTGCGGATCAGATACGGAAAATTCCCGGTAATTCCCCTTCCGAAGCATTCTGTCAGGTAAAACGTCACCGACATGATACCGAAAAAGAAGAACAGGTCCCCGGCTTCCCACTGGTTGACCCTGTCGAATCGGTCGATGATCAGGATCACGGCCATCATTTCGCCGCCTTCCATAATCAGCTGCGCCAGCGTCTGCAGGAAGAAGGATACCGGATATTCAAGCTGGCATTTGATCAGCATTTTCATGGACCGGAGATACAGTCTGAATGTTTTCATCCCTCAGCCCCCCTGCAGCACAATCCGCTGCTGATGCCTCTTCCACAGCCATACGCCCAGCCCCGTCAGCAGGAGAATCCAGGCGCCCTGGATCAGCAGGATCCGGGCAGCTTCATGGACGGGCGTATCCCCGGTATACAGCCGGATCGGAGCGTCCAGCAGCTGGGCATAGGGCAGCAGGGTAATCACGTTCTGCCAGCTGTCCGGAAAAAGCGTCAGCGGCAGGATATTGCCGGACAGCGTCATCATCAGCAGGTTCAGCATGGCCTGTACGCCCCTGGGGTCCAGTGTCCGCATGGTAAACGCCATGGTAATGTTTTCCAGTGCGGAAACGCACAGCAGGCCAAGCAGCAGGGCCGGCAGGCTCAGCAGCAGCGCCGGCACCGTCGCGGGCAGGCTGATTCCCCACCCCGCAGGAAGCAGGCTCGCGAAAACCAGCATCGGAACAGCGCGCATCAGGCTGCCGGTAATCTTCTGCGCCATAATCCGCGCGTAGTAGAATCCGTACAGGCTCAGCGGCCGGCACAGGTCGTAGGCGATGCCGCCGGTGCGGATCTTGTCCAGCAGATCCGGGTCGGAAGCCAGCAGCATCCTGAAAAATGCCTGCTGCAGCCAGACATAGGTCACCACATGTTCCAGCGGCTGCGCCTGCGGTTTCCCGGCGTACAGCGCGCGGTAAAGGGCAATCAGGATCAGGCCGAAAGTTACCTGGCAGATGATCCCGCCGATCATGGCGCCCCGGTACTGCAGCTCCATTTTTCTGCGCAGGCTGAAGGCGGAAAGATAGCTCCTCATAGATCCATCTCCCGGTACATCGCCGCGATCATGTGGTCAATATTCTGCGGCTGGATCGTCATTTCCCGGATGGTCCCTGTCTGCTGCAGCAGCGCGACCAATTCCGGCGTTGGGATCTGCTGCGGCGCGTATGCGACCTTCACCAGTTCTCCCTCCCGTGAAAGGGAAGCGCCTTCCGGCAGCTTCGGTTCCGCGTCCGGATCCTCAAACCGCACCGTTACGGTCCGCGCGGTGTCATACCGGGCCAGCAGTGCGGGCAGCTCCCCGTCGTAAAGCTTTTTCCCGTGGCCGAGCACCATCACCCGGGAGCACAGCGCCGCGATATCTTCCATGTCATGGGTGGTCAGCAGGACCGTCGTCCCGTGTTCCCGGTTCTCCCACCGGAGGAATTCCCGCAGCGCCAGCTTGCTCACCGCGTCCAGGCCGATCGTCGGCTCGTCCAGGTACAGCAGTCCCGGCCGGTGCAGCAGCGAGCCGCAAAGCTCCGCCCGCATCCGCTGGCCCAGGCTCAGCTGGCGGAGCGGAGTCCGCAGCAGCTCTTCCAGCTGCAGCGCGCCTGCCAGTTCATCAAGTCTTGTCCGGTAATCCGCTTCCGGAATCCGGTAAATCTCCCTCAGCAGCGAATAACTGTCCAGGATCGGCACATCCCACCACAGCTGCATCCGCTGGCCGAAAACCACCCCGATGTTCCGGACGTGTTCCCGCCGTTCCGCCCACGGAATTCTCCCGTCCACGCGCACTTCACCGCTGTCCGGGGTCAGGATCCCGGACAGGATTTTGACGGTGGTGGACTTTCCCGCTCCGTTCGGTCCGATATAGCCGACAAGTTCGCCCTTTTCAATCTGAAAGGAAAGGTCCCGGAGCGCGGCAATTGTCTCCTTTTCCCGCAGCAGGCGCCCCTTCTCCCGCTTTTTGCGGACAGTAAAGGTTTTCTGCAGATGATCCACCTGTATGTAGCTCATTCCTCTGTTCCTCCGTAGCGTGCGGGAACCATTGTACGGATTCAGGCCGGCTCCGTCAACGTTTTTGTTTTACTTTCTGCAGACCAGCAGCACCGTGCGCCCGTCCACGTCCGCCGTCCCGCTCAGGCTTTCCCCGCCGCCGGGAGTCACCGTCTCGTTCATCAGCAGCGCTTTCCATTCCCCTTCAGGCAGATCAAATGAAGCGGCCCCGTTCGGATTGATCAGCGCGTAGGCGGTCAGTTCTCCCTCCTCGGTATACCGGACCTCGATCACATTGTTGTCCAGCACGGCGCATTCAATCCCGCCCCGGGTAATAAACGGGCAGGCTTTCCGGAGTGCGATCAGGGACCGGTAAAAATCGCGCATGGCCATTACCTGGCTTCCGGCAGTCAGATCGTCCCAGCGGAGATTGTTCACCTCGTCGCCGGATTTATAGCTGTTGGAATCGCCGCCCTTGGAGCGGAGCATTTCCTCGCCGGCCAGGAAGAAAGGCGTTCCCCGGCCGATCATAATGATTGAGATGCCGAAACGGTTCATTTTCTGCCGGTCTTCCTCGCTGTCCCCGCTGTTGGATGCCAGCAGCCGGTCGTACAGCGTATGGTTGTCATGGCAGGCCATGTAGTTGATGACGCCGCCCTCCTCCCCGGACCAGGAAACCATCGTGTTGCGCACGCCGCCGGTTAATCCGAAAATGATCTTTTCCGCGTTCCCTTTGCTGACGTTTCCGCTGATATATCCTTTCTCCCGGCTGTCAAACACGCTGCCCTTCAGTCCGTCCCGGATGCTGTCGTTGAAAACGGCAACCGCGCCGATGGCCTCCCCGGTGGCCGTAACCTGCCGGATATTTGCCTGGCTTGCCTGGAAGGGAAGCATCAGGGGCGTCGTGCCTCCTGTCCATCCTTCCCCGTAAATCATCGCTTTCGGATTGATCGTATGGACCGCCGCTTCCACCGCCTGCATGGTTTCCACGTCGTGCAGGGCCATCAGATCAAAGCGGAAGCCGTCCACGTGGTATTCCCGCGCCCAGTGGCAGACCGAGTCCACAATGTACTTCCTGAACATCACGCGTTCCGAAGCCGTTTCGTTTCCGCAGCCGGAGCCGTTGGACCAGGATCCGTCCCCGGTGAACCGGTAATAGTAATACGGCACAATCCGGTTCAGGCTGGAATCCCCGTCAAAGGTATGGTTATAGACCACGTCCATAATGACGCCGATCCCGGAGGCGTGCAGGGACTGCACCATCTGCTTGAATTCCCGGATGCGGACCTCCCCGTTCCGCGGATCCGTGGCGTAACTGCCTTCCGGCACATTGTAGTTCTGCGGATCGTATCCCCAGTTGAACTGCGGTTCGTCCGAGGCTTCGTCCACCGTGGCAAAATCATACACAGGCTGCAGATGGACATGCGTGATTCCCAGGTCCGTCAGGTAATCGATGCCGGCCGGTTCACCGGAAGCGTTGGTCAGCCCGTGCTCGGTAAATGCAAGATACTTTCCGGGATACCGGGAAGCTGCGAGTTTGTTGGAAAAATCACGCACATGCACTTCCCAGATCACCGCTTCACTGTAGCTGCTGAGCTTCTCGTCGAAGGAATCTTCACCGAATCCGTCTGGATCCGTCCGTGACAGGTCTGTGACCATTCCCCGCCTGCCGTTTACGCCGGTTGTCCGTGCGTACGGATCCACCGCTTCCTGCTCTCCGGCCGCAGTGGTCACCAGGTAGGTATAATAGGTTCCGTGGCCGCAGGGAGCCTCGGCGCTCCATACACCCTTGTCGCCCCGAGTCATTTCCAGGCAGTCATAAGCGTCACCGGCGTCTCCGTCCTCAAACAGGTTCAGCCGCACCCTGCTCGCCGTCGGTGCCCAGACCCTGAACACGGTTCGGTTCCCGCCAGTCTCCGCGCCGAGGTCGTCTCCGTCGTAGGTATATTTTCCCCGGAACGCTTCCGAGTCAAACACCTTTGTCGGCATGGCCGTAACGGCGTCATACCCGTCAATCTGCACGGCATAGGTGCGGGTAAGGTCCAGTTCTTCCCCCACGGTGATGGTTCCGGTAATCACCTGGTTGTTCAGGCTGGACAGATCCGTAATCTCCAGCACCCTTCCCGTTTCCCGGTCTGTCACTTTCACCGCGTCCAGGGATTCAATCCGTACGGCAGGAGTCAGGAAATACTGGATTTTATCCATGTCCGTAATTCCGGCCATCGTCATCTTTTTCTCCTGGTAAAGCGTTTTCCCGCGGTCGTCGCTTCTGTACTGATTCGCGTCCCCCGGTTTTAGATAGATTTCCGTGGTGTCCCCGGTTAGTTCGGCATACCGGTCCTTATCGTAATCCTTTGTTGCCGATCCCCAGCTGTTCCCGCCCGGTTCCGAGCAGTCCGTCCGTACAATGAAGCCGACCCTTGAAATCTCCTCCGGCACATTCAGCACTACCTTCGCGCCGTACTCGCACGGATGGAACAGGTATCCCTTTCCGTCAGCTTCGGGATACCAGATCCACATATCGCAGTCATCATAACCTCCGCCGTCCCGGAACCAGTAGAAAGTCAGCTGGCGCGTTCCTTCTTCCCGGGGCAGCGCATATTCTTCTTCCCCTTCCGCAGCGGTGAAAACCCCCGTTCCGCACAGAACCGCCAGGGCCATCCACAATGCCGTCAGCATTCGCAGGTGCTTTTTCATATTCAGTTCCTCCTTCAGGCAGGATCTTTGTTTCCATTATATCTTCTCCTCCCGTTTCCATCAACCGGACTTTCCGGTTCATGGTGTTTTTCCCTTCTCTGCGGCCGGTGAATATGGTAGAATACCTGCAAAGGAGTGTGAATCCATATGACTCTGGAACAGGCTGTTGAGAAACTGAATGAACTTGAAAAAGCGTCCTATGCCATCAGTCACGCCCAGTCCGTCCTGTATGTGGACGGGGACACCGTAGCGCCGAAAAATTCCTGGAAGGGCCGCGGCAAAGCCCTGGCATATCTGGGAGAGCTGACCTACAGACAGCTGGTCAATCCCGAAACCGGTGAAATCCTGGAAACTATCCTGCAGCACAGGAATGAAACGGATGAAATCACCTTCCGCCGTGCGGAAGTCCTGAAGGAAGGATACGATAATCTGCACGTGCTTCCCATGGAAGAATACGTTGCCTGGCAGGAACTGACCAACGAAGCCGGTGCGGTCTGGCACGACGCAAAAGAAAAGAGCGACTGGAATCTGTTCGCGCCTTACCTGGAAAAACTCGTCACAGCCCGCCGCCGCTTTGCCGCCCTCAAGGCGCCGGAGAAACATCCTTATGACGTGCTTGTGGACCAGTATGAAAAAGGCGCTTCCATGGAAATGCTGAATCCCTTCTTCCGGACGCTCCGGGAAGAACTGTCCCCGGTAATCCGGGAGGTAGCCGTGCGTGAAAAGCCTGTTCCGGCTTTTATGAAGAACACCTGGCCGGTCAGCCGGCAGCGTGTCTTCTCTGAAAAAATCATGGCACTGGAGGGAATCGATCCCCTCAACTGCACCCTGGGGGAAACGGAACATCCCTTCACCGACAGCACCAACAAATGGGATGTGCGGATCACCACCCATTATCATGAGGAAGATCCCTTCACCAGCATGTACAGTGTCATTCATGAAGGCGGCCACGCCCTGTATGAACTGGATATCCGGGACGACCTGCAGTTCACCTGTCTTGCCGAAGGCGTCACCATGGGCATTCATGAAAGCCAGTCCCGCTTCTATGAGAATATTATCGGCCGCAGCCGCGCCTTCTGCTCGCCGCTGCTGAAAATCCTGAAGGATATCTTCCCGGAGCAGACAGGTTCCCTGACAGAAGAGGAACTGTACTCCGCCATCAATCTGTCAAAGCCCTCCCTGATCCGTACCGACGCGGACGAGCTGACCTATCCGCTGCATGTCATGATCCGTTATGAGATCGAAAAAGCGATGATTTCCGGCGATCTTGCCGTAAAGGATATCCCTGGGGAATGGAACCGCCTCTACCGCGAAGTTCTGGGCGTGGAGGTGCCGGATGACCGCCGCGGCTGCCTGCAGGACAGCCACTGGTCCTTCGGCGGCATGGGCTACTTCCCCTCCTATGCTCTCGGCAGCGCTTACGGCGTGCAGATGCTCCGGGAGATGGAAAAGACCGTTGACGTATGGGATACCGTCGCGAAGGGAGACCTTTCCCCTGTCACTGCCTGGCTGACAGAGAAGATCCATCAGTACGGAAGCCTGAAGAAGCCGCAGGATCTGCTTCCTGCCGCCATGGGCGGTCCGCTGGATCCCCTGGTTTATACCGGTTACCTCAAAAAGAAATACGGGGAATTGTACGGCCTGTAACCCTCCGTACCGGCCGTCAGCCCGAAAGAGAAGAAAGAAAGGAAGGAAAAAAATATGGTCAGAGCAGCCAGGACAGCGCTTTTGCTCCTGCTGGCCGCCGTGCTGGCGGCAGGCGCCGCCTTCGCGGAAGAGCCGGAACCCATCACCATTGACAACGTCCGGAATTACATTGTCGGCATTGACGAACCGGTAACGCTGAGCGACGGAACGAGCCGTCCCATGATCAATTTCGACAACGCGGCGACGACTCCGGCGCTTCGGCCGGTCATGGATGAAGTCGACGCAAAGCTGCGGATGTACGGTTCCATCGGCCGGGGATTTTCCCTTAAATCAGACTATTCGACCGAGCTCTACCAGGAGACCCGGGACAAGGTGCTGTCCTTTGTCGGCGTGAATCCGAAGGACGAGACCTATATCATGTTCTATGTGAACAACACGACGGACGGGCTGAACAAGCTGGCCACCGCCCTGATCAACAGCAGCGAGGATATCGTACTGACCACCCGGATGGAGCATCATGCCAATGATCTTCCCTGGCGGGAACGCTGCAAGGTCGTTGGTTCCAAAGTGATCTATGCCGAAGTGGACGGGCAGGGCCGCGTGATCTATGAGGACCTGGAGCGGCAGCTGAAGGAAAACCCCGTCCGGTATGTTTCCGTGACCGCCGCTTCCAACGTAACCGGCTATATGCCGGATGTGCACCGTATTGCGAAGCTGGCGCATCAGTACGGCGCGAAAATCATTGTGGACGGCGCGCAGATCGTCGCCCACCGGGCTTTCTCGATGCTGGGCGAAACGCCGGAGGAAAACATCGATTTCTTTGTTTTCTCTGCCCACAAGATGTATTCACCCTACGGCGGCGGTGCGGTCGTCGGCCTGAACGAGGTGCTGCAGGAGCATCAGCCAACCTTTTACGGCGGCGGTACCGTTCATCTTGTCCAGGATTATGCTGTATCCTACAAAACAGGATCTGAAGCTTACGAAGCCGGTTCTCCGAATTATCCCGGAGTAGTCGGCCTGGGCAAAGCAATCGATATCCTGCGGCAGATCGGTTTTGACAGTATTGCGGAGCACGAGCAGAAACTGAACCGCCGCCTGATTGACGGACTGCTGGCGATCGAAAACGTCACGGTCTACGGGGATACCGTGAACCTGGATGACCGCGTCGGGGTGGTTACGTTCAATACTTCCGACGCAAACAGTTATGAACTGGCGACCAGGATCGCAGACCGGGGCGGCATAGCCACCCGCCGGGGCGCGTTCTGCGCGCATCCGTACGTCTGGCGCCTGATGGGCTATTCGGATGCGGAAATGGAAGAATATGAAGCCTGTGATGATTACAACACGCCGGGCATGATCCGCGTCAGCTTTGGCATTTACAACACGGAGGAGGAAGTCGATACCCTCCTGGAAATTCTGAAGGAGCAGATTGAGGAAATAAAGGAACATAACAAAGAGCTCGATGAAAAGGAGCTCTGGGATGATATCATGTACCCCGGATACTGAGCGCTGAATGCGGCGGAACCGAAAAAGGCCCGGGAAGCAAATGCTTCCCGGGCCTTCCTGTATTCAGGCTGAAATCTGTCAGATCAGATCCGCGATGTCGGGATTGGTCCCCTTGATGAGCACCTTGGCGCCCTGGGCGGCTTCCGCGGAATCCGCGTGCGCCAGAAGCCACTTGTTGGCAGCCCACATGATTTCGTCCTCGGCGTTCTTCACGGTAATTTCGGGTTTTGCCAGGTTGGTTCCCTTCGGCAGGACGATGACGACCTTGAAACCCTGTCCTTTTTTCGCGCTGCAGGGAGCGTAGTGCAGGGTGGTGGCGTATACTTCAACCATCACGCCGGCCGGGCAGTAATAAGCGGCGACCTTGTCCGCGTCCAGCACGCCGTCCACCAGGTCCTCGCGCTTGGCCAGCAGCAGGATAAAGTCCTGCGTACCCACGTTCAGCTCGCTGTCCCGGTGATACTCCAGGCAGTTCATCTTTGTGTTATGGCCGTTGCACCAGCCGATCTGGATGGGCATTCCGCCGTAGGCGTTGTTCCGCAGTTCCTTTTCAATCGGAAGGGCCTGCAGCTCCGCCTGCTCCGGCACGTAGTCCACTCCGTCGGGGCACGGCGTGACTTTGTCCAG
>JAEEGL015326054.1_pt1 | contig 10056 bp, 13 predicted proteins | sample 9134231 | NCBI WGS metagenome assembly JAEEGL01 (sample SAMN16246548, study PRJNA631951) | gut metagenome | biome: gut microbiome; feature: rumen; material: fiber-attached | host: Bos | place: Iran: Karaj | collected 2018-10 | reverse complement strand
GCAGCGTTAACGCCTGTTAATCGGGAATACGTGAAAAGACATCTGATAAATGCGACTTTTGCGACCTTTCCGCTTTCCAATGTAAACACAGGGGTAAAGGCGATTTTACCCCCCAAAATACACCTTAGGTATACCTAAGACTTGCCGCGGCATCGGGTCAATACGGTTTTTGTGTGGCATCGGTTGGACACGGTTTTTTGTGTGGCATCGGTTCTACACGGTTTTACACGGTTTGTTTGTGGCATCGGTTCTACACGGTTTTTACACGGTTTGTTTGTGGCATCGGTTCTACACGGTGTCAGGTGCCAGGCGATTCCGCCAATGTCCGCCGCCAATGTATGCCGCCAATGTAGGGGCAGGCCTTGTGCCAGCCCGATGGCCCGTCAGGGCCAGTGTCAGGTGCCAGGCGATGCCGCCAATGTAGGGATAGGCCCCGTGCCAGCCCGTTGGCCCGTCAGGGCCAGTGTGCCTTTTTATTTTAAGACAACACAAACAACCTGAACAACTTCTTAGGAAGAGATAAAACAGGGACAACATCCTGGGCGCAAGCGCCCATCCGCAACAACGCGGCGGAGGTACGCCGTCTACCTCACCGCCGCAAAACAATAATGCGCAGCCTCCGTGGCCTCCGTGACTCTGTGTGAGGAAAAATATATTCTCACACAGAGGCACAGAGAACACAGAGTTATTCGCTCCCAGGTATGCGCAGCCTCCGTGTCCTCCGTGTCTCTGTGTGAGAAAATTACAGACCCCACCCCTAACTTGAAGAGAAGATTTTGTCCGCTTAAGGACGAAATCGCCCCTTGAAGGGAGGGGAGCGGCTGCGCATCGTATTCATAGCTTACGAAACTTGTATACCTAAAAAAACAGCCGCGACCCTCACGGGCAGCGGCTGCCAAGACAACAACCAACACGTAACAATGAGAAGATGTAGCAGGAGCAAGAAAAGCCTACATACAGGCGACCACGGTTGCATTGACGCCGAGCGACGTCAGCAGTGCGGTGATGATGGAGGCCAGCAGGCGCAGCCAGAATTCCCATTTCTTTAGATTCATAGGCAAGTGGTTTTGAGGGTTTGACATACAGCGGACGGGGACTTTCCCTATCGACTGCAAAGGTACGGAGATCTGCCGCCAAAAGCAAATCCCCGTACCGTTAACGGTCGTTAATAGCTTACAACCTGGGAAATGCCAGTTCGAGGCCTTTAGCCAATTCTAACGCGTTCGAATTTGAGCCGCACTCCACATGCTCCATGGCGCAGACCAGCTCAATCCAGACACCCGGATTAGTCTTGACGGACGGTAATTTGTCGTCAGGCGGGAACATCATCAGTTTGCACACCCTGTTGACATAGGCCGCGGTGTCATTCTCCGAGGACGGTGCCCATCGGTTGATAATTTGCCGCACCGTCTTGCAGTTCCACACGTGGTAGTATCGATGCAGGAGGACGAAGGCCGCCCGGTAGCCGTAGCGCATCTCTACGAATTGGCAGAATTCTTTGTCGGTGCCAGGCTTCAGCTGTCCCTGCCACGTAGTATTCGTGAGGCGGATGTTTAGCGGATTGTTGTTACGCAGTCCGCGAGGAAGTGATTCTTTTTTTTCAGTCATAGTTTTTTTAGGGAGTTAAAGGGGAGTTAAAGGGGAGTTCTTGCGTCCCTTTGGTAGCAAGCGAGCAGAGCTCGAGCGAAGGGGAGTTAAGGGACGATAGTTTTTTAGGGGAGTTAGGGGGAGTTCTTGCGTCCCTTTGGTAGCAAGCGAGCAGAGCTCGAGCGAAGGGGAGTTAAAGGGGAGTTCTTGCGTCCCTTTGGTAGCAAGCGAGCAGAGCTCGAGCGAAGGGACGATAGTTTGGAGGGGGAGGGAGGCCGCGCAAGGTCTATCCTCGTACCTCCGTACCCCCGTACCCACGAAAAGCCGAAAGGCCGCGCAAGGTCTATCCTCGCACCCCCGTACCTCCGTACCCCCGTACCTCCGACCCCCCGTAAGCCATTCTCAGAATTTTTTGAACAAACGGCGATACTTGCCGCCATCGGTCTTTTCGATAAAACCGTTCTCGACCCAGCGCTTCAATTGTTCATTACAGCGTTTTGCGTCCTTAGCTAAACCTTTCTCAAGCGCCTCCTCAGTCTTGAACTCCATCGGCAGCGCGTTATAGATAAGCTGCTTCTCGGCATTCGGCTTTCTCGGTATGAACGCTTGCTTGGCTTTTTGGTCAGCTTCTTGCATCAAGCCACCAAACATGTAGATCTGCGCGTCGAGACACCAGTCGCCCATCAGCTCTGCAAAGTCAAGGTCGCTCTGCTCCACCTTCAGCTCGCGGCCTGCAATGGCATCGTCGAGCTGCCGCAGCACCAGCCGCACCAGCGCAAAGCGCATCATGATGATGGGTATGCGCTTGCGGAAATAGTCCGCCAGATCATCGTCGTTGATGTCAGCACGCTTCGTTATCCTATCCTCCCAGTCGTAGCAGAAGTCCACCAGCCTGTCCACCTTCAGCTCGCCCTTCACCTGGTCGAGCTTGTAGCCCAGCTGCCGCAACATGCTGTCGCGCTCGGGGTCGTAGTGGTGGCGTCGACGCTCGATCATCTTGAACCTGTTCGACGGCATGATGAACATTGCCAGTCGGGTGGGCGAACCATCGAGCACGTTGTTAATCGTGATGCGCTTCGCCAACGACACCTGCGTACCGCTGATAATCTGGTTCCAGTTCACCTGAATGCTGCCCTTCACCGATTCAATTTTGAAGTCGGTTCCTGCAAACTCGTTCTGGAACGCCTTCAGCTCCAGGTCGTGCTTGTTGGCCCACGAATCTTTGTTCGCACGCACCATGGTGGCCAGCTCGCTCTCGACGGTGACGAGGTGCAAGTGGATGGGCTCGCCCGTCTTGGGGTCAATGACACTGGGGTCGACGGCATTCTTCAGACGACGGTAGAAGATGTTGTTCGATGTTTGCGACGGACAGTAGCGCACCATGGCTTGCGGCTCGTCAGGCAGCTTCTCGTTCGCCTTGCGGCTCTTCGCAATTCGCTCGTACTGTTCTTCGGCGGCACGCCCCACCGAGTCGCTACTCTTCATCGGCGCCATGAGCAGCTCGTCGAGGTCGGTTACAAACGACTTGCCCGAAGCTGCCGCGCCAATGACGTAGGTGAGGAACGACAGGCGGTAGAATTTGCCGTCGAAGTGCTCCCACCACGTGCGCGACAGATAGCTGCCCAGCATCGAGCACGCCACCATCACGCCGCCCAGCTTCAGGTTGTCGGGCATCTGGCTCACAGCTTCTCGAAGTCCGGGAGAGTCAGCAAGCAGAGGCAGCAGCCGCTGGGCGTAGCTGTCGTAATCGATTCCAGCTCCTGTTTCAACTTCAGCATTTGTTGTTTCTCCAGGCGTGCGTACACCAGCAGCGTCCAGCACGGATTGCATGCGCTTGGGGACTGTGCCCCACAGCTGTTTCTGACAAGCACTGTCTGCAATACCACGGAGGTCGTTGGCGTCTTCTTCGAAGTATTGCCTAACCATAGGGTGCTCACACATCGCGCGGAGAGTAAACGCCGCCTTATTGTCGCAGATATACCGCAGGTCGTAAGCCAATTCGAGCAGCACGCGGTGACGTGCGCCGACAGCTGGAAATACGCCTTTTTTTCGGACGTCGAACCATGCGGTGACGATTTTCTCGTATGGTACTCCATAGTAGCCTTGCGCGATTACTTCGTCCAGTCGAGCAGCCTCGTCGTCGGTCCCTGGCACCACCGCTGCAGGCGTTCCAGCTGCAGGCGTGCCTGGTCGAACAGCCACAGTGTTGCCGCCAGCAGCAGCATGACTACCGCGTTGATGATTCCCACCATCAGCACGAGTGGGCTGAGAATTACCGCCGCGATATTGCGGCCCATAAATCTGATCATATTCAGGATTTTCATAATTGAAGAGTGTTTCGTAGTTACTGTAAATAATGTCATCGTACGAGGGGCAGAACGACAGGCGCGTGGCGTCCTTGCACGCCTCGTCCATCTCGATGCCCAGCCGCTTGGCCAGCCAGTGCTGGTTGTCGCTCAGGTTGCCGCGCGACACGTCCGCGATGGCCACCATGCGCAGTCCCTCGCCACTGGGCGTCACGTGAACGAGCAGCACGCCGAGATCGTCGCAGAAGGCCTTCATGTCAAGCTTCAAGGCGCCGTCCTCATACTGGGCGCGGAACCACTCGCGCGGGTCAGTCAGATGGTCGATGTCGAGCATGTAGAGGCCGTTCAGGCGACAGGCCGACTGCTTGCGCCACGTACCCCGCTTGCCACTCTTCGACAGCGACTCGTCGAAGGTGGCCTGCCAGCAGATGCCCGGCAGCTGGTGCTTCAGCCGTGCGGCCTGCTTCTCATGCTCCTTTGCCTCCTGTTCCAGCTCCTTGTTCAGGGGCAGTTTAGGATCGGGGTTGGCGGCGATGAGGACGCGCTTGGCGTGGGCCTCCTCTCGGTGCTGGCGGATGCCTTTAATGCGCCCCATCACGTAGTCGCTGATGATAAGCTGGGCGAAGAAGTCGGAGGTCAGTTCGACTGTGGGATGATTGAACCCTTGTTGATAGCTAAGCATTGATTTACGGTTTGAAGATGACTGATGAGTTGCGACTCCAACGATGGCTTGCTCAGGTCGAAGTCGATGATGCACTGAAGCTGGTGCTTCGCGGGTGAGTGTACGAGGCGCACGCCGTTGCCCTCAAGCAGGGTGATGCCCTGCAGGGGCTTCGGCTCGCGTTTCTCGACGGGCTTGGTCAGTCGGCGCAGCTGCTGGAAGAGCTGTGCGGCAGGGTCGGCACTGTCAGCGGCGACGCTCAAGTGGGCCACCATCTGCGGCGCGCGCTTGCCGGTGGTGCGGTAGAGCTTCGACTGCCCACTGGTGTTGAGCACCTCCTGCGAGCTGCCGCTGGGCACCTGCGAGCGGAACTCGCAGTTGCCGTCGGCATCCAGCTGGGTCATGGTGCCTCGCCACTTGATGGGGTACTTAGTCTTCGTAGCCGAAGGGGCGGAGGAGGACTTCTCGGTGGGGTTCGATGTGGATGCTTTCATAATCGTAATCTGAAATTTGATTGAACATGTCGTTGACATCGTCGCGTTCCATGTTCTTGAACACGATGGTTACTTCGTACTTCATTGGTTTTCGTCGTAAGAATTAATTTGAACGGTTTTGTAGAGATTCTTAGTGATGTAGTCCATAAGGTCGCGTATTTCGTCTCTGAACAGGTCGAACTTAGCGATTACTTTGTACCTATTAAAGTCACTGGTGTCTTCAATGCTGACACTTTCATATGGATAATTGTCGAATTTACTAAGCAGTTCGTCGGCGTCTTCTCTGGTCGCGACGAATTCGGCGGTAACCTTGTACTTCATAATGTCTCGATGTTCAGGATGGTGAGCGTCTGGTCGATGTGCTCCTTGCCCTGCTGGTCAGCCCAGCGGCGCGTGCGGGCGCGCATCTCAATCTTATAATAGTAGTTCTGAGGCAGTGCCGTGCACTTTACGGCCTGCTCGCCAGTCAGTTCGGCATAAAAGCGGTCGGTGCCGCTCTTCAGCTCGAAGCCGACGGAGCTAAATACTTGCTGCTGGCCATTGCGGTCGGTGTACTCGCGCTGCTGCAGCGGACTCTGAGAGATGATCATTCCAATAAGTTCCATAATGCTAATTTACGATTTGACTATTTACGATTTACTATTTATTTACTATTTATTGCGAAAGCTCACGAAAAGCGCGAAAAGCGCGAAAATTTTCGCATGTTTTCGTTCTTTCGCGAGTTTTCGCAATCCCGACCATGCTTTCGCAATCCCGCCTCAGTTCCAGAGCGGCAGCTCCTTCTCCTTGCACAGGCGGTGGATGAACTTGCGTCCCGGCTCCGTCCACACCAGATACGTCCTCGTGTGCATCTCCCCCTCGTTGTCGCGGTAGCTGTGCGTGCGGTTGCGGGCGTAGCCCTTGCGTGCCAGGTCGCCATAGAGCAAGTACTGCCCCGACTGCTTGTACATCACCTTCATCTCCGTCAGCAGCCGCGTCAGGTCGTATACCGTCATCGACAGCTCCTTCGCAATCTGCGTCGTCGTGAAGCAGCTCACGCTCTCCAGCACCTCATCGCAGTACTCAGCCTTCGGTGCCAGCTCGCCAATCCGCTTGTGCTGCTCGTCGATGGTCTTCTGCTGGATCTTCAGTGCCAGGCACACAATCTCCAAGTCCGTCAGATCACGGCCATCGCCGTCCTTCATCGGGATGTAGCCGCCCGTCCGTCGGATCTGCGGCAGCACCTCGCTCGTCACCCACCGCTTGAAAGCCTTCGCCTGCGGCAGCTTCGATGAGAGCACCAGTGCATAGAGCCCGCTCTCGTTGATGACGACCGCTCGGGTTTCGTAGGCAGTCTCCCGAATTGGGAGGGTGCCCTTGTCTTCTTGATCCACGTGTTGTTGAATAGCCTTGGAAGTGTTGCTATACCCCAGCGCCTCTGCCACGTCCTTACCCACGAACCAGGTCTCACCTTGCTCGTCCATCATTGTCCGGATCTCTCCGAACATCTCATGTCTGAAAATCTGAATCTCGTTCATTTCCTTTGATTTATTATGTCATTTATTATATTTGCGCATGCGTAGTCCAGACGGGATAGGTGCGCTCCTTCTGTTTCCCGTCCTTCGAATAGTAGCCGAACAGGCGGGGCTGAGCCAGCCCGCGCCCTTCGTAGTCAGCGGTCATTAATTAATTGCGAAATTGTTCGAAAAGCACGAACATCGCGAAAATTTTCGCATTCTTTCGTTCTTTCGCGTGTTTTCGCAATCCCAGAATATTTATTGCGAAAGCGCCCGGAAAGCGCGAACTTCGCGAAAATTTTCGCATTCTTTCGCTCTTTCGCATGTTTTCGCAATCCCAAACATGTTTTCGCAATCCCAACATATTTTCGTTGTCGCAATAAGTCAAAGAACGCCATCGTCAGTGCTCGCCGCCTCCTTTCTATCTTCTCCCCCTCCAGGGAGGGGGTTAGGGGGGAGGCTTTGGGGTTGGGGGGAGGCTTTGGGGTTGGGAGGAGGCTCCTTTTTCACTTCCGACAGTGCAAAAGTACAAACAAAAAAAAGGTGCATGAAACTTCGTCATGCACCTCTAAGGGTATTTCTAAGGGTTCTAAGGGTTTTTCTAAGGGATTGTCTTTCTCAGGCTGTTTCTGTGGCCGGAATTGTCAGCACTTCCAGCTGTTGCATAAACGCATCGCGCAGTTTCAGAGCTCGCCCCATGGCACCTTTCTCGTCCCATTTGTCGATTCTCAACTTCATCCAAGGGTTACGGTTCATGCAGGCGTTGATAGTTCCCGCAGGCAGCTCTATTCCCCCTTCAGCCAGCAGGCGTTCGAAGCTGGTGGCATTGTTGTCCATGCTGTAGACATCGCGGCAGACGCAGAAGGCGATGCTGTAGGCAGCGTTGCCCCAGATGTAGTCCTTGCACTGCTGTAGTGCCTGCATAATCCTTTCAGCACTCAGGCTGTTCTTGTTTCCCTGACTTTCGTTCTTGAACTGGTCGGGCCCGCTTTTCTGCATGTTACCGTTGATGACCATGTTGTTGATGGTGGCTCCCTGAAAGTAGAAGTAGGAACCGCCCAGCTTTCCTGATGTTTCTGTATTCTCCATTGTTCCTTATTAATATGCTATACAATAGATGAATGGCAGCCGTTATTCGCTGCTTATGGTCAGCTTGTCAATATCCCCGTGAAAATGGTGCACGTCGTTGTAGTTGCCGTTAACTTTAATCACCTTCGGCTCCGCCTGCTCGTCGTCGAGGCTCTCGATGGCCGCGGCAAGGTCCTCGGGCAGCACCAGGCCGTTGGCGTTCGCAATCTCGAGCGTAGCCATCTTGGCAATGGCACGCTTGTCGGGCGTCTTACGCTTCGACCTGTTCACATACGTGCGCAGCGCCTTCAGCAGGTCCTCCTCGGGCGTCTTCTTGGCCATGCCGGCCGTCAGCTTGCTCATCTCCGAGAGCCTCACCTCAGCCTGCCTGTCCGTCAGCATCCCGTTCAGGTCTTCAATCCGTGAGAGCAGCTCACCTGTGGCGTCCAAATAGCGCAAGCGCTCATTCAGCTGCTTCTTCTCATCATTCAATTGCTCCATCTCGCGTACGAGAAGTCGTCTGGCACCATCCTGCCAGTCCTTCATTTCTTTGTAATGTGTTTCCTTAGTTTCCATAATGATTTTTTATTAAATGTTATTTTGAAACAGGTCCCCTTCCACCATCTTGCCCTTTTTCGCGTTCGAGAGGGGAAGGCTGGGGGCGAACACCTGCTCGGCCACAGGGGCCACAGGGGCGGCAGAGACCGTGGCAGAGGGCTCGGCAGGCGACTCGCCAGAGGGTGTGGAGATAGCCACAGGCGCGACGGCCGTGGCAGCGTGCGCTGCAGGCACACAGGCCGTGAGGGCGCAGTGGTTAAGGACATACTCCGCCAGATGGAACAGGCGGGTCATCATCGTGTCGATCAGGACGTCGATATTAAAAACATTCTTTGCAACCATCATTCGTTCATTTTAGTTCAACAATCGGTTTTCGGCTGCAAAATTAGCGTCAGGGTGTCCCAGAAGTCAGGACACCCCATGAAAAATTAACGTTATTTGACGGTTTGTGGTGTGATTTAGCAAATTTTAATACCTACTTAGGGCATTTTCTATCAACGCTCGCATCCGCTGGCGCAGGTCGGCAGGTTCGAGCACCTCGATGCTGTCGCCGTGGGAGAGCAGCTGGCCGAGGAAGTCGGCGGTGGGGCGCAGGTCGAACGAGAAGTCGGTGCTGTCGGCCGTCGACGCGAGCTCGCGCTGCGAGTGGTGCAGTGGCAGCGTGCGCAGGTAGTTAGGCGTCTTGCCGTACGCACGCAGGACGATGTGGGCCAAGGGCGTGCCATCGGTCAGCACGCCGAAATACTCGGCGAAATACTGCTGTGGCGAGAAGTCTTGGGGCATCTCGAAGGCCTCGTCGGTGAGCTGCACCGCCGTGATACGGTCGAAGGAGTAGATGCGCATCAGGTCCGCGTCGTTGCGGGCCAGCAGGTACCAGCGCTGGTGGAACAGCTTCAGGGCATAGGGGCAGACGGTCTTCACGTAGCCCTCGGTGCCGAACTTCCTGTAGCCCAGGCGCAGGCGGTGGTTGCTCTTGATGGCCTGAATGATGGCGTCAAGATATTCCAGGCCCGCCGCCACGCTCTCGAGCACCACGCGCTCCTTCACCGCGGCGCTGTCGGCCAGCACACCGTGAACGGTGAGCGTCGAGAAGAGCCATTGCTCTATCGAGTCGTCGCCCAGCACATCGCCGTTCCTGATGTAGTAGCGGTAGGTCCGCGGCTCGCACCCGATGATGATGCCAAACATCGAGAGGATGGCGTCGCGATAGCGGTTGAACGACGACCGCTGCAAAGGGCTGCCGTCGGCCACCTTGTCCTTCTGCCACTTCTGGCAAAGCTCCTCGAAGGTCATCTTGCGATGCGTCCTGAGGGTGTTGATGATCCAGATGTACTGGTGGAATATGCGAGCTGGTTTCATGCCCGCAAAGGTACGAAGAATTTATGAGACCACAAAGAAAGTCACCAACTTTTTGGCGGCTAAGGGTGAAAGCATTACTTCCTGCCTCTTGTAAAAGGGGGTCGAATCCGACCCCTTTAAATTGAGGATTGTTGAGTTTCTCCCAAAGTCCAATATACTCGATAGTATTCTTCAGACGCATCCAGTTCTTCACTACATCCTTTGGCTCCTCTGCGTTTTTCTGACGAGCAATGTCTGTGATGCAAACGTAATCTATACCATTCTGCTGCATGGTGCGGATTAGCGTGTCCTTAACTTGTATATTCGTAACTTTCTTTGCCATAATTATTTAATTATTCGAGGCATTCTCCTACAAAGGGTTCAATATAAGTAATATTTCTTCTTTCGCCAAATTCCTCTGGCAGGTATGCGTCAAGCTGATCTATGAGTTGCCCCTTACCTCCAACCCACTTGATAAAAGGCTTAGCCGCCTTTGTCAGGGGTGCTCTATACATCTGTGGGGAAGATTCTGGGTATGTGGTCGATTG
>JAEEGL014432925.1_pt1 | contig 10056 bp, 6 predicted proteins | sample 9134231 | NCBI WGS metagenome assembly JAEEGL01 (sample SAMN16246548, study PRJNA631951) | gut metagenome | biome: gut microbiome; feature: rumen; material: fiber-attached | host: Bos | place: Iran: Karaj | collected 2018-10 | reverse complement strand
TGAAATATCTCTTTCAAGCACCGTATATCCCAGAAGTCTTCCATTAAAATGTACCGGAGAGAAATAAAAAACACTTGCTCTTTCTCTTTTTTCATCAAGCTTTGGAATCATCCTTGCAGTCTCAAAACTTGGTGCCCCCTCAGTTCCGCATAAAGTCTCTTCTCCAACGTTGGAACACTTAACTACAATGCTGATACGATCAGGATAGCCCTTGACCTGCTCATCCATCATGTCAAGCCAGTTTTCCTTAAGACAAAGATAAATATTTGAAAACGGTCTTAAAAGGTACGTACTTCCGAATATATTACCCATGCACTCGTCAACTGTCTTGGAAGCCGTAAATGTTTCCAGAACATAAGTCTCCATCAGCGCGCCTACACTGACAGGCTGACCGGAATCCAGCCCCAGATAATCGGTTACATTTGTATGTATCCTGTCTCGAATCTGATTAAGGATATAAAAAGGATCCGCTTCGCAGCCACAGCTTGATCCCGGATGGAATTGGCCTACGCTTTTTTTACTATTCTCAAAAAGCGGCTCTCCCGGTTCAATCACACTGCGAATATGGTCTACTGCCCTCATTCCCATATCAATGTCATTGGGATCAAAAGAACTTAAAGTAATGGTATTGATCGCGCCTTCATCCGATGAATCAAAGCCAATCACGATTATATCTTCCGGAACCCCTATTCCGCGCTTAACCAGCGTATTTATCAGTCCTATCGCCATACAGTCGCTGGCGCATAATACCGCTTCGGGCTGTTCCACTTTTTTGTCAGCAATTTCCTCAGCAAGCTTTTCTCCGCTGGTATACCAGAAATCACCGTAAACAATGTGCTCAGGAAGGACGCTGAGCCCATGTTTTTCAATCTCATCAAGGAAAACCGCAAGACGTCTTTCGGCAATAGGATTTCCTTTAAAACCTGTCAGAATACAGATTTTTTTCTTACCGTGCACTTCAATGGCATGGCGGCATAATTCACGAAGCGTCTCATCGTTATCGCTTTCAATTAAAGTGGTACCTTCAAGCCCTATGTCAAGTGAGCATACCGGAAGATCAGGGTAATCCCCTAGTCGCTCTCTGAATCTCTTTAATACAAAATCATCCTTGCTCCCGCTTAGTGTTGCATGGTCCAGAATAATGCCATCCAGTTCACGCAGATTTGCAAGTTCATATATATTGACCTCACCCGCAACATACTCTTCTACAGGATAGCTGACATGCACACTGGAGGCAAATACGCAAAGATCATAGCCATACTCCTCACATCTTCTGCGAATTCCTTCAGTAATACGACTAACATGTATGTTCTCGGGGGAGGATACAAATAAGCCAATTCGTTTTCTTCTCTCAACACTCATCCGTCAATCTCCGGGTTCTATCGAACCAAAATCAAACAGTCACTCACAGTCATCAAAAAAACGATATATAATAAGCGTATCATTAACAAAAGCGAATTACAATTTGTAATTTTTTTATAAAATGCCACAGTTTCATCCCGAAAAATGTTATTGTTATATCGATGAAAATAGTGCTTGAATGATCAGATCTTTATCGGAGGAAAATGAGTTTGTTTAAAGAGTTTATTTTACAGAATTGGTCTCTCTTTCTGATTCTTTCGGCATTTGTAATCATGCTTAGAGTTACTGTTTTTCTTGAGCAAGAGGTTATAAGGAGGATGTATATTCTTATAGCTTTGCTTTTTGTACTGTCAATTTGTGTCTTCGTGGAATTTAGCCTCGAAAAGCTTTCCGTCTATCCAAATATCAGAATTGTTTTTATGGCAATCAGATACAGCGCCACTCCCATCATAATTGCCCAGATCATCTATACTCTGGTCCGCAGATCACGTTTGACCATTTTTATTCCTTCCATAATTCTGGTATTCATAGACATTTTGTCCATTAAAACAGGAATAGTTTTCTCCATAACCGAGGAAGGAGTTTTCAAAAGAGGCGTTCTTGGATATCTGCCCTTTATTATAGCCGGATTATACTGCATTCAACTCATCTATCTTCTTGCAAAGCGAAGCACCGGACAGATAACCGAAATAATACCCATTTGTTTCCTTGCCTTTACTTTCTTGTGCGGACTCACCTTCCCATTTATCTTCGGAAAAGAGTATGCCAGAATTTTCTGCACAACCATTGGAATTTCCATGTATGTCTACTATGTTTTTTCGATTCTTTCACTGACCAAAAAAGATGCCATGACGAATCTTTTAAACCGTCAGGCCTACTACAGTGAAATTTCCAACAATTCTCAGAATATTTCTTCCGTAATAACTCTTGATATGAACGGTTTGAAGAAAATAAATGATGCTTATGGTCACGCTGCCGGAGACAAAGCTTTAAAAACTCTGGCCGAATGCATTTCCATTAATTTAACAAGCCGCCAACTCCCTTACAGAATCGGCGGCGACGAATTTGCCGTAATATGCAGACATACATCTCCGGAAGAAACTATAGAAATTGTTGAAAAGATAAGTGAGCTGGTGGAAGATTCCGGAATCAGCTGTTCAATCGGCTATTGCATAAGAGAAGATTCAAACATGTCTGTTAACGACATGATGTCTAAGGCCGATGAAATGATGTATGCGGAAAAGGCCAAGTTTTACCTGGCCCACGACAGGAGAAAAGGCTGACTTCTCTCCTGTTGTTTCTCTGCCTTTCTGATCAGACTATACGCTGCCGCTTATCTTCGTCAAGAGAGCTACGGTTTCAATCGACCTTGTAAATGGAAACATATCCACAGGCACTGCCTTTTCAACCTTGTAGCCCCCCTTAGTGATCAGTGCCAGGTCTCTTGCCAATGAATCCGGACTGCAGGAAATATAAACGACCTTTTCGGGGGCAAGATTTATCATTGATGAAATAAACTCAGGAGTCGAGCCCGATCTTGGTGGATCCATAAACACCAGATCCACTTTATCGCCGGAATCAGCCATCTGCTGCATAAAGCGTGTAGCGTCATTTTCATAAAAAGTGATATTGGAAACATCATTTATCCCGGCATTTATCTTGGCATCTTTCACCGCATCCTTGTTGAGTTCAACAGAAATAACCTCCTTGACGTGAGGGCTTGCGATAATGCCTATGGTGCCAACTCCGGAATAGCAATCCAGGGCCACTTCATCCCCTTTAAGGTTCGCCAGCTCAATCGCCTTGTTGTACAGAACCTCCTGCTGAATAGGATTTACCTGGTAAAAAGATTTGGGACTTATCTTGAATTTCATGCCGCAGCAGGTATCATAAATGAACCCCGGTCCGTACATTACCTTTTCCTTATCCCCAAGGACCATGCTGGTCTGCTTGTCATTGATGTTCATAACTATTGTTGTTATGTCAGGATGCTCTTTCAAAAGAGCCTTTACGAAATTATTCTTGGACGGAAAAATAGGTGAAACTGTCACAAGAACAACCATGATCTCACCGGTATTTTTGCCGATTCTGATAAGCACATGACGAAGAAGTCCAAAACCGTTATCCTCGTCATAGGTCTTGATCTTAAAGGACTTGAGCATTCCCCTAATGGAAGCAATGATGGCATCGGCCTTCTGGTTCTCCAAAAGGCAGCTATCGATAGGAACCACATCATGAGTTCCTTCCCTGTATATTCCGGATTGAGGATTTCCCTTCTTGTCATGGGTAAAAACAGCATGAACCTTGCAGCGATAGTGCTCCGGTTCCTCCATTCCCACAAACGCCGCTACTTTAGTGTATGGTCCCAGAAGTTCTGCCAGATGGGCATGTTTCTGACGAAGCTGCTTTTCATAGGGCGTATCTATCATCTGACAGGCTCCGCATTTCTTGAAATATGGGCAACGGCTCTTCTTTTTGTTTTCATCCTTTGCCACCGAACTCTTTTTTTCGGGAGCCTTTTTCACATATGCCTTATTATCCTGCCTTTTTGTAGCGTAAGGACTTTCTTTCCTCCCTGTCGATTCTGCTTTTTTCTCGCTCTTTTTCTTTTCCTTGACTTTCTTTACTGCTTCGTCCTTCTTTCCGCCGGACATTTTCTCATTTATCTTTGCAAATTTCCTAACCCGTTCGTTATACGACATTTATCTCTCCTCTGTAAAATCGAGCCTCACTCCTACTCAAGTCCTCAATCCGGTGTAACAAATAAAGTAGGGGACAAATACTCTCCCCTACTTATATTATACAATCATTACTCTTCATAATCTTCCGGTTTATTCTCAAACTTAAGCTTGGGAACAGACAAACCGTCATCCTCATCTCTGATGATTTCACTTCTTTTACTGATTCTCTCAGTGTTCTTGAACTCACCATAGTCCTTGAACTTGATTCCCTCAATTCCTGCAGCAAGTTCTCTTGCTCTCTGCAATTCTCCCTTATTGATCTTGAAGGTACATGTTATCTTGCTTCCGCTTCTATCAAACAATCTCTGAAGAAAGGATTTGTCCTGCCACTCTATGAAATAGGAAATTCTGTGTGCAAGGAACCTCTCCTCAAGCTGCTTCTTACTCTCAACACTATAAACCCTGCAAAAGGGTACTTCGTTATTAAAAACCTGATTGCTCTGGATGATTGATGACATAATGACCTCTCATAAAATATGTAATGAAAAATTTTGCATTTTATTATAGCATAATCGAAACGCATTAAACAATATACTATAATGATATAGGGTTAGCAAGTCGTATATCATTATAGTATTCTGATATAGAGTCAATATTTCACAATATGAGGAGGTAACCATGTTTAGTTTTGACAGAGCATTGCCCGAAGAAGTCTGCATCCCATCATCTGCCATTAAAGAGCTTCTTCTTTACCTTGATAAAAAAGAAGTCCCCATGCATGCCCTTTTGATAATGCGCAGGGACAAGCTTGTCTTTGAAAAATATTATCCCCCCTACAGCGCAGATACACTGCACAGGATGTTTTCCATCAGCAAAACCTTCACCGCCCTGGCTATTTCTCTTCTTGCTGATGAAGGCAAAATAAACTTCGACGATCCCATAACCGATTATTTCCCCGAGTATGTGACCAAAGCTACTCATCCCTGGATAAAAGCCACAACCATACGAAACATGCTGATGATGCGCACCTGCCATGATAAGACCACCTATAAAGTCGACATGAAATCGGACTGGGTGGAAAGCTTTTTCATCGTGCCTCCAAGTCACAAGCCGGGAACTATTTTTCACTATGACACATCTGCTGCCCATGTTCTGTGTGCTCTGGTGGAAAAAACCACGGGGATGTCCCTTCTGGATTATCTTAAAGATAGATTTCTCAATTATCTGGACTTTAGTAAAGACTCCTATATGGTCAGGGATCCCTTCGGCGTATCCATCGGCGGAAGCGGCCTGATGGCCACCCCCATGGATATTCTAAAGGTTCTTTATGTACTGGACAAAAATGGAAAAGTCACTTGCTCAGACAATATAGAGCGAACGCTTATAAACCCGGATTTTATAAAAGAAGCCACTTCAAACTTAAGTGACAGCATAATGACCGGTCCCATTCCAAGCGAAAGTCAGGGCTACGGTATGCAGATATGGCAGAATGAAGCCGGTGGATACGTGCTGTACGGCATGGGTGGACAGCTGGCCATAAGCATCCCGGAAAAAGAGCTGCTTATCATGACTTGCGCTGACACACAGGGGATGGCCGGAGGAAATGAAATTATTTATCGTGGCATTTACGATTGTTTGCTTCCTGCTATGGAGAAAGATAATAAATCCGATCCACAAAAAGAATACGCCGAACTTATGAGTACCTCCGCCACTCTTGCCATTGCTCCTCCAAGGCTTCCCGGAAAAGACAGGCAAAAGCCCGTACCTCTTTATGACAATATTAAACTGGATTACAGGCTTGATGAGAACAGGCAGCATTTCTCACACATGAAGGTTGTTCTTTCACCCAAGGAAAACTGCTCCCTGATTTTTTCCGTTGATGACAATAATAATTCAGACAATACAAATATAATAAAAATCGATTTTGGAATAGGGAAAATGGCGGAAGGAAACTTCCCAATCTACAACAACAGGTACACAGCCGGTGCAATCTGGCTTCGTGAAAATGTCCTATATATCCGGGCTCATCTCATAGGAGAATGTGTGGGATCAGTAAGATTCGAATTATATTTAGAAGAAAAAGAAATCACCGTGTTTATGCGAAAAATAGAAGAAACCTACTTCAATGAATTTGACGGTCACCTGCACGGTGTATTGTCATGATACAGAATGTATTTTGCATTTTTCCATTACATAAAATTGATGCCCCGGGCTTTATGGTCCGGGGCATCAGATGTTCTTTCTTTACTTAACCTATATCAGGCTCATCCTTAAGTTCTATTGTATCTTTTACCTTTCCGTCTGTTTCAAAGATGATGATTTCATTTTCACCTTCTTTAAGGAGAGGTGCCGAAATGTAAAGTCTCTTCTGAGGCCCGATTTCCCAGAATCTTCCCAGGTTAAAGCCGTTTATAAATGCAACTCCCTTGCCCCATCCATCAAAGTCAAGGAATGTATCACCCTTCTCGTCCACATTAAAGGTGAATCTGTAGAATGCAGGAATGCCTTCTTTGTAATCCTTGGAGAAATCAACCTTATCCACATTATCAAGAGGCAGTGTGTAAATATCCCAATCATTGTGGATGTGGCCGTTTATCTGCACACATCGACCGATTCCCTTTCTCTGGGTCTCCATGCGAGGTCCGAAATTAACTCGTCCCATATTTTCTACAAGAATATCAAATTTCTCGCCAAGTCCCGAAAGAGAACCTGTAGCAAGGCCTGCCTCACCGATGGCAGCCGCTGCTGTTTCAGGAGTAAGTCCGTGCTCCATCATGAACTTCCCGGCAAGCATCTGCGCAGGCTGACTGCAAGCAAGATATTTTTCCATGGGTATATCGTGCTCATCATTCAGTTCAAGATCATACAGCGTGATCAGAGGATTCTCTTCAACAAATACATTTGCCCTGTCTCCGGTCTCCCAGAGTTTAAGCTTTGCTATGCCCGCCTCTGAATGAAGTCTTGATCTGTAAAGAATATAACCGTAGTTCTGGTCCAGTTCTTCCATATTGACGGTATAAGGCAGGTGAACAGGACTGCTGATATCATCAATAACTGAGAAAAGACTAACCTTATCGCTGCAGGAAAGAGTCCCATAGCTCTTTCTCTTTATATCCATGCTGAAATTCACTTCCGGAATATCCACATACTTTCCGATCACTTCTTTATACTTGATATATTTCTCAGTTATCTGCCCGTCTTCGGTAAGAATTCCGTCGTAGTCATAGCTGGTCACATCCGGAGTCAGTTCATTATAGTAGTTGGAACCATTCATAAAGCCAAAGTTCGTACCACCCTGGAACATATAAATGCTCACATTTCCAAGCTCCAGCATCTTATCAAGATCTTCTGTACTCTGTACCAGATTGCCCTTCATATGACCGCCGTTTCCCCAGTGGTCAAACCAGCCAACCCAGAATTCAGCGCACATAAGCGGTCCGCCATTGGTATAATCTTTGATCACATTGAAGCGTTCTTCTGTCTTGGAGCCGAAATTTCCTGTGGGATGTGCTCCCTCTGCATAACCACCTCTGTAGCTCTCATGATATGGTCCGTCAGAAGTAATAAGAGGCACAGTAACTCCATATTTCACCATAAGATCATGCATGAATTTCATATACTCATGATCATTTGCATAATATCCATATTCATTTTCTATCTGCATCAAAATGATATTTCCGCCATTATCAATCTGATACTTGGTGATCTTTGGCATAAGCACCTTGTAATAATCTTCTACAGCATCAAGGAAAGGCTTGTAGCTTACGCGAAGTCTCATGTTTCTGTCTTTTAAAAGCCAGGCAGGAAGGCCGCCAAACTCCCACTCTGCGCAGATATAAGGTGAAGGTCTGATAATAATGTACAGTCCAAGTTCAGTAGCCGTCTGAATGAACTTCTCAATATCACAGAATCCTTCAAAATTAAATTCTCCTTTTCTTGGTTCCGTGAGATTCCATGGAATATAAGTCTCAACCGTATTGCAGCCGAGAGCTTTCAATTTTTCCAATCTGTCAACCCAGTATTCAGGTACAGTCCTGAAATAGTGAAAAGAGCCGGAAATAACCTTAAATGGTTCTCCGTTCAGATAAAAAGTATCCTTAATCTCAAATTTTCCCATAAAAACTCTCTGTCCTTTTTTCGTTTCCATCGTTTTTAAAAAAGGGAATACTGTAAATCTCATCTACAGTATTCCCTTTTATTACGCCTTCATAGCCGTTTCAATAAACGTTTTAATTATTTGTAGAGTTCGTCAAACTGTCTCTGAAGCTCTGCTGTAACGTCATCGATACCTGCATCTTTAAGCTTCTGCTGGTACTCTGCAACGATTTCTTCTGCAGTTCCCTGATACTTACCAAATGCAATCTGCTTCATGTATGTTGTATGAATGTCGTTGATGTTATCAATCTTGGACTGGATATCATCTACGTTAGGAACGAACTGTCCATAAGGATAGTCGATCTTAATTGCATCATACTCTTTGTAGAGCTTTTCGATAGCATCCCAGTTCATTGTGGAATCTCTGATCTCGAGGTCATCGTTACGTCCCCACCAGTAGTTTACAGAGATTCCGTCTGTAGCTGAATTGTATCCGTCAGGAGTCTTTCTCATGCCATCAGCTGTGATCTCATAGGAAACGCCCTCAACACCATAGTTGAAAAGCTTGTAGCAATCAGGATCATTTCTGATGAGGTCATAAACCATAAGTGCTCTCTCAGGATTCTTAGATGCTGCAGAAATAGCCATAGCACCGTGTGTGATTGAAAGAGCTACAAGGTTCTTTGTCTCCTCGCCAAAGTAGAAGAAGCCTGACTCTGTGTTAGGATCATCGTAAATTGTATATCCGTCCTTGTGTGAGCAAAGATCTGTCCAGGTCTGTGTGTGGTGCTGCTCAGCAGCTACACGTCCGATCTTGTAATCTTCTCTGTTGTCAGATGTTGTGTTGTTGAGAACGTCTGTCTTCCAAACACCGATTTCATCCCATTCTTTCATCATCTTTGCGAACTCAACAAGAGAATCTGTATCTGTTACATAAGGTGAATATACTGTGTAGAGATCATCCTTTGTGCCGCCCCACATAGCGCCTGAGTTGATACCATCGATTGAAACATAGTTAGAGTGGGATGTGATCCATCCGCCTACCATTGTAGCGTACTGTGATCCGTCTGAATCCCAAGGAATAACATCGGGATATGTAGCCTTTACATACTTAAAGTATGTTGTAAGGTCTTCCCAGCTCTTTACGCCATCAGCAAGGCCTGCTTCCTTAGCCCAGTCAAGACGATATGTAAATCCATGGTTAGTCCACTGTGCATAGTTGTCTTCAGGCATAAGGTAGATGTTTCCATCATATTTGCAGAGTTCCCAGTGCTCAGGTGATACTGATTCCCATGTCTTAGGAGCATAGGTCTTGAGCATATCCTCTGACAGCTCAAGGAAAGCACCGTTCTTGGCATTTGGCCATGCATCAAGCCAGTCGGAAGCTGTACCAACAAGGTCAACTGTTCCGTCCATACGAGCAAGTGTTAAGTTGTAATTTGAAAGATAATCAGTCCAGTCGATGTAATAAACTTCCAACTCTGCGTTAACCTTAGCCGTAAGGATTTCATTGAGCTGTCTGAGCATTTCATCTGTCTGGTTTCCTTCAGGAGCTCCACCAGTTGTCATGTAAGTAATAACTACGTGCTCTGATGTGTCGATTGCAGATGCATCAGCAGCTGTGTCTGAGCTTGCTGTCTCAGTAGTTGATGATGACTCTGTCTTGGTTTCTGTTTTTGCTGCTGTGTCTCCACCTGTTGTGTCAGCAGTAGATGAGCCACATGCTGCGATACCCAATACCATGCTTGCGCTGAGTAATGTTGCTAATAACTTCTTTTTCATTTTTATCCTCCTTTTTGATAAGAAAATGAATATGTGAGCCTCGTTATGAGGTTACAAACAAGGAAGTTCTGCTCTCGCATGTAAACATGCTCGCCAGAACGAGCTTCATTTCTAGGCTCGAAATAACCTCGCCAAG
>JAEEGL013638529.1_pt1 | contig 10056 bp, 3 predicted proteins | sample 9134231 | NCBI WGS metagenome assembly JAEEGL01 (sample SAMN16246548, study PRJNA631951) | gut metagenome | biome: gut microbiome; feature: rumen; material: fiber-attached | host: Bos | place: Iran: Karaj | collected 2018-10 | reverse complement strand
CATCACCCTACGCTTGTCAGAAACACCGGAAAGCGTACGCTTCATCGTGGAAGACACCGGCAACGGCATTCCCGAAGAATACAGGGACACCATCTACGAAACCTTCATCAAGGCCGACGAATTGAGCGAAGGTCTCGGCTTAGGCCTGCCCCTGACCAAACGCCACATTGACAACCTGGGAGGCACACTCACTTTGGACACAGACTACCACAAAGGCTGCCGCTTCATCATTGAGATGCCCAAGATGTCCAAAGTTCAATAAAACATCTTGACACGGCTAAGTCGCCGGGCGCTCTAATTTAACTAGCGCCCAATAAGCGCCCAACAAGCGCCCAACAAGCGCTTATAAAAATTTTTCCACACTGGGCTAAGACTGGAGCAAGAATATTGACAGAAGCCGATCACCCCTGCCCGTAACATTTCCGTCTTCCTCCATTGGTCGGCATGCCGGCCTGATTGCGTCGCAACCAAAAATGCAGCCATGACAGGGCACTTGCCCTTTCCCGTTACGTTTTGTAACACAAAATAACGCTTTACGTAAAGCACAAAGCGGCATGTTACAAAATATAAAATCCGTGTTACAAGTAGCAAAGCCCTTATACATTTTTTAATATAATTTTGCAGCGTGAAATAGCGTAATAACGTAATCATCAAATAAAAGTAACACAACTATGAATCAAAATCTGTCAAAATGAAGAATCTAAAGCAATTGATCAGACAGACCGTTCCCGCGATTATCATGCTGCTGACATGTAGCACTACGCTGCATGCCCAGGGCATTACTGTCAAGGGTACGGTTCAGGATGCAGCAGGGGAGCCGCTGATTGGCGCCTCGGTTGTTGTGAAGGGAAACACTTCCCTGGGTACAGTGACTGATTTCGACGGTAACTACCAACTGAGTGTTCCGTCAGAGTCTTCAGTCATCGTCTTCTCCTATGTGGGTATGGCCACTCGTGAAGTGAGCGTCGGAAAGCAGCGCACCATCAACGTGACACTGCAGGACGACACACAGCTGGAAGAAGTGATTGTCGTAGGTTTCGGCCAGCAGAAGAAAGCATCAGTGGTGGGTGCCATCACCCAGACCACAGGTGAAGTGCTGGAACGTGCCGCCGGTATCACCGACATCGGCTCAGCTCTCACGGGTAACCTGCCTGGTGTTGTAACCACTGCTTCTCAGGGTGTCCCTGGTGAGGAGGATCCGAAGATCATCATCCGTGGATCGTCTTCTTGGAACAACTCCGAGCCCCTGGTACTGGTGGACGGTATCGAGCGCCCGATGTCGAGCGTCGACATCCAGTCAGTGGCTACCATCTCTGTACTGAAGGACGCTTCGGCCACTGCCGTCTACGGTGTTCGTGGTGCTAACGGCGTTATCCTGATTACCACTAAGCGCGGTGCTGAGGGTAAGGCCCAGATCAGCGTGACGGCCAACGCCGTTATGAAGATCCCCTCGAAGCTTCCCGACAAGCTGGACTCTTACGACGCTCTGGTAAAACGCAACATTGCCGTAGAGCACGAGTTGAACCTCAAGCCCGAGAGCTTTGCCTACATCCGCTCGATGGACTTCATCTCGAACTACCGCAACAGCGACCCCAACGCCATGGACGAGTACGGCAACTACATCTCCGAGCGCTATCCGAACGTCGACTGGCAGCGCGCCCTGTTCAAGGACTACACGATGTCGTACAATGCCAACCTGAACATCAGCGGCGGTACGAAGTTCGTGAAGTACTTTGCCAGTGTAGACTTTGTCAGCGAGGGTGACCTCTACAAGGACTTCGGCAATGGACGTAAATATGACACAGGTTATGATTATAAGCGCGTGAACGTGCGCTCGAACCTTGACTTTAATATCACGAAGTCTACAGTCTTGAAGATTAACATCGCCGGTTCTAACGGCAAGCAGATGTCTCCTTGGAGCAACTCAGTGAACAACGACTGGCAGATTTCGCAGCAGTGGGCCGGTGTGTACAACATCTCTCCCGATGCCTTCATGCCTAAGTACCGCGACGGTTCCTGGGGTTACCTGCCCGGTTCTACGAACGTCAGCAACGCTGCCGTGAGCATCGCCCTGGGCGGTACGCAGTACATCACCACAACCCGTATCAACACTGACTTCGTGCTGGAGCAGAACCTCGACTTCATTACCAAGGGTCTGAACGCCCGTGGTATGATTTCATGGGACAACAGCTTCCGTGAGACCGGACGTGGTATCGACGACCTTTACCACGATCCGCAGTACAAGTGGATTGACCCGCAGACGGGTGCAGTAAACTATAAGGAGCCCTACGAGCAGTATGACCGTTTCGACTACAACATGCATAACAACTCCTGGAACAAGAAGGACGGTAGTGTTGACAACGGCTCTACTACGCGAAGCCTGAACTACCAGATACAGCTGAACTGGGCTCGCCAGTTCGGCAAGCACGACGTTTCGGCCATGGGTGTGTTCGAGCGTCGTGAGTATGCAAAGGGTTCTATGATTCCTACCTATCGTGAGAACTGGATTTTCCGTGCTACCTATGGTTATGCCGGCAAGTACCACTTCGAGTACAACGGTGCCTATAACGGTTCTGAGAAGTTCTCGCCCGACAACCGCTTCGCCCTGTTCCATTCAGGCGCTATCGGTTGGACCATCAGTGAGGAGCCCTTCATGAAGTGGCTCCGCGAGAAGCACTACATCGACATGCTGAAGCTGCGCCTCTCTTACGGTGCCATCGGTGACGATAACGTCGGTGACCGCTTCCTCTATATGACACAGTGGGCCTACGGTGGTACATCAACCCTCGACACCACACAGGGCGGCAGCAACAACCCCTACCAGTGGTATCGTGAGTCGGTTGTAGGTAACCCCAACGTGCATTGGGAGAAGGTGAAGAAGTTCAACTTCGGTATCGACTACGGTATCCTGGGCGGTCTGTTCGCTGGTAGCATTGAAATCTTCAGCGACAAGCGTACCGACATTCTTGTTGGCGGTAGCAGCCGTGCCGTTCCTTCATTCTTCGGCCAGACACCTGTATTTGCCAACCTCGGTGAGGTAAAGACCCACGGTTATGAGATCGAGGTTCGCTTCAACAAGGTGTTTGCCAATAAGATGCGCGTATGGGCCAATATGAATATGACCCATGCAACGAACGAGATTGTAGTCAAGGACGACTGGCCCAACCTGCCCAACTATCGTAAGGAGGCTGGCTACGCCATCGACCAGGTACGCACGTTCCTTGATAAGGGTATGATGCAGAACTATGACGACATCTATGGTTCTCCGAAGCATGACTCTAACGACAATCTGAAGTTGCCCGGCGACTACTATATTGCCGACTTCAACGGTGACGGTGTCATTGATAACGTCAACGACCAGGTGCCTTACGGCTATTCCGGCTACCCCGAGAATACCTATAACACCACGTTAGGCTTCGAGTGGAAGGGCTTCAGCTTCATGGCTCAGTTCTACGGTGTTACCAACGTGACGCGTGATGTCTCAATGATCAGCTTCGCCGACCCCATGCTGGCTAATGTTTACGACCAGGGTACATGGTGGAGCGAGAACCACACTGGCGCTGACATCGTTACTCCGCGTTTCAACACACCTATCGGTAACAACAGCATGTACTACGGCACACAGTATCTGTGCGACGGTTCCTATATCCGTCTGAAGAATGTAGAGATTGCCTACACCTTCACCCAGCCTTGGGTAAGGAAGATGGGTCTTAAGAACCTGAAGGTTTATGTCAGCGGTAACAACCTCTGGCTGTGGACCCGCATGCCTGACGACCGTGAGTCGAACTTCGGCGGCAACCATACGGCAGGTAATGGTGCTTATCCTACGTTTAAGCGCATTAACTTCGGTATCAAATTCAATCTTTAATTAAGGAACAGCTATGAAAAAGTTTTTCAATCAGTATATCGTTCTGGGTATTGCTGCCTTGTCGCTCACTTTGGGAACGACGTCCTGCAAAGACTATCTTGACAAGGAGGCCGACACTGACGTGAGTCCGGAGGCTGCCTTCAAGAACTTCACGAACTTTGAAGGTTTCGTTGAGGAAATCTACAACTGCATACCCAACAAGGAGTCCTGCTACTGGTGTACGACATTCAACTGGGGCGAGGACGAAATCATGAACACTGGTCTGGGTGACACACATGTCACGGCTCACTTCGACCTGGGTGACTACCGTCACTGGTACGACGAGAGCGACAAGGGTGGTCAGCAGAGCTGGCTGAACCGTCCCGGTTCAAACCCCTCCTCTACTAATAAGTTTGACCACTCCCTGTCAGGCCATGCCTGGTACTGCATCCGTAAGGCCAACCTCGGTCTGGAGAACCTCGACAAGCTGACAGATGCTACGAAGGAAGAGAAAGACTTCATCAAGGGTCAGTTGCTCTTCTTCCGCGCCTGGTGGCACCACCAGCAGATGGAATGGTGGGGTGGTATTCCCTACCTCGACAGCTCAATGCCCGCTGACGGCAACTTCCAGCTGCCTCGCCTGACATTCAAGGAGTGTGCAGAGAAGTGTGCTGCCGACTATCGCGCTGCCGCCGACCTGCTTCCCAACAACTGGGACAACACAACCGTCGGTAAGAAGACTCTGGGTAAGAACGACCTCCGCATCACGAAGGTTTGTGCACTCGGTTACTTAGGCAAGGTGCTGTTGTGGGCTGCTTCTCCTCTGAACTGCGAGGGTAACGGTGGCGCACAGATGGGTGCACTGAAGAATGGCAAGACCTACGTGTATGACGTAGCACTGGCTCAGCGTGCCGCTGATGCCCTGGGCGAGGCTATTGCCAACGTCCAGAGCGGTGAGACGCCTTACCAGTTGGCTCTTTATGAGTATGCTGAAGATACCAAGGACCAGCGTCCCAACTATGGTATCTACGACCACGTTGCCAAGAAGGGTTCTACCAACAACTACTCTGATATCTTCCGTACCGTTGGTCAGAGCTGGAAGATGCCCGGTAGCGTTGAAGCTATCCTCCGTGGTCCGATGCCCGACATCAACGGTTCTAACTGGAACTTCACCAAGCTGTGGGGTCCGAAGGTGAACAACCTGGTTGAGCACGACGCTGTGATTCACATGCCTACTGCCAACTACATCAACTATGCATACGGTATGGCCAACGGCGAGCCTATTGTGCTGGCTGACGGTTCACTGAACCCCAATTCTGGTTTCGACCCCACGCATCCTTTCCAGGACCGTGACCCGCGCTTCTACCATGACATCATCTTCGACGGTTTCAAGTTCCTCCTTACTGTGAAGGAAGCTGACAAGATGTACCAGTATATGGAGATGTTCACCGGTGGTAACATGGTTCCCACGGGTAACCCCGAGCGCAACGCCAACGGCAGCCGTACGGGTTACTTCTGCCAGAAGCTTGTGCCTCACCAGAGTAATGCCTATGACGGCATGTACAACTACGGTAGTGCCATGCAGACCTATCTGCCTTACATGCGTCTGGCTGATATCTATCTGCTCTATGCCGAGGCAGGTGCTGCAGCAGGTGGTGCCGGTTACAAGGCCAAGTGCTCTCTTACTGCCGAGGATGCCATCAACACAGTCCGAGACCGCGTAGGCTGTGGCCATGTTGCTCCCGAGTTTCTGGGCAACAAGGACCGCTTCATGGACGAGGTCCGTCGTGAGCGCGCCTGTGAGCTGGCCTTCGAGGGCTTCCGCTGGCAGGATCTGCAGCGCTGGTTGCTCCTCACCGAGTATCCCTATAACGTGAAGACCCGTCAGGAGTTCAAACGTGTCGGCAACTACGACTACGAGAAGAACGATCCCCGCTATGCAGAGGTTACCGGTTTCGACCCGCTTGTCACGGGACAGACGATTATCACAGAGCGTAAACTCGTTTCCAAGCACTATCTGTTGCCGTTCAAGGAGAAGGAAGTATACCTTTATGATGATTTCAAGCAGAATCCCGGATGGTAAATTCTAATTAGGAATTAAGAATTAAGAATTAAAGATTATGAAACATAATAAATATATCATACTGTCAGCTCTTCTGGCTCTCTCTGCAGCAACGCCTGCAGCAGCACAGATTGAGACCAGTGAAGACTCGCTCGTCAATGTGGCATTCCGTAAGGTTGCCAAGGAGGACGTGATGGGTGGCGTCTCAAGTGTGAACTACAGAGAGTTGACGGAGAAGAACTACAACACCTATAGCCTGGATAACCTGCAGGGATACGTAGCCGGTTACAACGGTTCAGGTATGTGGGGTTTCACTGACCAGCTGGTGCTGATTGACGGTGTACCCCGTGATGCTAACAACGTACTGCCTTCAGAGATTGAGGAAATTACCTTCCTGAAGGGTGCACAGGCCGTTGTACTCTATGGTAGCCGTGGTGCCAAGGGTGTCATCCTGATTAAGACCAAGCGTGGCCGTATCACAGACGGCCTGAACGTTGACGTTCGTGCCAACACTGGTTGGAACGTAGCCAAGAGCTTCCCCAAGTACCTCGGTTCTGCTGAGTACATGACGCTCTACAACGAGGCTCGTGCCAACGACGGTCTGGACCCGCTGTATACAGCAGACCAGATTTACAACCACGCCAGCGGCATTAACCCCTACCGCTATCCCAACGTTGACTTCTATTCTGAGGATTATGTCAAGAAGGCATACAACCGCTCAGATGTCAGCGTTGAGGTTGAAGGAGGTAACGACCGTGCAAAGTTCTATGCCAACCTGACCTACTACCGCGAGGGCGACCTTCTGGACTTCGGTGAGGCCAAGAACAACTACACTGACCGTTTCAACGTACGTGGTAACGTCGACGTTCGCCTGAACGACTTCATCACTGCCTACGTCAATGCCAATGCTACTTACTACAACAAGCGCTCGGCTATCTCTACGCAAAAGGATGGCGACAACACGCTCGACTACTGGCAGGTAGCAACCCGTTGGCGTCCGAACCGCGTCAGCCCGCTGATTCCCATCTCGTTCGTTGACCCGAATGCCATCCAGCCCCAGAATGCCCTCGCAGCGTCAAGCAACATCATTGGCGGCAAGTACTTCCTGGCTGCCGGTTCTGACCAGGCTGACTGGACTAACATCTTCGCCGACTACTATGCTGGCGGTAAGAGCACTTGGACTAGCCGTCAGTTCCAGTTCGACGCTGGTGTGAACTTCGACCTCAGCTCCCTGCTGAAGGGACTTAGCTTCCACGCTCTCGTAGCCGTTGACTATCAGACCAGCTACTCCTCCTCTTATAATAATGAGTATGCCACCTTCACTCCTTCATGGAGCAACTACAATGGTCCAGACCTCATTCTGAACCTGAATAGCAACGAGAAGGTGGACAAGAAGTCAGGTGTCCAGAACCTTGGCGGTTCTGCCAACAAGCAGACCATCACGTTCAATGCCCACTTCGACTACAACCGTACCTTTGCCGACGTTCACAATGTCAGCGCCATGTTCTTGGCCAACGGCTATCAGGTGACAGAGGCCGGCAAGTATCACCGTGTGAGCAACGCCAACCTCGGACTCCAGCTGGATTATAACTACGCCAAGAAGTACTACGCAACGTTTGCCGTAGCAGCTCCCTGGTCGGCAAAGCTCCCTGAGGGCAACCGCTACAGCTTCTCTCCCTCGTTCACCGTTGGATGGAACCTGGCCAAGGAGAAGTTCATGGAGAACAGCATTTTCGACAACCTGACCGTCAGTGCCAGCTACAGCAACATCAAGACCGACATGGACATCGAGGACTACTACATGTACCTCGGCACCTATCAGAGCGGTGGTTGGTGGGACTGGAACGGCGAGACCGGCCACTCTGCCATACAGTCTAAGCGAGGCGGCAACGACGACCTGGGCTTCATCAAGCGCAAGGAGTTCTCTGCCAGCCTGCATGCCGAACTGCTGCAGCGCAGCCTGTCGTTCGACGCTTCATTCTTCAGCAGCAAGATGGATGGTGGCATCATCACCGCTTCCAACCAGCTGCCCAGCTACTTCAAGGTGTACTATCCTGAGTCTTCGTTCCTCTCTAACCTGAACTACAACACAGACAAGCGTACCGGTTACGAGCTGGCAGTGAAGTATAAGAAGAACTTCGGAGAGTTCGGCTTCGAGGGTGGTCTGAACCTGACCCACTACTCGACCGAGGCTACCAAGCGCGACGACACCAACTATGCCGACGCCTACCAGTACCGTGAGGGCAAGCCCCTCGACGCTATCTGGGGTTATGAGTGTCTGGGCTTCTTCACACAGGAAGACTTCGACGCTGACGGCAACCTGCTTACTTCTCTGCCCCAGCCTGCTCTCGGCAGCACCGTTAGACCTGGTGACCTGAAGTATAAGGACCAGAACGGCGATATGATTATAGACGGCAAGGACCAGGTGAACCTGGCCACTGGCGGCTGGTATGGTTCTCCCACGACGCTGGGTATCAACCTGACCTTCAAGTATAAGAACTTCACGCTCTTCATGCTCGGTATCGGCAGCTTCGGCGGCCACGGTGTCAAGGGTCAGAAGAACGGACAGAAGGACCCCTATTGGTGGATTGCCGGTAACGACAAGTACTCTGCCGTGGTTCGCGACCGCTGGACTCCTGAGACTGCAGCCACTGCCACCTATCCCCGTCTGACCACTGAGTCAGGTGCCAACAACCTGCAGGTTTCTGACTTCTGGCTGTACTCAACCTCTCGTTTCGACCTTGCTAAGGTTCAGCTGACCTATGACTTCCCAAAGTCCATCATTGGCAACGGCATCATCAAAGGTCTCTCTGCTTACGTCAGTGGCAACAGCCTGCTGACCATTGCCAAGGAGCGCGAAATCCTGGAAATGAACGTGGGCACAGCACCTCAGACCCGTTTCTACAACCTTGGTGTTAAAGTATCTTTCTAAACTGATAAAGGAATACAGATATGAAACTTAAGAATATAATTATTCTTGGCGTAGCCACCACGGCACTCACAGCTTGTGACGACCTTTTCGAGCCCGCTCTTGAAAACAACCAGGATATTACTTCCATGTACTCTGATCCTGAGTTCGCCCGTGGTATTATTGATAACGCCTTCCTGGTGATTCCCATTGAAGCCAGTGGAATTGCCAGCGAATCTAACGGCGGCACAACGGACGTGGCTACCGATGATGCTGTTTCTAACAACAACGACAACAACTACAGAAAGATGGCACTGGGTTCCTGGACAGCCCAGAACAACCCTGTCAACCAGTGGGAGAACCGCTATCATGCCATTCAGTACTGTAACCTCTTCCTGAAGAACTGCGACCAGGTGCTGTGGGACTACTCTTCTGCAGCCCTGAACCAGATGCACCTCGACCTGTATAAGGGTAATGCCTACGCCCTTCGTGGCCTTCACTTCTTCCACCTGCTCCGTGCTCACGTCGGAACGGTTGGCGGTGAGATTCTGGGTCTTCCCATACATACAGAGCCCGAGGATGGTAGCTCTTCATTCAACATCCCCCGTGCCTCTCTCAAGGAGTGCATCGACCAGATTATGTCTGACTTCGAGGAGGCTGAGAAGTGTCTGCCTGACGAGTACGGCGACGTGCCCGAAGGTGGTGTACCTGCCAAGTATCAGAACGTGACAGGTGCCGACGGTCAGGTATCACACGGAACGGCCGAAGAGTACAACCGTGCTTTCGGTAGCCTGCAGCGTGGTAAGATTGACCGCCGCATGATTGCAGCCTTCAAGGCTCAGGTGGCCCTGTTCGCCGCTTCTCCTGCCTATGCTTCGGCTAACGCCATGTCATGGGAGCAGGCCGCTACCTATGCTGCCAACTCTCTGCGCAATGTCGGCGGCATCAGTGGTGTCGACCCTCAGGGCTGGACTTGGTTTAACAACGCCAGCGTCATTGACGGCTATAAGTTCACTGACCCCGACCCGCTGGAGATCTGCTGGCGTGGCAACGTCAGTGAGAGCACCTCTCTGGAAGAGGACCAGTTCCCTCCCTCGCTGAAGGGTAAAGGTCGCATCAATCCGAGCCAGAACCTCGTCGATGCCTTCCCGATGGCCAATGGCTATCCCATCTCTGCCAGTGCTTCCGGCTACGACGCCAACAACCCCTTTGAGAACCGTGACCCCCGTCTGAAGGCCT
>JAEEGL013361735.1_pt1 | contig 10056 bp, 7 predicted proteins | sample 9134231 | NCBI WGS metagenome assembly JAEEGL01 (sample SAMN16246548, study PRJNA631951) | gut metagenome | biome: gut microbiome; feature: rumen; material: fiber-attached | host: Bos | place: Iran: Karaj | collected 2018-10 | reverse complement strand
CCGGACCCCGTGGCCGAGTTCAGCCTGGACTTTGATGAAGCAGGATGCCTTTGGTCGTATATCACCAAAAGCGGAAAACAGGAGTCCGTCCGTGTGGGCGTGAAGGGTGAACGGTTTATGAATCTCATCGGTGAACCCGGCGATCCCACCAGGACCTACCTTTGCAGCGGCCTTTGGACCGGTGAACGGGAGTTCCGCCTGAGCTGCCGTTTTGCGGAAGGCTGCGTTGAGGATCGGTATACCCTGTCCTTTGACGGAGATCTGGTGCACATCCTGGCGGATAACAACTCCGCCTTCCGCGGGCCTGAACCCATAAGGATCGAGGCGGAACTGATCCGATAGCGTTCTATACATTATCCTGCGCGGCCATCCGCCAAAGCGCAAGAACCAAAACGTCTGTACAAGACGATAACGCGAACCGGGAGAGCGAAATGCTCTCCCGGTTTTCTCTCGCGTTTTTGCTGTGTGAAAAATGTAATTGGCATCAACCGTATGCAGTGGGGATAATGAAGCGCCTGACTTAATCGGGGGGCATTTCTTTCCGTTCCTCTTCGGTGTATTCCTCCCGTCCTGGCAGGTCGAAGGCATCCGCCAGCCCCTTGATTTCCAGCTTCTGCCGCACCGCGTCTCCCACGCCCAGAAGCTGCATCCGGCCCTGCCGTTCCATCTGCCTCCGGGCCGCCAGCAGGACGCGGACGCCCCCGGTGCAGATATACCGGAGCTCCCGAAGGTCGAGCACCAGCACCCTGGCCCGTTTCACGGCGCTCTGGAGCTCTGCCTCCAGCCGGGGGACGTCCCCGAAATCCAGACGCCCCTCCAGGGCGAAGGTCACTCTTTCCTCGTCCCCGGATCTGTTCAGTGTCAGCATTTCCGCGGCCTCCTTCCCCGGGCTTGCCCCTTAAAACCCATCTCGCTCCCCCTCCGGTCCGAAATACCGCAGCGCCAGCATGGTGATCCCGTCGGACTGGGGCGTATCCCCCGCAAACCGCTTCGCCGCGTTCTCCACGGTTTGCAGCAGCACGCTGGGGGAAGCCTCCGGCTCCCGATTCAGGGCCTCCACGATCCGCCCGGCGCCGAACAGCTCCTCCTGCCCGTTCACCGTATCCGTGAGGCCGTCGGTATAGACGAACAGTGTATCCCCCGGCTCCAGCCGGAAGCCGTGGTCCCGGAAGCGGCCCCCCTCAATGGCCCCCAGAGGGGGCGAATGGCGGTATTCCTGCAGGGCGAACCGCTGCCCCGCCCGGCAGAGGACGGGATGTTCATGCCCCGCGTTAACGGCGATGCCCTGGCCGGTGGACAGCTCCAGGACGGCAAACCACACGGTGGAGAACATCCCCGCGCTGTAGCTCTCCAGCAGCTGCTCGCTGACGTTCTGCAATACCTCCGCCGGGGAGAAACCCTGAATGGCGCGGTTCTTGATGAGGGTCTTGACGATGACCATGAACAGGGCCGCGGGCACGCCCTTGTCGGAGCCGTCCCCGATCACCAGGGCCAGATGATCCTCGTCGATGAGGAAGAAGTCGTAGAAATCCCCGCCGATGTCCCGGCTGGCGTCCACGGAGGCCATGAGGTCGAATTCCTTCCTCTCCGGGAAGGCCGGGAATGCCGTGGGCAGGATGCCGTTCTGAATCTGCTTCGCCACGTCGAATTCCGCCCGGATATGCTCCCGGTCCGCGGTGGCCCGGGCCACCTGCTCCGTATAGGCGCTGATGCGGGTGGTCATCTCCGTGAAGGAGGTGGCCAGCCATTGGATCTCATCGTTATGGCGGAACCTGGCCTCGTTGAAGGTGCCGTGCTCATAGGAATCCACCATTTTAGTGAGCTTGCCCAGGGGCACCGTCACATTCCGCCGGAGCATCCACAGGGCCAGCAGCAGTACGAGGACGATGCACAGGGCCAGGAAGCCGATGATGGCCAGGACGAAGGTGCCGCTGACCTCCGCGATGTTGGAGAGGGTGCAGTCCGCCTCCACCATGCCCGCCACATTCCCCCGGGAGTCGAACACCGGGGCCCAGGCGCTGATGGTTTTGCCGTAGCCTGCGTCCGCCCCCTGGATCAGCGCCGTGGAGGCCCGTCCCGCGGCCACATCCGGCACCAGGTAGGTATACTCCGTCTCCCTGTAGTCGAAGGTCTCCCCCAGCTCGCTTCTCAGCTCCGGATCGTCCTCCGCCTTGTTCCCCTCCACCACATAGATGAAATGGTCCTCCCGGGGCTGAAACAGATAGAGGTACTGGATCCCGGTGAATTCGGACTTCACCAGGTCGAATTCTCCCTTCATCCAGGCATAGTAATCGTCCTTCTCCCCGGTTTCCACATAGCCCGCGATCCGGTCCCCGTCCACCTTCGCCGCCAGGGTGCGCACAACGTCCTGCGCCTTTTCGTTGTACAGCCGCAGATATGTGCCCTCCAGGGCGACGAAGCTGATAACGCTCACCACCAGGGCCATCACCAGCATCATGGCGGCCATGAACAGGCTCAGCCGCTGGCTGATGGAGTGTCTCTTGTTATTCCGCTTATCCATTCAGGCCTCCCTTCCCTTCCCCGCGGCCCCGCGCCGTCTCACAGCTCCAGGACCTCCACCCAGGCGCCGCAGACGCAGTCCCTGCCGCAGAGGGGACAGCTCATGCCGTATTTTTCTAGTTCCTGGTAAAACAGGTCGTACCGCCTGCGCCAGACCACCCTTCCGATGGATTCCAGGGCCTTTTTGGCGGGAATGCTGCCGTCGGGATAGATCCAGATTTCCTCCAGGAAGTAATCGTAGCTCATTTGGATCAGCAGCTCCCGGATCCGCTCCGCCAGCACGTGGGCCACCCCCTCGTTCCGGAAGCCCGGCAGCACCAGGAGGGCGTCGCACATGGCCAGGCGTTTCTCCCCCACGAAGTCCGCCAGCTCCGCCTCCAGCTCCGGATGGGGATAGGTGAAGTCGATGCCCGGACGCACGGTGAGGAAGCCCAGAAGCTCCCCCTCCTCCTTGGCCGTATAGCCCACATAGGAGCCCTCCCGCCAGCAGAGGTCGATCTGCTGGGCAATGAGCTGCCCGCTGTTCAGGTGCCGGGCGTACAGCTCCTTGATGAGGGGAAGATCGGCAGCCTTGATGGGACGGTATTCGATCATGGGGAATGCCCCCCTTTCTGTTCTTTGTTCCTCCTGCCCCGGCCGAACATCAGGGCCGCATAGAGGAGCATAAGCAGCAGCATGGCCCCGGAGAAGAGGCCGATGCCCCCCTGATTCCCCAGGGTAAGCAGAGCGCCGTAGGCGATGGGTCCCAGGGTCTGCCCCAGGCTCTCGAAAACGGAGTATACCCCCATGGCCCGGCCCTCTCCGTAACCCGCAACCTCCGGCATCAGTTCATAGCAGGTGTACTGGCAGGCAAAGGCGTGGGAGTTGATCAGGCTCAGGATCATCAGTCCCAGGATCACCCCCCAGAGGGTGGGAAACAGGACGACCATCAGCAAATCCAGACCCACGGCGGCGCTGCAGACCATAACGCTCTGATTCGCCCCCATCCGGCGGATCATTCGGGCGGAGATCAGGGGCCCCACGTACAGGGTGAGCATGCCGAAGAGCAGATAGATCTGACCGATGCGCACCTCACTGACGCCGCGCTCCGCGCTGAACAGGGGGAAGAAATACTCCCGGTAAGCCAGGGACATCATGAAGGGCACCAGAATGAGCAGGAAAAAGCCCCACACCCGGCGCTGCAGAAAGAACCTGCAGAAGCTGCCGGCCCGTGCCGCCTCCCGCTCTCCGCTCCCTCTGCCGGGACGGACATCCCCGGAGGAGACGGCCAGGAGCAGGCCAACGGCCAGGATCACCGCCCCCGCCAGATAGATGATTCGCCAGCCCCCCAGGGTGAAGAGCATGGAGGCCAGGCCGGCGCCGATGGTCACCCCCGCCAGGGTACCCGCGGAGATGGCGGCGTTGGCCTCCGCCACCAGCGCACCGTTCTTACCCGTGGCGGCCACGGTGCTGCAGGAGACGTACACCAGGCCCATTCCCGCCCCGATAAGCATCTTCCCCAGCAGCAGGCCGGCATAGCTCCCCAGGAGCATGCACAGGAGGAACCCGGCCAGATCCAGGAGCATCCCCGGGATCATCACCGCCCGGCTGCCGAAGCGTTCCGCCAGGCCGCCGGAGAGCAGGGAGAACACCGCCATCATCAGGAGCTGCGCCGACATGGGCAGGGCGACGGCGACCCCGTGGGGAACGGGGAGCCCGCCTTGGTACAGCGTGCCGCACAGCACCGCGATGAACACATCCTGCATGGCGTCCGCCAGATAGATCAGGAACACCAGCGTGCGCAGGGGCACCCGCTGGGTGCTGTCCTCCGCCCTGCCCTGCCGTCTGCGCCGGAAATGGTCCAGCAGGAAGTTGAGCTCCAGCAGCACCATGGTGATCACCACGGTGTTGATGAGGATGCCGATGATCAATTCCTTCGCGTATTCCCTTCGGCGGGCGAGAATCTGGTCCAGGTTCAGGCCCGCGTCCAGCAGGCCGATGATGCTGCCGTCCCTGCCCCGGATGGGGGCGAGGATGAAGCTCCAGGAGCCGGAGGCGCTGAACTCGGTGGCCTGGACGGCCTCCCCGGTATGGGCCGCCCGGGCGTAGAGATTGTCCTCCGGATCGTCGGCGTAGAGCGGGTAGGTGCAGGGCTTGGTATCCTCAAAATCCATGATTTTGACCACATACCCGTCCAGAACGCGGTACACGCAGTAGGCGTCGCAATCCCCGGTATCGTAGGTCTCCCAGGTGTGCCGGTCCAGCACCTCCTTCACGGCGTTGAAGGCCGCGCCGCCGTAGTCGGAGGGTTTGTCCAGGGTGAGGAGGGCATCCTCGTCGATCTCCGCCCGCAGCAGGGCGGAGTAGGCGGCGATCTGCTTTTCCGTCCCCTGGGTCTGGATCGCCAGCAGATTATCCAGCAGGGGATAGGCCAGGACGAAGGAGACCGCCAGGGACGCGGCGACGATGAGCACCGCCCGAAGCACGTTCTCGCTGCCCATGGCGGCCGTGACAATGAAGCCCAACAGCCGGAGGAGCAGGATGAGGAGACACAGGCCCCCCAACACCAGCACGCCCCAGGCCAGCACCACCCGGAAAAACCCGGCCACCCTGGCCTCGCCGGTGTAAACCGGGTCCGCCCCCGCCGCCGGGAGACGGTAGAAGCCCGTCTGGTCCGTCACCAGCACCTGCCCCGAGGGGTCGGCGTCCAGCGTGTGGGGCAGGGCCTCCAGGGTGCAGCACACCTCCCCGGGGCCGGGGTCGGCCAGGGAAAAGCGGCGCACCGTATGCCCGAATACCTCCGTATAGTACACCCAGCCCTCCAGGGCCGCCAAATCGAAGGGCATCATCCCGTCCCCCAGCTCCAGGGTCCGGCCCGTGTCCTCCTCCAAATCGTAGAGCAGCATGCCCCCGGCGCGCCAGGCCACCACCGCCTGACGGGTCGCTGGATCATAGGTGGCGTCGGTCTTTACCCCCGCAGCGGGGATCACCGCCAGCTTCCGGACCGCGCCGGTGCCGTCGATCTGCCGCAGCTCCAGGGCGTCCACCGTATCCAGGAGGAAATACACTTCATCCCCGAAGGCCCGGAGCTCCAGGATGCGGCCATACTGGAGGGGGACCTTATCCCGCAGGGTCCGGGAGTAATCCACGGTATAGAGGGTTTCCCATTTTCCCCGCCGCAGGCGGAGGATGCGCTCCCGGTCCACAATGCTCCCCTGCCCGTAACTCAGGTCGGCGACGTAGATGCTCCCGTCCTCGGTCTGGGCGGCGTAGGCCGCATAGAAGAAGGGGGCCCGGTGGCTGCCGCCGCTGTAACGGGCCTTCAGCCTGCCCTCAGCGTCCAGCACCAGGAGGGAGCGTTTGCCGTCATCGATCACCAGGGTCCCGCCCCCGGCGCCGAAGCACACCTCCCCGGCGGTCTCGATCCGGTACACGGGCCGGAGTTCCAGCAGCCCCCTGTTCAGCCAGGTGAACAGGGCGCAGAGGACCGCCGCGGCAGCCAGGAATGCATAGCTCCACCGGGGGAGCCCTCTCCCCCGGCGGGTCCCGCTTTTCACCGCCACGGCTTCCATTTCCTTCACCTTCTCTTACGGCAGCTCCGATACGATTTCCACCATGTCCCGCTGGTTTCCGGCCTCAAAGGCGGCCCGCTTCGTGTGGCTGCGGATATAGGCCGCCGCGCTCCCGCCGGAGCCGTCCTCGCTGAGGTTCAGCGGGTCTCTTCCCCCCATGGGGGCGAACAGGCGCAGATGCACCGTCCGCTCCTCCGGCAGGATAGCACATTCCACCTTCACGTCCGCGTCCTCCCGGCAGACGCGGCAGCACAGGGCAAAGAGCTCGTCCCCCAGCAGGATCTGTCTGGCCCTGTCCTTGGGGGCAACGCCCCCCTCCTCCAGGGTTTTCCGCAAAAAGTCCGTCACCAGGGGGGCATCCTCCGGCACCCCCCGCACCAGGGTGAAGATATACTCCCGATTTCCCTTTTTGTACTCCAGGGCGACGGCGGCGGAGCTGAGCACCTCCGCCCCGCTCTCGCAGAAGGCCGCCGCTTCGTCCTGCACGAAGGAGACCAGCTCCTCCGGGCTCCTTGTTCTGGTACGGCTGCGGTTGAGGGCCGCCTGGAATTCCTTCTCCCCGAAACGGTCCCCGTTCCGGTCCTTCATCTCCCCCAGGTCAGCGGTGTACAGGAAGAGCCGGTCCCCCTGGCCCAGGCGAAGCAGCTCCGAGCGGTAGCTGACGCTTTCATTCTCCCCCACGGGGGCGTAAACCGGGGTCCTGAGCCATTCATAGCTCTCCTCGCTCCGCATGAGCAGGGGGACGGCGCTCCCGGCGTTCACGAAGGCCAGGCGGCCGTTCACCGTGTTCAGCACGCAGACGAACACCCGCACGGTTTTCCGCCCGCCCAAATCGTAGAGCTGGGCATTCACCTCGGACATGGTTTTCACCAGGGACCGGCCCGTGCGCAGGCTGCTGCGGATGCTGGTCTGGGCCACCACGGCGAACAGGGCGTCCGCGATCCCGTTTCCCTGCACCTCTCCAACCATGAAGCAGAGGGCGCTGTCATCCAGGAAGAAATAGTCGTAAAAGGCGCAGTTCCGGCGCTTCCCCCCCTGAACTCCCCCGGAGAGGGCAAAGCTCAGGCTGGCGGTGCGCTCCTTCAGGGACTGGGGCAGAAGGGATTGGCAGATCTCGTCCACCACGTGGGTTTTGTACTGCTCCTCCGCGCCGCCGCCGCGGCCGGGCTCCGTCCAGGCCTCCACCCCCGCCAGATGGGCGGCCAGCTCCCGGGCGGCCTTCCCCGGGGTGCCGGGGATGCGCTCCGCCTCCCGCTTCAGCTCCTCCGCGTCCAGCTCGTCCAGGCGGTCCAGGAACTCCCGGAACCGGTCCAGGGGACTGAGCACCCGAAAATGCACCAGGATGCCCAGGAGAAATACCAGCGCCGCCCCCAGGGCAAGGCCCAGCCATATGCCGTTCATGCCTGATCCCCCTCCAAAAGGTCCGCGTATTCCCGCAGCTGCTCCCGCACGACCACGATCTCATTCTTCTTCAGCTCCGTCACCGCGGCGCGGAGCAGGTGCAGCATGGCGATGGGCGTATTCTCCCCCGCCGCCATGAAGGCCGCGGAGAGGACGATGTTCTTGATGTGTCCGCCGGAGAGCTCGAACTTCTCCCCCAAAAAGCGCCAGTCGATGTCCTCCGCCAGGGGGGCGTCCTTGGGCATGAGCCCCCGATAGATGGCCTCCCGGGCCGGAGCCTCGGGGAAGGGGAAATGCACCACGTAGGTGATGCGGCGCATGAAGGCGGCGTCGATGTTCCCCACCAGGTTGGTGGCCAGGATGCACACGCCGTCGTATTCCTCGATCTGCTGGAGCAGGTAGGCCACCTCCACGTTGGCGTTCCGGTCGTGGGAGTCCTTCACCTCGCTGCGCTTGCCGAAAAGGGCGTCGCACTCGTCGAAGAACAGGATGCAGCTGGCGTTCTTCGCCTCGGAGAACAGGGCCTTCAAATTCTTCTCCGTCTCCCCGATGTACTTGCTCACAATCTGGGACAGGTTGATTTTGTACAGCTCCATGTTCAGCTCATGGGCGATGACCTGGGCGCACATGGTCTTGCCCGTGCCGGGGGACCCTGCGAAGAGGATGGAGAGGCCCCAGCCGTAGCCCACCTTGCCCCCGAAGCCCCAGCGGGCGGAGACCTGGTGCCGGTAGCGGATGTGGCCGCAGGCCCGGCGCATGAGGTTCTTCTGGGCCTCCGGCAGCACCACGTCCTCCCAGGTATAGCCGGGGCGCACCTTGGTGGCCAGCTCCCCCAGCCGGTGGACCGACTGGCGGTAGCAGCAGGCGTGGATCAGCTCCCCGCTCACCTCCCCGGCCCCGTTCAGCCGGGCCAGGCCGATGGCCTGGGAGCAGGCCATGCGGATCTGCCGGGGGCTGAACCGGAACTTCGCCGCCAGCTCCTCCGGGGTGCAGCCCGTGAGCCGCACCTCCCGCAGGGCGTTCACAAAGAGGGTGAGCCGCTCCGTCTCCGTGGCCTGGGGCAGCTCCAGCTCCACCGTCAGGGTGCGCATGCGCATGGGGGAGGCCAGCTGGGAGAGGAAAAAGCGCTTTTCCCGGTGCAGCTCAAGCCCCTCCAGCTCCTCCAGCATGGACTGGGGGGGCGGTACGGTCTGCCCCGTCTCGTCCCGCCGGTCCAGGTGGTACAGGCAGAGGCAGGAATCCGTCAGATCCGCCGCCAGGGCGGCGGACGCCGCCCGCTCCCGCCAGTCCTCCCCCTCCAGGTCGGAGAACACGCACCGTTCCCGCTGCCGGGCGCACAGATGCTCGATCTGGAACCGCTTGCCGCCCCCCTGCGGGCTGGAAAGGCGGATGCAGCAGCGCCCGGGATAGGCGTAGGCCGCGTCCAGCTGCCGGGCGGTCTGCTCCTGGATGGTCATGGGCTCCGGCCGCTCCGGGCCGGACGGGTCGAAAAGGCGATAGGCGGCGCAGTCCCCCAGGGTGCCGTTGGCCAAAAATTCCACCGTCTCCCTCCGGAGCACCAGCGCGCCCCGCTCCAGCTCGCTCTTGTCGAAAAGGCGGACAAAGCCCTTCTCCCCCTGAAACCGGAACAGACCGGCGGCCAGCTCCTCCCCCTCCGGCAAAAACAGCTCGCAGCCCAGGGCGATCCCCGGGGCCTTGCGGGTCATGTCGTCCTGGAGATAGGCAAAGAGCTTCACATACTTCCGGTCGATTTCCGGCAGATAGGCCAGCACCACGCAGCTCCGGGCAAAGTCGTCCAGATCGAAGCGGCGGAAGAGCTCCAGCAGGGGCAGGGGCTTGACTGTGCGCTCCATGCGCAGGCGGAGGGCGGCCAGGCTCAGGTCCAGCTGCTCCCGTTCCTCCCCGGTGAGCTCCGTGTACAGTCCCCGCTGGGCCGCCTTGGTGAGGTTATGCTCAAATTCCTCCCGGGTCACCACCAGGCCCAGGAGGTTCTTCATTTCGCTGGATGGGCCCAGCCACTGGTGATGGGCATAGTAGTAATAGAGCCGCAGATCCAGCCAGGCCATCAAATCCCGCAGCAGTTCCTCCTGACCGGCATAGCCCCTGTCCAGCCGGGAGGCGTCCACGCCCTTCACGTCCATCACGGCGTTTTCACGGTCTTGGCCGGGGTCATGGATACGGAGATCATGCCCCCCCACATGCACATAAGCTTCGTGGTGTGGTTCAGCAGGGGCTTGCCGCACACCAGGACCGTGGGGACGCCCACGATCCAGGGGGCGATGATCGCCGGGGCGCAGGGAGCCGGGGAAAACACCCCCAGCTTTGCGGCAGTGGCGGCGATGACCGCGGGATTGTTGGGACAGCTGCACATGCCGAAGGGGGGGAATTTATTGTCCATAATGGTGGCGAGGTTCATGTTCATGCACTTTACCGTCTGCTGGGAGGAGACCCCCAGAGGCAGGGGCACCGAGCCGAACACGCATTTGCACATGGAGCCCATGATAACAGGATTTGCCATTTCCTAGCCCTCCAGTTTCCATTCCAATGTCTGCTCCCCCGGGCGGAGCTCCGCCGAAAAAACGGT
>JAEEGL012958217.1_pt1 | contig 10056 bp, 2 predicted proteins | sample 9134231 | NCBI WGS metagenome assembly JAEEGL01 (sample SAMN16246548, study PRJNA631951) | gut metagenome | biome: gut microbiome; feature: rumen; material: fiber-attached | host: Bos | place: Iran: Karaj | collected 2018-10 | reverse complement strand
AGTCACCGCCAAGAACATTGACAGCACAGTGGCGCGTCTGGTACTTGGCAGCACTATTAACGTGGGCGCCAGGGGTAAATGAAGGCATAACAACATGACCGCCAAGGATGACGGAGTTGATATTGTGAGTGGTTTCACCGTTACGGCCACGGCAGTACTGGTCGTAAATACCGCCGTTGAGAATGACAGGACCTACGTCACGTGACCCAAGTTCAAACTCAAACTGTCCGAAGCGGATAAAAGAGGTCTCAGTAACCTCGAAATGTCCTTTGGAGCGGTAGCAGCCAAGGGAGAAGAAATTTGTGGAATTATGTCGTTTGCCCGCGATACCCAACTCAACCACGGGGAGGAAGTCAAAACGTATGGGGGCGATGACCTGACGTCCCATTTTCTCACCAAGCTGCCATTCGAGACAATAGTCTGGCTCTTCATCAAAGTCGAGGTCAACACTCATCATGGTAAAGCCACGCGTGTGTCCATCTGGATTTAGGAAATCGTTTTTACCGACAGACTCTTGCACGTTGCCTACCAGTACGAGAGCGTAGTCATAGACTGTTTTTTTTGCATCAATATTGGTACCAGTCAGCGCATCACTTAATTTGGTAGTAGACTGAATGGTAGCGCCATTGACATTATTACTACGGGTTCCTGCAGGAGCAAAAGCGGAGCCTGTGTTACCTAAAGTAATATTGACTCTGTCGTAGTAGTCTCCATCGTTTCTAACATAGATGGCTTTACCCCAATAGGCTTCGATAGTAATGGCCGTGACACCGTCTGGGACATAATAGTTACCACCTTGCGCAAAGACTCGACCGCTGACATCATAAATGTCTTTGTCGGTGCATTTGCGGTCAGCAAAGTTATAGCCACTTTCCCAGTTAGCGACAAATTCACCTTTTGTACCTCCACTGACTGCGGTAATTTTCCAACCTGTTACTACTTGGTCGGTATAGTTGTTTGCATATTTCTCCTCCCATGAAGAACCTTCAGGATTACCAAATACCGTGTTATAATAGGGCAACTGTATCTTGCGGTAACCGAAGTCATAGTGCAGCGTGTCCATGTCGGTGATGGGTATAGACAATGTACGACTTGCTGCGGACGAGTGATCACCCGAGTTAACGTTAACGATTAAAGTACCAAGTTGTTTGCCTTCATATGGATTGGCAGTAGCACGGTCAACCCAAGGTGTGCCAGTGTTGCCGTTGACGACAGAAGCATATTTACCAAAGGGCTTCAATATCGGATAGGGAGCGACGCTGGGATCAACCACCCACTTGTACATCAGTGAGGCATCCTTGGGGATGGCTTGTACCTGAGCAGTTGTCAATGTGCTTGGTGCTACGTCAGAACCTACCCACCAACCGCAGAGCTCACGGTTGCTGTTAAGCAGGCTTCGATGGAATTCCACCTGCGTAAGATAGCGCTCCTCGGCAGGGAAAGAGCAATTGTAGGCTGTGGGATTACCAGTAGCAGTAGTGAAGGTTGAACCACTTCTGTAGTAGTTATAACTGCTGATACCTGTTGTTGTGGCATTGGTAATTAAGTTACCGCCATAGACGCCATACTGGCTAGCACCACCTGTAATATTGCCATAGAACATACAGTTGACAATAGCAGTTTTCAGGTTTTCATACTTGCCGTCAGTGACAGCGGCTGTGCTTTTGTAGTTGTTATATCCTACGATGCCTGCCGCTCTGGTGGAAGCACTGACATCAGCATAACTAAAGCAATTAATGACACGAGAATCTCCTAACAATCTACCTACAATACCACCAGCATTATCACCTGTAGTAGTAACCGTAGGATGAGTGCCTTTGGGAAATGTGGCATCGTATGGCAGAATACCACAGTTATAAATGCGACTGTATCCCTGGGCAGTGCCTGCGATAGCACCCACGTAATTATCAGTACTGCTGATAGCGACATCCTTCAGCATAACATTCTTTACTACACCGCCATTGACCTTTTGGAAGAGTGGTTGGGTAAGACCACTAATGGTATAGCCATTCCCATCAAAAATACCAGTAAATGGTGTCGAAGAATTAAGTTTCTTCACCACATCCGCACTGACATCTTCCACCAGAATATAGTGTTTGGTCATATCAGGATTGTTGCCTAACACTGTGCTCGCTGTAATTCTGATAATATCATCCTCTGTCACCAAGTGGAAAGTGGCCGTGACATATACACCATCATAACCGGCAGGAACCGTGAAGACATATTTGGCAGAAGAGCCTCCTTCAACGCTCGTGATTTCCTTGGTCATGTCATTGTTGTACATCTTCCCCGCGATGGTATCTGTGATTTCAGATATACGCCGTTGGGGAGCATTCGCCTTTCCTGGGTCGACCAGTTTCTCGACGATGAAATCTGATGTCCTGATGAAATAGCCAGAAGCTGGCGTCACGGTAAGTGTGACCACCCGTGTTGTTACATCAGCGATAGTAACAGTTCCTGCTGAAGCATTTGGTTTTACTTCTATCTCATCGCTAGTAATAAGTTGAGCCCATGCTCCACCCACTGCCCCAAACGTCAGGGCTGCTATGATTGTCAGAATACGTATGTAGTTCTTCATATATATCATCATCTGCTTTTATCCATGGTTTTACCTCACCACTATCTTTTTCCCACCAACGATATACAGTCCCTTTGCATCGGGTTTACCGCTCAAGCGACGACCATCAATGGTGTACCACCGTTCACTTCTTCCTTCTTCCATCTTCCATCTTCCATCTTTTATTCCTGTCACGTTATTCCATGCAATTTGCAGACGGGCAGGTGCAGGATCTGGGGAGGCAGAAACGGTATGGTTGGGATTAAGATAGACCTTACCCTTTTTCAAGTTTCCAGCTTTATTGAAAACAAACTCGTTCTTATAGAGTAAATATATTTGTTTTGTTGTAAAAGGAGCAGATTGCGTGTCAGGATTATAGCCTGAAGTTGACGCTGTCACTTCTTCCAACATATTTTTCGTTTTCTGATCGTTTGTGACTAGAGTCACATCTCCGCTTTCAGCCTTCACCGGCACGAATCCGTTTATCTGTTTACGGGCTACCAGCAGTACAGGCACACCTGCAGGAATATAGTTTAGCGGCTCAGGGATGGCCCATTCTCCTCTAATGCCTGAGATGATGAAAGCCATAACCCCCTCTGGCAAAGCAAGTCCGATATCTGATGCATCCGCTTTCTCTTTCTCTGCAGCAAAGGTAGCAGACCACTCTTCCTGGTCGGTATCGGTGGTGAAGGAAATAACGACATTCCTGACATCAAAAGAGCCCGTATAGTTTCCAATGCCCGTGACCGTCCTTTCGGAGTATTTATTACTGTCATATATCTTACTGGCCTCATCAATGTCGTTAACTTCGTAATCTGTATCAAGCACCATTGTACTACCAATAACATCATCTGTCAGAAGGATGGTGTTACCCACCCCAAAGTCGAGGGTGTAGCCATCAGCCATAGTAGTTCCGTCACCGATATTTTTTGGTAAAATGGTGAATGACTTCACAAAGCCTCCAAGCAAATGATAGTTGCCCTTCTTTGCGCCAGTAAGAGCTAAAGCTGTGGCAGTGTAGTTGCCGGCATTCGTTTGGGCACCACTTACTATAACTCCAATCTCGTCATTATTTACCAAACCAGTGGCCGTAGCAGTTGGTGCATGTTCCTTTCCGTTATAGGTAAATTCTGTATTCTCCCACGTTATTCCCACCACCTTTGGATTGACTGTCAGTGTTCCTGCGACAAAAGAAATATCATAGTTATTGCTTGTCAAACCATGGGGCGTAATAGTATAGGTATTACCTACATCGCCATACTGCGCATAGTTATAATCGTAGGCAAGCGTACCTCCAAGCACATCTGCTGTCTCACTATTTACAAAACCATCGTAAGTCACTCCATTACCTGCAGGAGCATCACCGTAAATGATGGTTTTATTATTAGCTGTAATTGTCAATCCTACTTTGGTAATGGTCAAGTCAGCACCTGTGTATGATATCGTATAGTTATTACCTGCAGTCAACTCACCCAAAGTAATAGCGTAAACTCCGGCATTTTCTCCTGCCTCACGGGTCAACGTACCCGTTATAGCATCATCATTAATCAGTCCTTCGGATGTGTAGGTCAGTTCTGGATCAGCTTCACCATAGGCTTTCCACTTGGCTTCAGCAGTGATGGACAGCGTCTTCGGAGTCACCTCCAACGTACCATTAGAATAAGTGATATCATAGTTTGCTGTAACATTGTCAGTTGCTGAATTCTTGATGACAGCGGCACTCGGCACGTTATCACTTGTGCCAGCATTGGTCTGACTACCTGTCACTGTAACACTCTCAATCTGGTCACCTGCTGCAAGCTCCGTATTGGTATAGCTATCATTTGTCAGAGCCGTACCATCATATACCTTCGTATCACTGTCGGCAGTGATAGTCAGTGCCTTTGCGGTAATATCTGCTGTTGCTTCCGTTTGCTGTCCTGATGCTGCGAGTTCATAGTTTCCTGCATCTGTTCCTCCAAGGGTCAAATCAGAAATGGTCACAACCTTCTCTGTACCGACATTCGCGTCCGCAAAAGTACCAGTAGCAGTAACAGAGAGAACATCGCCATCCACCTTGTCTGTGAAAGTGGCATTTGTACAAACAAGTGTTGCTGTAGTGTTGCCGTTATAGACCTTGTTCTCTGCTGTAATACCAGTGACGGTTATCTCTGCAGCAGTAATATTTGCTGTTGCTTCCGTTTGCTGTCCTGATGCTGCGAGTTCATAGTTTCCTGCATCTATTCCTCCGAGCGTCAAATCAGAAATGGTCACCGTCTTACCTGTACCAACATTCTTGTCTGCAAAAGTACCGGTAGCACTAACTGTAAGCTCTTCACTACCCACCTTACCCGTTAGAGTAGCATTTGTATAAACGAGGGTTGCCGTTGTGTTTCCGTCATATATTTTGTTACTTGCGGTTATACCACTGACAATTATGGATTGTTTGTTGATAGTCACTTCAATAGGTTCTGAGGCAAAAAAATCTTCATAACCATCAGTTCCTACTGCCATATAATATACGCTATACGTATTTACATCTTTAGCCGTTGGAATGGTCTCTTCGTAACTACCTGTATCTCCAAGACGGTATTTCATCGTACCATTCGATGCTGTACCAGCTGTTACGAGTTCTTGGTTCAATCCATTATAATTCAGAGAATTCGCTGCCGGAGGTGTTGTGATTGCAGCCATTGGTCTCGGAGTAAATACTGTTTGAACTGAAGCATTACCGAAGGGATGACCACTATTGGAATAAAGCTTCAAATTATCTGCACCCATTCCCAGCGTATAGTAATCTGGAGTAGAATAGTCATTCGATGTTATAGCTACCATCTCATATTCTCCACTGTTTGTTTGATGGAAGAAGAATTTACTGCCGGTTCCAGAAAGATATACTGCCTCGCTAGAAGAAAGATTGTATGCTATTTCGTTACTATTTCCTACATTCTTAATAATTATTTGATAGGCATCATTACCAGTCAGTATCCACTTATGGGTGTTATTCGCATTATTTTCACTAGTGGCCTCGCTGCTTAACGTTGTTGCATCAGAGGCATAAAGATAGTTTGTTCCACCCACAGAGATGTTATACTTGATTTCCTCTTTCAGGTTTAAAACTTCATTATTGGTCGTATAGCGTACATATATAGTTGCTCCCGTAGCGGAAGTGAGTTGTGTGCCTTCGTTGATGGCATCTTGTTGGGTACCATAGTAAGTATAAGAAGCCAATGGACTTTTGATTACATCAGGCACCTCCAAGGTATTAGCCTCAGTTAAAGCCTGCACAAGGGGTTGACCCAACTTGTTGACGATGATATAATTTTTTGTCACAGGAACGAAAGTGAGGTCACAATGTCCGTATGAAGTCCCAGCATACGCCTGGTAACGGGATTTTCTTTCATTGTTCTTTGTGCTATGGTCATTGAGGTAACCATGACCGAAGTCATCACGTCCATCTCCATTACTTCTTGCTTGCACATATCCATCAGCAACTATCAACCTATAGGTATTCGTAGAACTGCCCGGAAGCAGACCGAAAGCCCACACCTTATTTTTTTTTGCTGTTCCTGCTGTTCCTTCAGGCCCCAAAGGGTTTCTCAAACGAATATCACCAAACTTGCCAGCATCAGCAGAGAGATACCAATCAGAATAATTTGTACTTTTACTTTGTATAGTAATCTGATAAGGATCCTTGATGTTTACTTTCCAATAAAATGTGGAATTCTCTTGAAGTGCAAAACTGCCAGTGTTAGGATCTCCCTGATAAACAGTCTGTTGAAGGAACTGATTGGAATCATAAAAATTGATTTTACAAGTACCGCCGTCAATAAGATTAACCATACTTAGAGCATCTTCATCAAACTCGTAGGTAACATAGACATGATTACCATCCGACAAAGTGCTAGTACCCTCTACAAGCGTTGTGTTTTCTGCAAAAGTATATGTTTTTCTTGAGTTAATTGTTGTTTCTGTTATTTCGTTAGATTTGTAATACTTCCAATTCGTTGCCAATGGACTTTTGTATGTGTCTGGCACACCCACGGTCACATTATCAGTAACGGTGAACTGCAACGCCTCTGTACGAGTGTTAGTTAACTGACCGTTATCATCCAAACGACCAAGATTAATAATATGATACGTAATGGTAGCTCCCAAAGCTGTATTCACTCCCGCAACCATCAGCAGAATCAAGATAGTGGCATAGCGGAGGAATTGTAGTCCGTAGGGAGCGGACTCGCAGTCCGTAGGGAGCGGACTCGTAGACCGACGGGACGGACTAAAAGAGGGGGCCTCACAGAGAGATCGTCCCCCTGTGAGTAGGGTGTAGGTATACTCTAGGCATACTCTAGGCATACTCCAGGCTGCTTCTAGGCTGCTTCTAAACATACTCATGAGTAAGGCTAGGAGGAGCTTAGGAGCAGGCAAGGAGGAGCCTAGGAGGAGCCTAGGAGGAGCCAACAACCTAGTTACTTGCTTCTTAAATCCGTATGTCGTATTCATATCTTATACCATTACAATTGATTCAATATCATTTCTTTGTCTATCCCCATCAGTTCAAAGGCAAAAAGACGTTTACCAAGATCCTTGAATGATGCTCCAAAGTGATAGAGGGCATCATCGAGAATGAGGAAGCGGTCGTGGAAACGGTTATTGTACTCCTTTACCTCTATCCTGTGTCTATACTGTTGTTGATTTAGTTGCTGCAAATGCTGCAGTGATTGTCCTACATGCTCAGTATATATCGTAGCATCAACACCCTGTTTTCGCTTCTCAAGGAGGTCAAAGATAGTTGCATCTATATAGTTGTCTATCAAGATTATCTCACGTTGAGCAGATTTGACGAGAGCCTCAACCAATTTATAAGCATCAAATATCTGTCCTTCGAAAAGTACACCCTCGACAGGCGGCTGGTTTGTCCGAACGAAGAAATCTATCTTTTCTTGGTGGTCAGAAAGCGTTGATTCTATTTTCCGAATCTGACTCTGTTGCGCATCAAACCTTGCGTCTAAGCGCTGTTCCATCCGCTTCAATTGCTGGTTAATGGCATAACCACGAAGAAGGAACTCTTTAATAACCTTATTAGCCCATATACGGAATTCAATGCCTTTCTCAGACTTAACTCTATAACCAACAGAAATAACCATCTCCAAATTGTAGAACTCTATGGTTCGAGTAACTTTTCTATCACCTTCCATTTGAACTATCGCAAATTTTGCGACAGTTGAGACTTTCCTTAATTCTTCTTTGAGTGCATTGTTGATGTGTTTGCCTATAGTTTTAACATCACGTCCAAATAGTTCTGCCAGTTGTTGACGGTTCAGCCACACAGTATCCCCCTCCAACCGTACTTCCAGTCGGATTGTCTCGTCAGGCTGATACATCACTATCTCACCTTGCTTCGTGTGCTGCTCCGTCGTCTCGTCAATCATATTTTTTCTTTACGATATCGTTCTTTCTATTACTTCAATGCAATTTTCTTCAGGTATCTGCCGTTGGCGGCACGAATGATATATACACCTGAGACGGTAATGTCAGTCTCAATAGTCTCACCAGGCAGGATGGTGAACGAAGCAATGGCTATACCACTGGCGCTGTAGACACGGACATCAGCAGGCTGACGCAACGAAGATGTGGTAACCAGCTTACGTGGCTTCACAGAGAAGGCCAACTCACCTTCCAGCTTATCTGATGGATCATCACCGATAGCGAACGAAGAGTCGCTACTATCGAAGACAATAGACTGGACAGGAGAACGGCGTGGTGCTCCTTGATTCTCGGCTGCCACGAAATACGGACGGAACGGAACGGTTGCCAATCCACCATCAGGTGTTACGTCGAAGCTGTTGCCATCGGCATTCATCAGATAGCCTTCCACCTTCTTGCTCATGTAGTTTGGCATGAAATCATATCCAGCCGCAGACTCTGCCTTCAACTCATCGTCGCTGACACCAATGGTGATGTCAGGAACAGAGACGAAGCTGAGGGCCTGCTTGTCGAGTTTATCAGGAGCAGGCGTAGCCGTATTCTTGGCCGTCCATTCACCACTGAGGTCGAACTCGTAGTAGGTCTTGCCCGGGAAACCGATGATATATGGCTTAGCTGTTGTCAGCAATGGATATTTTTCTAATGGGCTTCTTGTCTTGTAGTAAGTCTGGTAGGTATCAGTATTAGCATCTGGTCCTGCATTGAGTGACTCACCATTCTTGCTGTAGTAGTAATCCCACAGGAAAGTGTTGCCAATATTCTTGGTGGCACCTGCAGCATCAGGATAGTTGAAGGTTGACTTGAAGACGGTTGCATCTTTAGTATCCACAGCGCCACCCTTATATTCACGCAGCCAGTACTCGTGACCTATCTTGGCATCACTACCCTCGATGAAGCGGCTGCCACTGTAGAAGTGAGTAATCTCACCCTTGTCCTGAGTAGAAACAAGCTCTGCGGTGAATGGCAAGCTGACTGTCTCCCAACCCTTGGTAAGGTCAACATAGAGGTCTGGCATACGCTGATACCACATACGCTTACCTCCAGCAAACTGATAGCTGATAGGACAGTTGAAGTCTTCCTTGTCCACCAACAGATGGTCGTTGGTAGCTGTGAGGTCACTCTGTACCAAGTGACCGAAGACCGTTGACGTAGGAGCAACAGATACTTTACGATAAATGTCGTCAGTATAGTAGCCGCTATAAGCAGGCTCCTTGAAGTAGTTGTTCAGCACAGCGGATGTCTGCGCGTTATCTTCTGCAGAAGGTGCGTAAACCAGCAGGTTAGGCGTCTCATCGCGGTTGATGATGCTCTGCAATCCGTCATCGTCGAGAAGCGGCTGGTAGAAAAGATCAACGTCTGCGGATGAATTGCTGGACACTCTACCGATGGTCCATATGTTATCGTTATGACCGGCAAAATCAATAGCCGTCATATTAGGATAAGCAGGCTTCAGCTCCGTATCGTTAGATGTCTTTGGCTTAGAGTAAGCCACAAGGTTGACAGCCGGGTTGAAGTGAGCCACATCCATCACCTTCGACTGGTAATAAGCAGGTGCACGATATACACGATTGCTCTCGTCAGTGTTCGGCAGACGTCCGCTGTTCTTCACGATGTGCGAAGGAACGTCCTCATGTGGACGCTGATTGTTCCAGTTATAGGTCAGCATCTGTCCGAAGTAGAAGTAGTCGTCTGGCCAGATGGGGTAGAAGTGACTAACACCGTCAGCATCAACAAGCGTACGCTCGTCTTCGCTCTCTGGTATCACACCGTCAGCATAGCGGAAATCGCCGTCAGCATAACGGTCCTCAACATAACCACCATTACCATATACGGTCGTGTAACCTGATGAGCAGTATTCAGCATTAGTGTTGTAATGTTTTGTCTGAGGTACAGTCAGAGTGCCGTCTTCCTTGTTGATAGCGTAGTGCTTATACTCAGCAGGTGAACCACTGGGCACAATATGGTCGTTGTAACGCTTGAAGAGATAGAAACCGTTCAGGTCGTAAGCCACCGTACCATTATAGAAGTCTGTT
>JAEEGL012879022.1_pt1 | contig 10056 bp, 10 predicted proteins | sample 9134231 | NCBI WGS metagenome assembly JAEEGL01 (sample SAMN16246548, study PRJNA631951) | gut metagenome | biome: gut microbiome; feature: rumen; material: fiber-attached | host: Bos | place: Iran: Karaj | collected 2018-10 | reverse complement strand
CTTGAGCCAAGTTGCACAAACTGATGGAGATTACTTAACACAAATGATGGAACACAAAGTTCCAAGAGCATGTGATAGTATATGGATATTCTTCCAAGGTAAATCTATAAGACTTGCATTCTTATCATTTGGTAGAGAAAGTGAGCTTAAGAGAGTATGTCAAAATATTTATAAATATAACAACCCTGGACAGTTATCAGATACAAATGGTTATAAAATCAATGAAATGAAAGACGGTTCTCGTGTCGTTGTTGTTAGACCAACATTCTCTGAAACATGGGCATTCTTCGTAAGAAAGTTCGACGTTAAGAGAGCAACACTAGAACAATTAATTACAGCACCTGGAAAAGAAGATGCAATAGATCTTTTAAAATACTTAGTAAAAGGAGCAAGAATTATATCACTTACTGGTGAGCAAGGTTGCCGGAAAAACAACAATGCTTATGGGTATGATTGAAAATATATATGAAACAATGAACATAAGGGTTCAAGAAACTGCATTCGAGTTACACTTAAGAAAAATATATCCAACAAGAAACATATTATCATTAAGAGAAACTGAAACAATTTCAGGACAAGAAGGTTTGGACGTTCAAAAGAAAACTGACGGTTCTGTTAACATCATCGGTGAGGTTGCAACCCACCCAGTTGCTGCTTGGATGATTCAAACAGCGCAAGTTGCATCTAAATTTACAATGTTTACTCACCACGCTAAAACATTCCCTAACTTAGTAACAGCTTTAAGAAACTCTCTTTTAGCTATAGGTATGTTTAGTAATGAAAAAACAGCAGAAGAACAGGTTATTAGTGTATTAAACTTTGATATTCACTTAGTAAAAGACTTCCGTGGTAGAAGATATATAGAAAGAGTTACAGAATGTATACCAGTTGAAGCAAAAAATGAGTATACATATGATCATAGAAATGAAAAAACATTAGAAGGAAAAATGAATAAATTCTTTGATAATGCAACTCAATTCTTTGGAAAAGTAACAGATAGAGAAACATATAAATATGTTAACATATTAGAATTTGTTGATGACGGATATGTTCTAACAAATAGAATTTCTGACCATAACATTATGGAAATGAGAAATAATATGGATGATTCTGACCTAGAAGAATTTGATGATTTCCTTGATAAAAATTGGGGAATAGCAGCTAGCAGCAGAGGTATAGTATCAACAAAAAAAGCTAAAAGAATAGAAGAATAAAAGTGATTATACAAAATTACTAATAAACGAAGAAGGTGAAAAAAGGAATGCTTACTACCGCAATGTTAAAAACTTTTATGTTAATTGTTGCAGGATTATTAGCTTTATTAATTATTGCATATTTAATCATTATAAAAATGACAGATAAGTCTGATTTAAAATATGCAAGAAGGCTAAGAGAAGGAACTAAAAGCCAAGGTTTATTTTCTACAGACTTAATCCTACAAAAATTATATATGAGATATATAAAAATTCCATTAGTTAGAAGATACCTTATTAAATTCAGAAGAAGACTTGAAATTATTAATATAGATGATGAATACAAAACAAGATTAGATGCTGCTAAAGTAATAACAAAAGGGTTAGCAATATTTATACCAGTAACTGCAGTAGCTATATTCTTTACTAGAACAAATCTATTATTAATGGCAATTTTAATTTTCTTTGAATTTGTTATGATAGAATCAATAATGGATGGAATGGTAGACAAGATAGATACAAAAATATTATCAGAACAAGTAGACTTATTTGCTGAAATGAGACATGCTTATCATGAATTTAACATGGTTGAGGAAGCAATTTATCAAGTATCTCAAGATGATGAAAGAGATGTTTCAAGACAAGCAGAAAAAATTTATGAAATATTGATATCAGATGATCCAGAGGCAGAACTTGAAAAATATTACGATATAGCGCCAAATAGTTTCCTTAAAGAATTTGCCGGAGTATCATATTTAACTAAAGAATTTGGTGATAGAAAAATAAATGGAGCATCACTATACTTAAGAAACTTAAACAATATAACACAAGAAATGCAAGTTGAAATTTTGAAAAGAGAAAAATTAGATTATGTATTTCAAAGTTTATCAATAATTGCAGCGTTACCTATATTATTTATAGAACCTGTAAAACAATGGTGTTTAAAACAGTTTACATTTACTAAACCATTTTATAATGGAAAAGCAGGTTTGATTATACAATTTTTATTAGTTGTTATATCTACCATTTCTTATATGTTAGTAAGAAAAGTAAAAGACAATTCTTCAACTAATGCGCATATTAAAAATGAAGAAAATCCAATACAAGCTAAATTGTATAAGAAAGCACCAATAAAAAAAGTTGTAGATTTATTTATACCTAAAAAAGGTACAAAAGAATATCAAAAAGTTACAAAGCTTTTAAGAGATTCAGCATCTCATTTAAAATTAGAATGGTTATATGTTAATAGATTAGGTTATGCAATAATTGCAGCAATTGTATCTATTTGTTGTTTCTTAGCAATTCATAATGCAGCAGTTAAATGGATTTATGAAGAACCTACAACAGATTATGACTTGATAACAATGAGTGAAGATGTTGAGAAAAAAGCAATGGAAAAAACTCTTCGTCAAAATGTATATTTAGACGAATTTAGAAGTAAACCAAATACGACAGTAGATCAAATTGCTTATGAAATGAGATATACTTCTAAAGATCCATTTTATAAAGAAGCAGAAGATGAAATAATTGATCAAGAAGCTCATGAAGTATATGACAAATTACAAAAAATAAATAAAGAAAATTTACAATGGTTTGAATTCCTATTAGCAGGTGCAATTGCAGTACTAGGATATTGGGCTCCACTTGGAGTATTATTCTTCCAATACAAGTTAAGACAACTTGAAATGGAAGACGAAGTAATGCAGTTCCAAACAATTATACTTATGCTAATGAGAATCGAAAGAGTAAATGTTGAAATGATATTGGAGTGGCTTGAAAGGTATGCAAATATCTTTAAGGGCTCAATTAGTAAGTGTGTTAATAACTACGAAAGTGGCGCTTGGGAAGCACTAGAACAATTAAAGAATGATGTTTCGTATATGGAATTCATTCGTATAGTTGAAAGCTTACAAGCAGCAGTTGAAAAGATTCCAATTAAAGACGCATTTGATGAGCTAGAAACAGAAAGAGAATATTACAGAGAAAAGAGAAAAGCATCAAATGAAAGATTAATATCAAGAAAAGGTTTAATAGGAAAAGTAATTGGATTCGCACCAATGGTATGCTTATTTATAGGATACTTAATAGCTCCATTAGTATACATTGGTTTAACAAGTATGGGAACAACATTTACAACAATGTCAACAATGATGTAGAATAAGGAGGACAACTATGGAAAATGCCTCAAAAGCACTTAGTATAGCAGCTAGTGTTTTAATAGCCGTGCTACTTATTGTATTATTAATATTTGCATTTTACAAATTTACTGAAATACCAAGACAGCGTGAACAACAAAAGAAAACACAAGAAGTTGCAGAGTTTAATAAAAAATATGATTCATTTAACCAAAGAGAGTTAAAAGGAATAAAAATGATTTCTCTTTTGAATATGGTTAATGATAATAATATTACTTATGCAGGTACTGAAGGTTTTCTAATATCAATAGAAATTGATGGTACGCCAAATTATCAAAACAATTTAATTGGATCAGATGTAAATGATGCAAGAAATACGATAAAGAGTAAAACTTTTAGTTGTACAAATGTAGAATATAATGGTACCGATGGAAGAATAAGCAAAATGATTTTTGTATCACGTTAAATAAAGAATTAAGAAACGGAGGCACGAAATGGAGAATGCATCAAAAGCTTTAATTATGGCAGGCGCTATGATAATTGGACTACTATTAGCAGCTCTAATGGTATGGTTTTTCTTAAGTGCCTCAGGTATGCGAAGCAAATACACAGATCGTATCAATGATATTAGAACAACTGAGTTTAATGCCAAGTTTAATGTATATGCTATTACTCAAGAGGATTATAACAATTCAGAAGGAAAGAATTATGTTACAATATATGACATAGTATCAGTAGCTAGATATGCAGATGAATTTAATGAAGGATTAGATCCAACTAGTAGCAATTATATTCATATAAGGTTTGGAGAAGGTACATATATTTATTATTTAAATAATCGTAATAAATTAGTTGCCCGTTTGACTCCAAACCAAGATATTTGCGATTTAAGAATAAGTGGGAAAGATATTGAATACAACGAACTAATTGATTGTAATACTATGAAGCTTACATCAGATAGAGGCACACTTCATATTGACAAAGATCAAGTAGAAAAAGATCGGCGGAGTTAGAAAGTTTGTATTATCAGATATACATTATAATGATGCAACAGGAAAAATAGATCGAATGGTATTTGTCGATGCACGAGAAATAACAGAATAATTATTGTCAAATACTTGCAAATATTGGTAATAAATAGTATAATGATAAAAGGAGCGTAGTGCGTATGAAAAAAACTGCTTTATATATATTAATAGCCGCTTTTATAATAGTATTGGTATTATATGTAAATATTTCGAATGCAATAGAAAAACAAAAAAAGACAGATAATTTTAATAGCCAATATGAATTATACTTAAATCGAAATTTGTCAGGTACAGAAATTGCAACTATTATTAACAAAGCAATAGAAAACAATGAAAAAAATGGCAATAAAAAAGATGAAAAAGGATTTTACATTGACAATAATGAAACAACTATAGAAGTCGAATTGAACATGATTAATTATGGACAAGAAGATGAAATAGTATATAATACATATAAAATGGAAGCAATCAAGGGCATTGGAATTACAGAGTTTTTAGACAATTACAATACAGCTAAATTCAAATGCATTAAAATAGATTATCATCAAAAGACAGGACAAGTTAGTAAAATAACTATAGAACAACAAAAAGATTAAACAAAAGAAAAGGAGGACAACATGGAGAATGCATCAAAAGCTCTACTAATAGCAGGAGCAATATTAATTGCTATTCTATTAATAGCACTTGGAATGCTAGTGTATACTGCAGGAAAAGCACAAGTGGAAAAATCTGGAGCACAACTTGATTCAGATCAGATGCAAGCTTTCAATAGTAGATTCACATATTATGAAGGTAGAAAATCTGGTTCTGAGGTAATATCATTAATTAATGATATTCAAATTAATGCAGTGAGCCCAAATTCAGAAAATCCAAATCTTAAGTTTAATGGAACACCAGGAACAAGTACAATAACATTAAATATGTACAAGAAGTCAATAAGAATAAATGATTATTATGAATTAAAATGTGTTTTTGATGAAGGTTATATAGATGATATTGAATTATATGATACAAACGGTAGACAATTATTTGTAAACAATACTGGATTATATCATAATTAACTTAGTTTTTAATATTTTATTATTATATATTACTCATATGTAAATTTAACTTAATGCATATGAAAAAAATTTTTGAAAAAAACAAAGGAGGAGTGTTTTATGGAAAACGCGTCAAAAGCTCTTTTGATAGCAGGAGCTATATTAATTGCTATCTTATTAATAGCCTTAGGAATGATGGCTTATACAGCAGGAAAGGCACAAGTAGAAAAATCTTCTACAAGTCTTGATCAATCACAAGTACAATCATTAAATGCACAATTTGTTAGCTTCCAAGGTACAAAGTCAGGATCTGAAGTTAGATCATTAATTAGTTTAGTAAAACAAACAAATTCTAATATTGATTCACAATTCCATAATGTTAACAACCAAAGAGGAATTTTATTAAATACTAGAGTTTGCGATAATAATACTACTGAAGCACAAATAATTCCACAAACTAATGGAGTTCAATTAAACAGAAATTACACAATTAATATTCAATATGAAGCAAATACTGGATTAGTAAGTAACATTTCAATAAATCCAGCACAATAGAGTAATTCTATGGAAAATGGATCAAAAGCTATAATAATAGCAGGAACAGTAATTGTTGTAATGTTATTTATTTCACTGGGAATGATGTATTTTATGAAGTTAGGAATTTTCAGTGGAAATGTTAAAAGAAAATATTCAGATGATGAAATAAATTCTTTTAATGATCAATTTGTTAGTTATGAACTTAGACAAAAAGGTTCTAGAGTTAAAGAATTAATTAATCAGGTTAATATAAGTAATCAAAAAAATGAATCACAAGTTATATTTACTGAAGGTGAGGAGTTAGATTCTACCATTTCTCATTTTGTAGTTAGAGATGAAAATGGAAAATTTTATCCTAGTAGTCAATTATATAACTCAAAATATTATAATGTAAGGTTCGTACGTAATAATGATAATATCATTACAAATATAATTATTGTTGAAGAATAATTGAATAAAAATTTTAAAACTAGCTTACTTACCAAATTTCTTTATTAAAAGAAATTTGGTAAGGACGCTTGATTTTCAGCAAAAGACTAATATTCTTAAAGTTTAAGAATAAATTTTGGATGTGATAATATGGAAAATGCAGCAGATGCACTAAAATTGGCTTTTGCAGCCCTTGCATTTGTACTAGCTTTAGGTATAGCAGTATCATTAATAGGGCAAGCAAATGCAACTGCAAGACAAGTGTTTTATAGTACAGATACAACTTCATATCTTGATCCAGAAAGATATGGAGGAACAGCTGAACATAGAACAGTTAGTCTTGAAACAATAATACCAACTTTATATAGATACAGTGTAGAAAACTGTGGAATAACCATCATAGATAAAAATGGCAATATTGTCCTTAGATATGATGTTGAAACAGGTAATGCTGCAGGTAGTTATTTAACATACAATAAAGTAATGAATTCTGGTGGTGATACTACTGATAATATAACTGCTTCAGATACAGTTGCAACACAGAATTATCTTAAGCATGTTGAATATCTAACAATTATTTTAAATAGTTGTGATGGTATAAGAAATCATAATACAAAATATAGTTTAGGTACTCAAAAAGAGTTTAAAGCTGAAATAGATGGAAACATTTCAGATGTAAAATATATCTATAATGAACAGGTTGATGAAGCAATTCAGAGATTATACCAGTATAAATATAGAAGTGTTAATCCAGATGGAAGTTTAGATAGTACAGAATCTACACGTTATGGAGCTCCTTGGGCTGCAACAGGATATGATTCTGAAAGAATCGAAGCAGATTTATATGGATATACAAACAATTCAAATTGTGCAACATATGCAAGAAAAGGAAATACTATGGATACTTATGGTATTGATCAAAGTAGATATCTTGTATATAACAAGGGGTTGTTATCTTCTGGAGAATCATATAGTTTGTTCACAAATAGTAATGGACAAGCGAAAACATATACAGAATATGTAATTGATGATGCTTTTAAATTAGTAGATGAAACCATAGAAGACAATGAATTAATGGGAAGAGTAAGTACTCAGTCAAACAATTCAAATATGATTTTAAAAAATAAAAAGACAGAAATAATCTTTGTAGAAAACTAATTCTACAGATTTATATAAAAAGTAGCAAAAGATAAGAAAAAATTTATGTAAATATCTTAAGGAGGAAAAAAATTATGGGAGATTCAGTAGTAATAGTTATATCAATAATTCTAGCTGCAATATTGATGTTTGTATTTCCAATGCTTGCAATGTCATCTCAAAATGATAAAATAGCACAGGTAAAGGTACAATCAACAACTGCAGATTTCGTAGCAACCATAAGTGCAAAAGGTAAAATAACTATAGAAGATTATGATAAATTTGTTCAAACAATCTATGCTACGGGAAATACTTACGATGTAGATTTTACAGTAACAGTATCTGATGGAAATGTAATGAAAAAGACAACTACAATTAATCCAACAAAAATTGGAGAACAAGAGCAATTCACTATATACAAAAATGAAATTATGAACAGATTACAACAAACAGGTGTATATGAATTAAAACAAGGTGATACAGTTACAGTTACAGTAAAAAATACTAACCAAACTTTATTCCAAACATTACAATCTGTATTCTATGCAACAACATCAGATTCAGCTCAAATTACTGCAAAAGAAACAGCAACAGTTGCTGCACAAGGACAATAATTTTGTAATAAGTTAAAAACTGTAAACTTAACCAAAATTTAATTTTAAAATTTAAGGAGATTAGTATTGACTAATCTCTTTATTATTTATAAAATTAATATGTAATATTGTGTAATAATATGCAAAATTTTTAAGAATTATTGCAAAATATAAAAACTCACAAAAGAAAGACAGGTGAAATACATGAGATTACCAAGTGTAGCACTGGTATTTGCTATTATTGTATTACCAATAATTTTAATTTTTTCAATGTATGTTAGTTACCAGGTTGATACAGTGGCTTTGAATACATCATATAATTCAAAATTAAATGCAGCAACAAAAGATGCTGTAGCAGCATTAGAAGCTAATACATTTGGTGATTCTACTAAAGATATAGCTGCAACTACAAGAAGAAATGTTCAAGCTTCAATAAATGTATTTACAAATTCATTAGCTGCAAGTCACGGTTTAAATGGATATGATAGCAAGGATGTTTTAACATATGTTCCAGCTATTTTATGTACTATGTATGATGGATATTATATTTATGCACCATCAGAAGAAAATACTGATAGTGATGGAATAGCTCAGCATACTTTAAAACCATATATATATTATTCTGCAAGATATCGTAGTACTGTAGATAGTGGTTCAACAAATGGATATGATATAGTAATTAATTACGCGCTTGATAATTATATAACTATTACTGGAATTGTTGAAGGAAATTACGTATCTATGTCTGGCTATTTAGAAGATGGAATAGACAAAGATGCGGACAGAAATATATATCGTAAAGATGGTGAAATAATATCTGGAGAACAGTTATATGAAACAATATCTTTATATCTAGAAGATACAAATTTTGATGGTGAAATAAATCAAAATGATAGAAACATAGATAGAATCGGAGATATAGAACTAGAAGATGATGAAAAAATTATAATAAATGATTGTATAATGGGTCATAAAGATGCTCATCAAGTTAAATTAAATGCGCAATATTTCTATTATGCTAATCAGAAATATTATTATGTGGCAGAAGAACTAAATCAAGGAAATCCTTATTTAGAGTTATATAAAAACAGATGGTTTACTTATAATGCAATGGGAAGATTCTATGAAATTCCACAAATAATAAATAGTGGATTAAGTGTTGATGTTGGAGAGAATCCATTAAATACAAATTCTCAAAATCAAACATGGACTGCATTAGAATCACTAAGAGCACAGGCTGGAGATTGGAGCGCTTATAAATACTATAAAGAAGCATATGAGTTCAGTATTAAAATTCAAGAGATTTTTGATGGTATTGAAATTCATCCATCTAATATGATTGCTCCAAACGGAGGTAGAGTTAGCAATATAACAGATGCAAGAGATGCATATTTTATATTTGCAAATGATAATAGGACTAACGTTTTAGATCCAAGAGGAGACTTTAACTCAGGATTCAATCAAAATAAATTAAATGTAATGCAAGCTTCAATAACATATAATTTAAATATTGCAATTGCAAACTATTTTAATGGTAATGGAGATTTTCGAATGCCGGAGATAAAAGAAGACGAATGGGATAAAATACTTACCAATATTACCTTCGTAGCATTTGTACAGGGGATGCCAATGGGATTCAAAACATATAACAATTATGCAATTGTAACAAGTAATAATAATGAAATGTATGTAAATGAAGATAATATATTCTATGTTGAAACTCCAGTATATCAAAACTTTAAGTGGCAACTTGAAAATATTAACCAAAAACATCATAGAACAGTTTGTCCTCATATAAAACAAGGATCTGCAGGAGAAGTTATAGGATTAACAGGATATTCATCTACAGAATATGATAAATATACGGTAAATTATGTAACTGAATATGCTAGCCCAGGAAGTACAGTTGCAGATCAATCGGTAGATCATTACTTAAATTATTATAGACATGAATCAATAGATTG
>JAEEGL012523461.1_pt1 | contig 10056 bp, 9 predicted proteins | sample 9134231 | NCBI WGS metagenome assembly JAEEGL01 (sample SAMN16246548, study PRJNA631951) | gut metagenome | biome: gut microbiome; feature: rumen; material: fiber-attached | host: Bos | place: Iran: Karaj | collected 2018-10 | reverse complement strand
CTTTGCATATTGGAGGAATACTTTTGGAAAAGCTTATTTTGGCCTCGGCGTCGCCGAGGAGAAGGGAAATATTTAAGGATCTCGGCCTCGACTTTACGGTGGTGCCGTCGAACGCCGACGAAAAGACAGACGAGCATGAGCCCGCCCGCGTGGTGGAGGCGCTGTCTCGAGGGAAGGCGGAGGACGTTTTCGCCCGCACCGGGGGCACGGTGGTCTCCGCGGACACCGTCGTCGTGCTTGACGGGCGCATCATGGGAAAGCCTGAGGACGCCGCCGACGCTGTGCGCATGCTTCGTGCGCTTTCGGGCCGCGCCCATGAGGTATACACGGGCTTATGCGTAAAAAACGAAGAAAAGACGGTGTCGCGCGCCTGCCGCACGGCGGTGCGCTTCAGAAGCCTTTCGGACGAAGAGATAGAGCGCTACGTCGCCACAGGCGAGCCTCTCGACAAGGCGGGCGCATACGGCATATCGGGCCTCGGCGCGCTCCTTATAGAGGGCATCGAGGGCGACTTCTGGAACGTGGTGGGCTTCCCCGTGGCGGCGTTCGGCGAGGTCATGAGAAAGGAATTCGGCACGGAGATTATGCCGTGGAAGCAGACGCGCCGCGTCTGAAACAAAATTTTCCATCCGGCATTTCAGAGGGCTTGACACCGCTCCCGGGATAATGTATAATCCATTATATGCGGATGTAGCTCATCTGGCAGAGCGCGACCTTCCCAAGGTCGATGTGGCGAGTTCGAGCCTCGTCATCCGCTCCAAAAAAGGCCTCGCCTTACGGCGAGGCCTTTTTATTACAGCCCGAGGGTGCCAATCCATTTTTTAAGCTCCGCGGCGGATGTGCCGGAGCGGAACACCTTGCCTTCCTTAAGAACCGCGCCTTTGCAGCTTGGCGCGAGGCCCTCGTTCGTTTTGCCCATGCCGCTTCCGCCCGAGGTGGCGAAGGGGACTATGGTCTTTCCCGAAAGGTCGAAGCATTCGAGATACGTGTTTATTATCGTGGGGGCAACGTACCACCAGATGGGGAAGCCCACGAATATTACGTCGTACTCATCGACCGGGGGCGGAGCCTCGTTCATTTTCGGGCGAAAGCTTCTGTTTTTCATCTCAATCGTGCTGCGGGAGCTCTTGTCCATATAGTTTAAGTCCGCCCTCGTATAGGGAACCTCCGGCTTTATCTCATAGACGTCCGCGCCGAGCGCGTCTTTAAGCGTTCCCGCGAGACGGGCCGTGGCGCCGCCTGCCGAAAAATATGCCACCAATGCTTTTTTCATAAGAAATTCCTCCTTTTATATATGTAAAAATAATATTGTTTTCGCCGCCCCGCACTAATTCATCATGCCGGGGTATAAAAAGAGCACTGCGCCCGCGATGAAGAGCCATATCACAAGAAATACGGGCACGATTATCTTGAAGCTTAAGTGCTTGCTCTTATGGCGGATAAGGAACACGCCGATGAACGCGCCGAGGCTGCCGCCTATGGCGGTGAGTATCAGAAGCGTGCGCTCCGGGATGCGGAGCTTCACGTTTCCCGTCTTGCTTGCGAGCTTATCGTATATCATGAGTATGAGCGTCAGTATATTTACCGCGCCAAGGTAGTAAAATATGCCGGGATAGAGGAAAAGAATGAGCGTTTTCATTGAAAAAACCACCTCCGTATGATAATGTTATATCATTATCCTAAAAATAAATCAATTTTGATTGCAAAAATACTCATATTAAGGTAAAATGTATCCGTAGACAAGTATGAACCTATAAAGCGGAGGGCGAAAAATGGCAACGCAGGACAATAAACAGGCAAAATACAAGCGCGTACTTTTGAAGGTGAGCGGCGAGGCATTGGCGGGCGCGCAGAAAACGGGCTTAAATTCCGATGTGCTGGGCGCGATATCCGAAAAGATAAAGCAGCTTACCGAGATGGGAGTCGAGCTGGGCATAGTCGTAGGCGGCGGCAACTTCTGGCGCGGCACGAGAAGCGGCAAGGGCATGGACAGGACGCGCGCAGACCATATCGGAATGCTTGCCACCGTCATGAATTCGCTGGCGCTGTGCGACGCGCTTGAGCAGCGCGGCGTTACGACCCGCGTACAGACGGCGATAGAGATGCGCTCCATCGCGGAGCCGTACATAAGAGGCAGGGCGATACGCCATCTGCAGAAGGGCAGAGTAGTCATCTTCGGCTGCGGCACCGGCAATCCCTATTTTTCCACCGACACGGCCGCTGCGCTGAGAGCCGCGGAGATAGACGCGCAGATAATTCTTCTCGCAAAGAACGTGGACGCCGTTTATTCCGCCGACCCGAACAAGGACCCGACGGCGAAAAAATACGACAAGCTGTCGTACATAGACGTGCTTAACCGCGGGCTTGAGGTAATGGACTCCACAGCCACCTCGCTGTGCATGGACAACAACATACCTATACACGTGTTCGGCGTGGCCGACCCGGAGAATATAATCCGCGCCGTATGCGGAGAGTCCATCGGTACGCTGGTGGCCAATCAGTAATGAAAGCAAACGAAAGTCTTATAATATAAAGGAGGAATTGTTGTGAAGGAACAGCTTAAAACCACGGAAGAAAAAATGAATAAAACTATTGCATCTTTGGTGAGCGAATACGGCACGATACGCGCAGGCAGCGCCAACGCATCCCTTCTTACGAAAATAAGCGTCGAGTATTACGGCCAGCCTACGCCGCTTCGCGACATAGCGACGATAACGACGCCCGACCCCCGCACGCTTTACATCGCGCCCTTCGACCCGAAGGCGCTCAAGAACATCGAAAAGGCGATACTCGCGTCGGATCTGGGCATAAATCCCCAGAGCGACGGCAAGGGCCTTCGTCTTGCCATCCCGCCGCTTACCGAGGAGCGCCGCATAGAGCTTTCGAAGCAGGTATCGAAGAAGGCGGAGGACGCCAAGGTTGCCATCCGCTCCATTCGCCGCGACACCATCGAGAAGTTCAAGAAGATGAAGAAAAAGAGCGAGATAACCGAGGACGACTTAAAGGACGCAGAGAAGAAGGTTCAGGATATCCACGACAAGTTCATTAAGGAGATAGACAAGATCTGCGCCGCAAAAGAGAAGGAAATAAAGGAAGTTTAATATAAATGGATAACTCAATGGATTTAAGAATAGGGCCCGACAACCCCGCAATGCCCAAGCATATCGGGATAATTATGGACGGCAACGGCCGCTGGGCAAAGAAAAGAGGCCTGCCGCGCAGCGCGGGACATAAGGAAGGCGCAAAGACGTTCAAAAAGATATCGGAATACTGCCAGAAGATAGGCATAAAGTATTTAACGGTGTACGCCTTTTCAACTGAGAACTGGAAGCGTCCCGAGGAAGAGATAGAAGGAATTTTCGCGCTTCTTCATATATACATATGGAACGAGCGCGCGCGCCTTATCCGCGACCGGGCGGCGCTTAAATTCATCGGCGATATGAGCCGCTTCTCGCCCGCGATAATGAAGGATATAAATATGATAGAGCGCGACACCGGCATGTTTGACGACCTGCATATAAACGTCGCAATAAATTACGGCGGCAGACAGGACATCGTGCACGCGGCAAAGGTGCTTGCCAAAAAGGTAAAGGACGGCGAGATAACCGAGGACGACATCACAGAGGAGTCGTTCGGACGCGAGCTTTATACGGGCGGCATGCCCGATCCGGATCTTATAATAAGACCCAGCGGAGAGCTGAGACTGTCTAACTTCCTTTTATATCAGGGAGCATATTCCGAGCTTTGGTTTTCCGATATAATGTGGCCTGACTTTTCGCCTGCCGACCTTGACAATGCTATCATAGATTACATGAAGCGCAACAGAAGGTTCGGCGGCCTTTGATGGGAAGGCCGCAAAAATATAAACGCAGCCGGACCGCGTCTGTCTTGCGGTTCGGGATGTCTTTATGCCCGTTTGGGAGGGGTTTATGGGTAAAAGGTTGATTTCAGCCGCCGTGGGGCTGGTGATACTGCTCGTTGTGCTGTTTTCCAACAATCTTTATCTGATGGAAGGCTGCATGGTGGTAATATCGCTGGTGGCCATGTATGAGCTTTACAAAACAATTGGAATATTAAAATACAAGCCGCTGGCCGTAGTGGGAGTAATATGCGCCGTAGTCATAATGTTCTTCCAGTTCGCAGGCATAAGCTCGTTCTTCGGGCTGATACTTCTTACGGTTACGGCGCTGTTCCTCATAGTCATAATCGGCGGCGGAGAGAAGATAAAGTTCGAGCATATCGCAATGGTGTTCATGATAGCCATTTTCGTTCCGGTGTTCTTTTCGCAGGTAGTAAAGGTAAGAATGCTGGAGCACGGCGAGTACCTTATATATCTTGTGTTCTTCGCGGCGTTCATTACCGATTCGTGCGCGTTCTTCGTGGGAAGAATTTGCGGCAGGCATAAGTTCGCGCCGAGAGTAAGCCCGAAAAAGACGATAGAGGGCGCCATAGGCGGCCTTGCGGGCGGCATACTCAGCTTCGTTATATTCGGTCTCGTCATGGAGCGCGTTTTCGGCTTTACGGCAAACTATCTCCTGCTTGCGCTGTTCGGCGCGCTGGGCGCGGTCATCGCCGAGATAGGCGACCTTGCGGCGTCCGTTATAAAGAGGCAGTACGGCGTTAAGGATTACGGCGATATAATGCCGGGACACGGAGGAGTATTGGACAGATTTGACAGCGTATTGTTTACTGCGCCGCTTATGAGTCTGCTCTTACATAATTTCACGGTACTTATGTGATAAAAGTGCGCGGACGGTAAATTGTCACCGTCCGCTATAATTTTCTTTATTATTTTGAAAAAGTTAATAAAATAATGAATAAACTCGCCGTTTTTGGCGATAATATAATGTTATCCTGTTAAGGCGGTGGCATATGAATAAAAAAAGGATAATAATTCTGGGGCTTTCAGGCTCGATAGGCCGTCAGGCGCTGGACGTGGTGGACAGCACGGGCGCCTTCGAGATAGTGGGAGCCGCCGTAAACAAAAGCACGGACGTTTTGGAAAAAGAGATAACGAAGCGGCGCATCCCCTTCGCCTGCGCGGGCGACGAGGACGCGGCGAAGGATATGAAAGCGCGCCTGGGAGGCCGGCATAAGATATACGCGGGAGTTTCGGGCATGTGCGATATGATAAAGGACGCCGCGCCCGATATGGTGGTAAACGCCCTCGGCGGCATGGTCGGGCTTATGCCTACGCTTTCCGCAATAGAGGCGGGATGCGACGTTGCGCTTGCAAACAAGGAGACGCTTGTGGCGGGCGGCGGCCTCGTCATGGACGCGGCAAAGAAGAGGGGCGTAAAAATACTGCCTGTGGATTCGGAGCACAGCGCCATATGGCAGTCCTTAAGATCGGGGCGGCGGGGCGAGCTGTCCCGCGTCATACTTACCGCCTCCGGCGGCCCGTTCCGCGAGTATACGAAGGAGCAGATGGAGCGGGTGACGGTATCGGACGCTTTAAAGCACCCCAACTGGAGCATGGGACCGAAAATAACCGTCGACTCTGCTACAATGATGAATAAGGGGCTTGAGTTCATCGAGGCGATGCACCTTTTTTCGCTGTCGCCCGACGAAATAGAGATAGTCATCCACCCCGAGAGCATAATCCATTCGGCGGCGGAATACAGGGACGGCGCGGTCATAGCCGAGCTTGGCACGCCCGATATGCGCCTGCCCATCGCCTACGCCATGAACTGCGAGGAGCGCGCGCCGCTGCCCGTGAAGCGGTTAAGCCTTTTCGACGTGGGCAGGCTTACGTTCTATAAGCCGGACACCGAGCGCTTCCCGTGCCTTAAGCTTGCGCTTGAAAGCGCCCGGAAGCTCGGCACGGCGACAGTCGTCTTAAACGGCGCGAACGAAGCGGCCGTTGGGCTTTTTCTTAAGGAAAGGATAGGCTTTAACGATATAGCAAGGCTTGTTTGTGACGCGCTTGACGCGCATGAATACATAAAGACCCCGACGCTCGGGGAAATACTTTCGGTTGACCGCGCGGCAAGAGACCGCGTAATTCGGGCCGCAGAAAAGCTTGGCAGGTGATTAAAGATAGGCGTAATAATAACAATACTCGTTTTTTCGTTTCTTATAACCTTCCATGAGTTCGGACATTTCATAACGGCGAAGCTTTCGGGCATAACCGTGGAGGAGTTCTCCGTGGGCATGGGCCCCGCGTTCTTCAAGCGCACCTACAAGGGCACGCAGTACTCCCTTCGCATATTACCCATAGGCGGCTACTGCAAGATGGAGGGCGAGGAGGAGGAGAACGACTCGGAGGGGTCGTTTTCAAACAAGCCGCTCTACACGCGCTTTATAGTAGTCGTGGCGGGCTCCGTTATGAACTTTATCGCGGGCTTTCTCATCTTCGCCATAATGGTGGCCTCGTCGGGCGTTATAGGCACGACGGTGGTCTCCGACTTCCGCGAGGGGATGGACAGTCACCCCACCCAGGAGGCGGGCCTTATGGCGGGAGACAGGATAGTGAAGCTTAACTCCACCGTGACGCACATATCCGACGATATAGTATATTATCTTACGAGCCGCGGCGACGAGCCGACGGACATAACGGTGGAAAGAAACGGCGAGATAATAGTTTTAAAGAACGTGACGTTTCCCTATGAAACGTATGACAAATCGGAGATAACCGGCAGCCCCAAGGACGAGGGCAAGCCGTATCATCTTGTATATACCGACTTTTATGTGACCACCGAGCCGGCCACGTTCGGCGGCACGATACAGACGGCGTTCTATAAGTCGCTGGCCACGGCTAAGCTCATATGGGTGACGCTGGGCGATATTGTGCGCGGCAAGGTGGGCGTGACGGAGCTTTCCGGCCCCATCGGAGTGGGCAGCGCCATATCCTCCGCCATAAAGGTAAGCTGGGAGAGCTTCTGGCGGCTCGTGGCGTTCATAACGATAAACCTTGCGGTGGTAAATCTCCTGCCGCTGCCCGCCCTTGACGGAGGGCGCATAGTGTTCATGATATTCGAGCTCATTGCCCGCCGTCCCGTTCCCCCCGAAAAGGAAAACCTCGTGCATTTCGTGGGACTTGTGGCGTTTCTTTTGCTTGCGGTGTTCATCGCATATCAGGACATAGTAAAGCTTTTGCCGTCGTAAAGGAGAATTTGTATGGCATCGAGAAAAATAAAGGTAAGAAATATAGAGATAGGCGGCGGCGCGCCCGTTTCGGTGCAGTCCATGGCGAACACCGACACCCGCGACCCGAAGGCGACGCTGGGGCAGATAGCCCGCTTTGAGGAGGCGGGCTGCGATATAGTAAGGCTTGCCGTGCCCGACGAGACGGCCGCCCGCGCCCTTTACGAAATAAGAAAGGGCACCGATATGCCGCTTGTGGCGGACATCCACTTCGACTACCGCCTCGCGCTCATCGCCGCGGACGCGGGCATCGACAAGATACGCATAAACCCGGGCAACATAGGCGCAAAGGAGCGTGTCCGGGCGGTGGTAAAGGCCTGCGCCGAGCGGCGCATACCGATACGCATCGGCGTAAACGGCGGCTCCCTTGAGAAGGATATACTTAAAAAATACGGCAGAGTATGCGCCGAGGCCATAGTTGAAAGCGCGCTCGGGCATATAAAGCTTTTAGAGGAGGAGGGCTTTTTCGACATCGCCGTATCCCTTAAATCCTCCGACGTAAAGACCACCATCGAGGCGTACCGCCTCATGAGCCGCACCCGCGACTATCCGCTCCATCTGGGAGTTACGGAGGCGGGTACATATGAGATGGGCGTAATCAAATCGGCGGTGGGCATAGGCTCGCTTCTCTGCGACGGTATAGGCGACACCATAAGGGTATCGCTTACAGACGACCCCGTAAGGGAGGTTCATGCGGGAAAGGAGATACTTCGCGCCGTGGGACTCCTTACAGACAGGCCGCGCCTCGTATCGTGCCCCACCTGCGGACGCTGCCAGATCGACATGATACCCATAGCGAAGGCGGTGGGCGAGGCGATAAAGGACATAAACGCCCCCATAAAGGTGGCCGTCATGGGCTGCGCCGTGAACGGCCCCGGAGAGGCGAGAGAGGCCGATGTGGGAGTCGCGGGAGGAAGCGGCTCGGCGGTGCTCTTCAAGCACGGGGAGATAATAAGAAAGATTCCCGAGGATAAAATTCTTTCAGAGCTTCTTAAAGAGATAAAAGCTATGGTATGATATAAGAGGAAAGATGTGCGCGCTGCAAAACGACAGACTATACGATTTTGCAGCGCGACTATGCACTTTACATAAAATGAGGTAGACGAATGAGATTAAGCGAACGGTTCACTCTTGTGGAGTTCGACGGAAGAACAAAGGAACTTGACGATATATGCAGCGTAAAAAAGCTTTCGGTAGACCGTGAGAGACGCCGCATAAACATGAAGCTGGGCTTTTCGTGCATGTATGACACAAAGGCGCTTTCGGAGCTTTTCGGACAGATAAAGGAGACATACCGCCTTTCGGACATATCGGCGGAGATATGCGGCGAGGCGGGAAAAAAGGACGGCGACCTGCCGCCGTGGGAGGAGCCCGCGGCAAAGAAGACCGAAAAAGCGAAAGCCGAAAAAGCGCCGGATGAGAAGCCGGCACAAAAAGAGCCGAAGGCCGAAAATGCTTCAATAGAGAAGCCCGCACACGAAGAAGCAAAGGCAGAGAAGCCCGCAGCCGAAAAGCCCTCCGCGGACGCGCCGCCCGCCGAAGAAAATGCGGCGGATATGGAAAAAGTCGTATTCGGCGGCGTTATAGACACGCCTCCGACGAAGATGGACAAGGCGAACCGCCTTACGGGCGAGGTGACCGTGCGGGGAGACGTATTTTTCAGCGAGGTAAAGGTCACGAAAAAGGGGCGCACGCTCATCGTGTTCGACATAACGGACAGGACGGATTCGGTGCGCGTAAAGAAGCTTCTCCCCAAGGCCGCCGTGGACCGTGTGACGGGAGCCGTGAAAAAGGGCAAAAGCTTCATCGTGCGCGGCGTCATGGGCACCGACAGGTTCACCGGGGACGTGGTGCTCGACATGAGCGACCTCATGGAATGCGATAAGACGGTGCGCGTTGACACCTGCACCGAGAAGCGGGTGGAGCTTCATCTTCATACGCAGATGTCGGCGCTCGACGCCACAAATTCCATAGACGATTTCTGCGCCGCGGCGAAGATCATGGGTCACAAGGCCATTGCCGTGACGGATCACGGCGTGCTTCAGGCATACCCCGACGCCATGAAGGCCTCGAAGAAGCACGGCATAAAGATACTTTACGGCGTGGAGGCCTACTTTGTAAACGATGTGGACGGAGCCGCGAAAAAGATAGTGGAAGGCGGCAAAAACGAGCCGTTAAGCGGCCTTTACATTGTATTCGACTTCGAGACCACGGGTCTTTCCCGTAAGAAGGACCGCATAACTGAGATAGGCGCCGTAAAGGTTCTGGACGGAAAGGTAATCGATAAGTTTTCCTCCTTCGTAAATCCGGGCATGCCCATACCGCCGAAGATAACCGAGCTTACGGGCATAACGGACGACATGGTAAAGGACGCGCCATACGAGGACGAGGCCGTGCCCGCGTTTTTGGAGTTCTGCGGGGACGGCGTTATGGTCGCCCACAACGCGCCCTTTGACATGGGCTTTTTAAACGAGGCGAAGTCGCGCCTCGGAATAGAAAAGGCGCAGACGTCCCTTGATACGGTGGAGCTTTCAAGGGCGCTCTATCCGAACTTAAAGAACCACAAGCTTGATACGCTTGCGCGCCATCTTGAGATGGACAGCTTCAATCATCACCGCGCCTGCGACGACGCGAACGTGCTTGCGGGGATGTTCATAAAAATGGCGCGGGAGCTTAAGGAGGATTACAGTATTACGGAAACGGCGGGGATAAACGCCCTCGCCGAGGGCGCGCAGGTAAAGACCACGGCGCTCAAATCATACCATCAGATAATATTCGCAAAGAACTACGTGGGGCTTAAGAACCTCTATAAGCTTGTATCGTGGGCGCATATAGACGATTATTACAAGCGCCCGAGGATACTTAAAAGCAAGCTCATGGCTCACCGCGAGGGGCTTATTATAGGCAGCG
>JAEEGL012508472.1_pt1 | contig 10056 bp, 7 predicted proteins | sample 9134231 | NCBI WGS metagenome assembly JAEEGL01 (sample SAMN16246548, study PRJNA631951) | gut metagenome | biome: gut microbiome; feature: rumen; material: fiber-attached | host: Bos | place: Iran: Karaj | collected 2018-10 | reverse complement strand
CCCTCAAGTAAAGGTAACAGACTGACTCCTTGTATATCTTCGGGGATGGGTACTCCAGCCAAATCGAGGAAAGTGGGGGCATAGTCGATGTTCTGAACCAACTCTGTGATGTCGCCCTTGGCAACGGGTTTGCCATACTTGGTGGGCATACGCATCACCAAAGGGGTGGAGAAACTCTCCTCGTACATAAAACGCTTGTCAAACCATCCGTGTTCACCCATATAGAAACCTTGGTCGCTGGTATAAACCACCAGGGTGTTCTCGGAAAGACCTGTCTCGTCAAGATAGTCAAGCAGACGGCCTACGTTATCATCAAAGGTCTTAAGCACCTTGGCATAGTCGCGCATAAAGCGCTGATATTTAAACTCTTTAAGCGCCTGACCTGAAAGATTACGTTTACGGAAATCAATGGAGAGAGAATCGTAGAACATATCGTATTGGGCACGTTCACGACTGGAAAGCCTACCGATATATCCCAGATAGGCTCCCGTAAGGCGTGTAGGACGAGCGGGGTCATATACCTTGCAGTCGTAATCCATAGTCATATCCACATCGGAAGCTATGGCCATTTCCTGATGCTGGGCAGCCTGACGCCCCTCCCATTCATCATCGAAGTTCTCTGGAATCCTGAACGTAACATCCTCGTACTCACGAAGGTATTTAAGTTCGGGAAGCCAGTCGCGATGGCATGCCTTCTGGTGCAGGAACAGAGCGAAGGGCTTATTGGTTTTCTGCTGGGCGTCCAACCAGGCAATAGCCTTATCGGTAAGGATGTTGGTAAGGTATCCGTTCTCGTCATGACGCTTACCATCCATGGTAATGAAGGTGGGATTATAGTAATCACCCTGCCCGGGAATAATCTCGAAGTGGTCGAACCCAGTGGGTGTACTTACCAGATGCCACTTACCAATCAGGCAAGTGCTGTAGCCAGCCTTTTGAAGGAGCTTGGGCATAGTCTGCTGGGAGCCGTCGAATACCCCATGTTCGTTATTGGTAAACCCATTTTTGTGGCTATGTTTGCCGGTAATCATACAGGCACGACTGGGACCGGAGAGTGAGTTGGCGACAAAGCTGTTGACAAATCGCACACCATCGCGGGCAATACGGTCGAGGTTTGGAGTCTGCACATGGGTCTTATCATAACACGACATCATCTGTGCCGTATGGTCGTCTGTCATGATGTAGAGAATATTTGGGCGCTGCTGGGCATGAGCAAAAGCAGGAAGAATCCCAAGTATAGAGAATGGAATACATCTTGTTTTCATGGTGATATTTTTAGTTTACTGTTTACTGTTTAATGTTGTTTTATTATCGTTCCCCTCTCCTCGGAGAGGGGTTAGGGGTGAGGCTATTTAATTATCCTTTTAAGGAATGGTGCTGTAGCACCAATGTTGCTGTGGGCAAGGTCCTCGGGTGTACCGGAGAAGATGAGTTCACCGCCTCCCCTACCGCCTTCGGGGCCCATATCAATAAGCCAGTCGGCACACTTGATAACATCCAGATTATGCTCGATGACAACCACCGTATTACCCTTGTCCACCAAGCGGTTCAGTACAGAGAGCAAGACACGGATATCCTCGAAGTGCAAACCCGTAGTGGGCTCGTCCAATATATAAAATGTCTGGCCTGTATCTCGCTTACTGAGTTCGGTAGCCAGTTTTACACGCTGACTTTCACCGCCCGAAAGCGTTGTGCTGGGCTGACCCAACTTAATATATCCCAAGCCTACATCTTGCAAGACCTTAATCTTATTCAGGATACTGGGTACATTCTCGAAGAACTCTACTGCCTGGTTGATGGTCATATCCAGCACATCGGCAATGCTCTTGCCACGGAAACGAACCTCAAGCGTCTCGCGGTTATAACGCTTTCCACGACATTCCTCGCAAGGTACAAAAACATCGGGCAGGAAGTTCATCTCGATGGTCTTATAGCCGTTTCCGCTGCAAGCCTCGCATCGCCCACCCTTTACGTTGAAGGAGAAACGACCCGGTTTATAACCACGGATGCGAGCTTCAGGAAGTTCAACGAAGAGGTTGCGAATATCATTGAAAACACCGGTATAAGTGGCTGGATTGGAACGGGGAGTACGCCCCAAAGGACTCTGATCGACATCTACCACCTTATCTATATATTCAAGCCCTTCAATCTTCTGATAAGGAAGAGGGTCACGTAAAGAACGGTAGAAATGCTTACTGAGAATGGGCTGAAGAGTATCATTGACAAGCGTACTCTTTCCACTACCGCTGACTCCAGTAACACAGATAAACTTGCCAAGCGGAAAAGCAACATCTACGTTCTTAAGGTTATTGCCAGTGGCACCATGTAAGACAAGATTCTTACCATTGCCAGACCTGCGTATAGAGGGAATATCGATACGAAGTTCACCTGTAAGATACTGACTGGTAAGGGTATGCTGCTTCAACATGTCGGTATAGGTACCCTGGAATACAATTTCCCCACCCTTTCGTCCTGCCTTGGGACCTACATCAACGATATAATCGGCATTCTCCATCATCTCCTGATCGTGTTCCACCACAATAACGGAATTACCAGTGTCACGCAGTTTCTTAAGCGAATCAATGAGCTTGATGTTATCCTTCTGATGTAAACCGATACTGGGTTCATCGAGAATATACAGCACGTTTACCAACTGACTTCCTATCTGAGTAGCCAGACGAATGCGCTGGCTCTCGCCACCGGAAAGACTTACAGAGGAACGCCCCAAAGAAAGATAGTCAAGTCCTACATCAAGCAAGAAATGCAGGCGAGTCTTAATCTCCTTAAGTATCTCTGCTGCTATCTTCTGTTGCTGAGGAGAGAGTTTATCATGGAGATGCGTAATCCAATCGTAAAGTTCCTGCAAGTCCATCTGGCAAAGCTCTGAAATATTTTTGCCGGCAAGAAGGAAGTGCAGAGATTCACGGTTCAGGCGCTGCCCTTTACATTCGGGACATACTGCCGTACAACTGAACTGCTCGGCCCACTTCTGAGCACTGGCAGACATATCAGCATCCTGCATCTGACTGATGTACTTACCCAACCCATCGTATGAAGCATAGTAATCGTTTGTGAGCTTTGCCACATCAGCTGATATACGTAATCGGTCGGTACTGCCGTCAATAATCTCCTGCAATGCATCATGAGGCACATCGGAGAGCGGTGTATCAAGGGTACAGCCATACTTCTCCAATACGGCTTCTATCTGCCAGAATATCATAGCTGAGCGTGCCTTACCCAAAGGAGCTATACCTCCTTGCTTGACTGACAAGGATTTATCGGGGAAGACCTTATCCTCGTCTATTATGCTTACATAACCAAGACCTTTACATCTGGGGCAGGCACCCTGTGGACTATTAAAAGAAAAATCATGCGGCGCAGGCTCCCTATAGGAAATACCAGTGGTAGGACACATCAACTGCTTGCTGTAGTAGCGCACCTTCTCTGTCTCCATATCATAAACCAGCATCAGTCCGTTGCCTTGCTTCATGGCTGCAGAAACACTCTGGATAAGGCGCTTGTCGTCCTTGTCCTGTACCTTCAGCCGATCTATGACAACCTCTATATCATGGTTGCGATAACGGTCAAGTTTCATGCCAGGAATAATTTCCTGAATCTGACCATCCACACGCACATAAAGATACCCTTTCTTCTGTATGTTCTCAAACAAATCCTGATAATGTCCCTTCCTGTTCTTAACCAAAGGAGCAAGGATGCATATCTTCCGGTTGTGATAATCCTTAAGGATGAGGTCGATAATCTGCTCCTCGGTATAACGAACCATCTTCTCACCCGTTTCATACGAGAAAGCTTCTGCTGCACGGGCATAGAGGAGGCGAAAGAAATCGTATATCTCGGTAGTGGTCCCAACTGTACTTCGGGGGTTCTTGTTGGTAGTCTTTTGGTCTATACTGATAACCGGACTAAGCCCCGTTATCTTATCTACATCCGGACGTTGCAGGTTACCCAGGAAGTTGCGTGCATAGGCACTGAAAGTCTCAATATAACGACGCTGTCCCTCCGCAAAGATAGTATCGAATGCGAGAGACGATTTACCGCTACCGCTAAGACCTGTAATTACAGTAAGACGGTTTCTTGGTATCGTTACATCAACGTTCTTAAGATTATGAACGCGTGCTCCAAAAACAGAAATCTTACTGTTACTCATTGCCGCCTGTGTCTGTTCCTGTGTTGTCCTCTTCCTTATTATATCCGGAAATAACACTGATGGTCTTTCTGTATTTAAATATTCGGCCATCGGCACCTTTGGCATTTACTACCAGAAAATACACGCCGTCTTTAACAACCTTTCCCTTATAGGTACCGTCCCAACTTCCGCTAAGGTTATCCCAAGAATACAACTTATTTCCCCATCTGTTAAAGACGGCAGCATGAAAGTCCACAATGCTCTGATAACCGTCTTTTGGCTTTAACACGTCATTCCATCCGTCTTTATTAGGCGAAAAGCCATTGGGAAAATCCAAGATACTCTCGCTAATGCTAAAATGTATGGCTTGGGGATCTTCTCCCTCCTCAGGGAACTCGTAGTAAATACTGCCGTCAGCATTGTAGAAAGTGACATACAATTGAGCCGTGAATGAACCACTGGTAGTAAAAGTATGCTCAACATTTTCTTCGGTACGGTAAATAAGAATGTTTGACGGGTCATCGTCATTCCATATCTTCCATTCATAACGAGGCTGGCCGTACCCTTCCAGACCTGAGGGATTGGCCTTAAGAATAACTTTCAAGGGTGCACTCTGAGCCCCTGCGCCGGAGATATCTATTGTATCAACTGTTCCGTCCTCATTTTCTACCAGGTATTCACCCGAAGGTTCAACTAGGGGTTGTGCCCAAGCATATAAAGGAAATATCAGCAATAATAAAGTTATATAACGTGTCATATTTATAAATATTTTTGCAAAATTAATGAATTTCTTTGGATGATAGCTATTTTTTAATCTCAAAAAGTCTAAAATGGAGAAAAAAAAGCATTATCTTTGCGGTTATGAAAAGGCTCATTATTACAATACTTTTGTGTATACCATTCATATTGGATGCACAGAACACCATGTTGGAACTAAACAGGTTACATCAAGTGGTTAAGGGAGAAACGCTTTACGGGATAGCAAAAAAGTACAATATTACCGAGGAGGAACTGCGGGCTGCAAACCCCGATATTCCTGAAAATGGCAAAGTAAAGAAAGGTAAGTATCTGACCATCCCTAAACCTGCTTCCACCACTCAGGCAGAATCCGTAATACCTCAGGTAACAGAAAAGCAAACCCCTTCGGTTCTAAAAATTGGCGTAGTACTGCCATTTGAGGAAAAAAGCGAAAAAGGAAAGAAAATGGTGGAGTTCTATCAAGGATTCCTAATGGCAGCCGATAGCGCGAAAAAAGAAGGATTGAGCCTGGAAATCTATGCCTACAGTAGTGGGAATACGGAAGCAGAACTGATGGAGGTGCTGATGAAACCAGAATTGTCAACACTTGATATGTTTTTTGGTCCGGTTGATGAACAACAGATACCGGCAGCCATTAACTTTTGCCAGCTAAACAACATTAAGCTGGTATTACCCTTCACCAACGATCAGGCACTAACAGAAAGGCCTATGGTTTACATGGCCAGCCCAAGCTATACAGTATGTACTACAGAGGCTGCTGAGATGGTATCAAAAGCATACGCAAACAAGAATTTCATCATACTTAAAACGAATAGCCCAAATAGCAAAGGACAATATTTTACCCAAGAACTGACAGTAAAGATGGCACGGCAAGGAAATAATGTCAGAGTTTTAAACATCGACGGAGATGACTTTGCGTATGAAGCAGCCATGAACCAGTTTAAGGACAATGTCATCGTGCCCGATAATCCCAGCATAAAGTCCTTAAACATACTTATATCCAAGTTAGATACCTTCAGACAGGAACACTCTAATTACAACATAACGCTATTAGGCTACCCAGAATGGCAGACTTATACCAATACATTGTTGAACAGCTTCTTTACCTTTGATACATACATTTACAGCTCTTATTATTATAATGCACTGGCACCAAGTACTAAAGCATTTGAACAGGCATTCACAAGGAATTTCAATACGGCTATGGCTATCAACTATCCACGATACGCTATGATGGGTTTCGACCTGGGCTATTATTTCATGCATGATATACAGGCAAAAGAAACTGCCACATTAAAGGAACATGAACCTTACCAGAATATGTTCCGTTTTGTTCAAGAAACAGATAATAGCGGATTCTGTAACCGATTCGTGCAGTTGATACACTTCACCAAGAACAATCAAATAGAACTTATAAGATGAAGAAGATTGTTATCTTAACTCTACTATATAGCTTATTTTCACATAACGTACTGGCTCAGGTAGGTGATGCGCGCAGAGACCTGGCAATAGGTATAAATGGCGGCTATGCACTGAATCAGGTGAGTTTCAGCCCAAATATAAACCAGAAAATGCATGGTGGTATAACAATGGGGGCAACTGTAAGATATACATGTGAAAAGTACTTCAGTATGATATGCGCCGTACAAGGTGAAGTGAACTTTATACAATTAGGATGGACTGAGGATATAACGTACGGAAATAATTTATCAGGCACATACAAACGCGATGCTAATTATATTCAAATGCCCATTCTGGTAAATCTTGGTTTTGGAAAAGAAAAAGGAGGAGTCAAAGGCTGCATATTAGCCGGACCACATATAGGATTCTGCGTTGGTGAAAAGACTTCAACAAGTGGAGAATGGAGTGCTATCGACCTATTAGAACGCCAGATTAAACTGCATGATACACCTATACAAAAGAAGTTTGATTACGGAATAACCCTGGGGTTGGGAATGGATGTCAGCACAAAGAAAGGACACCACTTTACACTTGAAGGAAGGTATGGGTTAAGCCTAAGCAATATCTTAAATAGTACAAAACAAGATACCTTCAGCCGTAGTGCCAACAATGTTATTACGGTGAAGGTAGCTTATTTATTTGATATACTAAAGACGCGTAATTAACGCAAACGGTCTAAGGAACGTACCAGTTTCTCGTCCTTAAGGATAGCACGGAAAGCAAGATATAAGAGTATAATGCTTACACACGGCAGTGAAGCCCAAACCGCTACTCTAAAAGATACTTCTGTGTAGAACGCATCTAAGAAATACCAGGCAAAAAAGGCATAAGTAGCATACCATCCTACCAACAGAATCATACAGAAGGTGCATACACGCATCTGCAATGCCCTATACTTGAACAGAAAGATATTCAGGAACGATAGCGTAGACTCTATAAGCAAAATAACAAATAGAGCCCATGAGCCACCACGACTTGATAGCAAATAACATCCTTCGTCCTTAGCGCACCAGCAACCAAGGTTGAACAAACGGCCAGTTTCACCGTCTTCTGAAATGTAATAACCTATACAACTTGACATGCAGACAACTATCAGAATAGTTGCCAACAAAAGGTATAGGGTTTGTATGCGCTGAATCATTAGTCAAGTAATGAGGCTGCTTCCTTACTGGGATTGCGGAAATACACCTTACCCTCAACAAACTCCTGTGTAGCCATAAGAGTTGGCTTTGGAAGCTTCTCGTAGAAACGACTGATTTCTATTTGCTCGCGATTCTCAAATACCTCATCAAGATTATCCTGAGAGCTGGCAAACTCCTGCAGTTTCTTGCTGAGCTCATTCTTGATATCAGCAGATATCTGATTAGCACGCTTTGCAATAATAACAACGCTTTCGTAAATATTACCTGTCTCTTCACACAACTCCATAACATCACGGTTTACAGTATTTGTTGGAGCAGTTGATTTTTTGTAATCCATCATATTTTATTTATTTTTTTTATGGTTCTTCTTTTTTGTGTTATCTGTCTCTATATCGTTTTCATCTATTTTGCCTTTTTGGGCAACAACACGTTCTGAGTGATTATAGATACTATTTGCCTCTTTCATGTATTGGCTCTCCGGAAACTCATTCTGGAAAGCATAATACTCGTCAATTGTATCGCGAAAGCGTTCGAGACGTTTTTCAATAATACTTTGACGTGCCAAATGATAACGAGATCTCAGTATAAGAATCGAAAGTTCTTCTTTTCGCTCGGTAGAGGCATAAGGATAATCCTTCAGTGCATTCTGAGCCGTAACAATACAAGCCTCGTAGTTGCTGCAACTAGACGTTGTCGATGTCATATTACCCAGGTATGTTCCCAAGTCATAATACAACTTGGCAGACAGGAATTCTTTTTCTACCAGTTTATCTTGCAGGTTGAAAATCATTTCTTGTGTCTGAGATTTCAATGCGGTATTAGGATAATACTCAAGGAAAGTAGAAAACTCTGCCAGTGATTCCATTGTACTGCTCTGATCAAGTCTCGTGTCTCTAACACAATTATAGTGAGACATAGCACAGTAATAGCGGCTCAATTCTACATATTTTCCCTTTGGATAACTCTGATAATATTTCTTGAAAAATTCTGTGGCAGATTCAAAATCACCAAAGCGGTAATTACTCATGCCAAGCATAAAAAGACATTCATCGCCATATTGTGTTCCCTTCAGGATTGCAAGAACATCACGAAAAGCCTCTGCTGCTTTTCTATAGCTTCCATCTGAATAATAGCTTTTGGCTGCCTCGTACTTATACTCGTAATCAGCTGTTTTCATAACAGAGTTGTAATCACCACAACCAGCTAAAAACGGAAGAATAAATAACAATATGAGACTATATCTTTGCATGTATATACTTTTTACGGGGTGCAAAGGTAATATTTTTTTTGAAAAGAACATAAAAGTAAACTCAACAAATATTGATTATTACAATATTTTTAACACAAATTCGCTTTCATGCGCAACATTTCGTCTCTTAATAATGCAGCCTCGACAAAATCCAGACGTTTAGCTGCCTCTTGCATTTTCTTTTCGACTTTCTTTATGCGGGCCTCTAATTCATCCTTTTGGATTCCAGTATAATCCTGCTCTGCTACCTGCAAATAGTCTATGGTTGGCTCTATATACGCTCTACTCTCTGATTGTTGCTGAACTTGAATGAGGTCACCCATTGTGCGCTCCTTCTTTATCTGCTGAGGTATAATGTGGTGCTCTTCATTGTATCGCAACTGAATTTCTCTTCTTCGGTTGGTTTCATCGATTGTTTTTTGCATACTCTCTGTAATGGTATCACCATACATTATGGCTTTCCCGTTAAGATTACGAGCAGCTCTTCCAACAGTCTGAGTAAGACTTCTGTGGCTACGAAGGAAGCCTTCTTTATCGGCATCAAGGATGGCTACGAGGCTAACCTCTGGAAGATCTAATCCCTCTCTCAACAGATTTACACCAACCAGAACATCATATTGACCTTCTCTTAGGTCATTTAAAATCTGTACGCGTTCCAATGTATCAACATCGCTATGAATATAAGCCGTTCTGATTCCATTACTGAGCAAGTACTCTGCTAATTCCTCAGCCATACGTTTGGTTAATGTTGTTACCAAAGTTCGTTCGTCGCGTTCAACACGCTGCTGTATCTCCTCCATTAAATCGTCCACCTGATTTTCTGTCGGTCGGACTTCGATAACTGGATCAAGCAGCCCTGTAGGACGAATCAACTGTTCAACCACAACACCCTCGCTCTGTTCCAACTCATAGTCGGCAGGAGTGGCACTGACGTATATAACCTGATGTGTCAGTTCGCAGAACTCCTCAAACTTAAGCGGTCTGTTATCTTTAGCAGCGGGAAGGCGAAATCCATATTCCACCAGATTACTTTTACGGGCTTGATCACCTCCGTACATTGCACCAATTTGAGGAACTGAAACATGGCTCTCATCTATTACCATCAGATAATCTTCAGGGAAGAAATCAAGCAGACAATAAGGGCGGGTTCCTGGCTTTCGACCGTCAAAATAACGACTGTAATTCTCGATTCCGGAACAATGCCCCAACTCACGAATCATCTCCACATCATACGTTACTCTTTCGTGGAGACGTTTGGCTTCCAATGTCTTACCGACTTCCTCAAAGTATGCAACCTG
>JAEEGL011844270.1_pt1 | contig 10056 bp, 9 predicted proteins | sample 9134231 | NCBI WGS metagenome assembly JAEEGL01 (sample SAMN16246548, study PRJNA631951) | gut metagenome | biome: gut microbiome; feature: rumen; material: fiber-attached | host: Bos | place: Iran: Karaj | collected 2018-10 | reverse complement strand
TATGGAAGGGGCTAATTCGGTTCGTGGTTCATCGCATGACGCCGTACCATCGGGGCAGATTATCGAGTTGATCGGCTTGGGCCTCGAAGATGTCTTATACCAAGATGCCGCGCCGAAGGACGTACGTATCATGGTATATCCCGATTATGCCGGTTTCTTTTTAGGCGATTTCCTGCTGGATGTCACCGTCAAGATGGGCACTAAGGTGACACCACAGGGCGTAACGGCCATTGATGCCATCCGTACGGTGGACAGCGACCAGGACTCTCCTTACTACGACCTTCAGGGGCGCCGTGTCAGTGGCAAACCACGCAAGGGAGTATTTATCAAAGATAGGAAAATCATTCGATTATAGTTGTTGACTTACCTGGCAGTTTCCCCCCACAGTTTGAGCAGTAATGGTCTTCTTCCCGCACCTTCTTGCCACAATGGGGACAGTGTCCCTCCTTCGGTTTCTCTGTCACCTCATCGATGATGTTAGCGGTGACAATGCCCGTAGGTACGGCAATGATAGTATAGCCCAGCAGCATGACAAAAGCCGAAAGCAGCCGTCCTATTGCGGTTACTGGTGTGATGTCGCCATAGCCTACAGTAGTCATTGTGACAATGGCCCAGTAGACGGAGGATGCCAAATCGGTGAATTTCGTGTCAGGACTTCCGCTCTCAACCATATACATCAGCGTTCCCAGACAGGTGACCAGTATCAGGACGAACAGGAAATAGACGGTTATCTTGTTCAGACTCTTCTTGAGCGAGTTCATCAGGATATATCCCTCGCTGATCAAGGTGAATAGTCTGAAGATACGCAGTATGCGAATGAAACGGAACGTACGGAGCAGAATCATGTACCGGGCGTTGGGCAGGAAATAGGAGAGGTATGGCGGCAATATAGACAGGAGGTCTATTACACCGAAGAAACTCAGCGCATAGTCCCTGGGACGTGGTGAGCAGTAGATGCGGGCAACGTACTCCAGGGTGAAGAAGAAGGTGAACACATATTCCATGATTTCCAGCGAGAACTGGAAAGTATGGGCCAGTGACGGGATGGTCTCAATGAAGGAGATGAGGATGCTTAGCAAAATCATCACCGTCAGTACGATGTCGAAGACACGCCCGATGGGTTTTTCCGACTCGAACAGGATATTATAGAGCTTTTCTTTTTCAAGCCACTTGGGTTTCTTCATAATTCATCATTTTACATAACGGTTGCAAAGGAACTGTATGTTTTATGTAAATGCCTTATTTGCTCATGCGGTCGACGGAGAGTCCGAACTTGTCGGTAAGACTCTCGATGAGTGTTTTGTCGAAATACTTCACACTTAACTTTTCGGCCAGTTTACGGCCAACGGTACGTCCTCCACTGCCGACTTCGCGGTTGATGGTGATGACAAATTTCTCGTTCTTATTCATAATGATGTTATTCTTATATTACCTTAAATTATATAGTGTCTTAGGCAATGCAATGCAAGGCATCAGAGAGTTACGATGCGCTGGCACCAGCGGAGGGTATCAGGACGCTGTGACAGGACGATGCGGGTACACTTCATTTGGGCCAGATGGTCGGCAACGCGTTGTTGGGTCAGATTGTCGAGTGCCGACATGGCCTCGTCCATCAGCAGGATGTCGGGACGCTGGACCAAGGCACGGGCCAGCAGGATGCGCTGCCGCTGACCACCGGAGATGCCGTGGCCGTCAGCACTGACAGGCGTGTCAAGGCCAGAGGGCATGTGACTGACGTCTTCATCGAGAGCCACCAGCCGGACTGCCTCCCAGACTTCGGCTTCCGTGGCTGTGGGAGCGGTGAAGCGTATGTTGTCGAGCAGGGTACCCTCAATGAGTCGCCCGTTCTGCAGCACTGCACCTATGCAGTGGCGTCGCAGGGCGGGCTTATTGATTTCACGCAAGTTGTGCCGGTCGTAATAGATATAGCCCTCGGTGGGAACCTCGAGTCCGAGTAGCAGCCGCACCAGCGTGCTCTTGCCGCACGCGGAAGGGCCTGTGATACCTATATACTCGCCTGGACAGACGTGAAGGTCCAGACCGTTGAATATCCAGGGGGACGTGTCGCTGTAGCGGAAGCGCAGACCACAGATTTCGATATCGCCCCGCAGGTGGGTTAGCATCTGCTGGCACTGCATCTCTTCAGGTGTGGCCTCGAGGATTGGCTGGCAGAGACGTATTTCGGGCATGATACGTCCCATCTGCTTCATGATAATCTCGAGTTGGGAGAGTGTGTGGAGTGCGATGCCGAGAACGGCACAGTAGGCAATGTAGTCGGACAGTGCCAGCCGGTAGTGCCAAGCCGCCCACATGGTGACCATCATGGGAAGCATCTTGGCAACGAAGGATAGTGAGCCCGTATAGGCATACATCGCAGGCTGGTAGACACTGTTAGCCTCGGTATAAACGAAACTCTCTGTCCACCGCAGGAAGGCACGGATCTCGGCTCCGTTGGTTCTGATTTTCTGAATACCCCCGAGGAGTTCGTAAAGCAGTCCGGACATGCGTGAGCGGTAAGGCGTGACGTTGGACTGCACCTTGCGGACATAATAGTAGTTAAGCAAGGCGAAGAACATGACGACTGCCAGCATGCCGATGCCGATGAACAGCAGCGGACCGCCGTAGATGAAGAACTGGATGAAGAGGATGAAGGAGAACAGGGCCGAGAGTATGGTGGTCAGGATGTTCTCCGTCAGCATGCCGCTGAAACGTGACAGCGACAGTACACGTCCTGAGAGGTCTCCGGCCGTCCAGGAACGGAAGAATGTCGCCGGCAGGTGGAGCAACCGCGTCATCAGGGCTGCCTGAAGGGTGTATTCCAGCTTGTCCTTAACACGGAAAACGACCAAACTGCGCGTGACTTGGAGCATAACCAGTCCGAGGGTGGCACTGAAGAGCAACACGGTGACGGGCAACAGCTGGGAGGCGCGGCCTGAGGGGATGACCTCGCTGAACACGAGCTTGGTGACGTAAGGGGTGAACATGGTGAGCAGTACCACGCTGACGCAGGCCAGACAGATGTAGCTGAGGTCGGCGGTGCTGAGCGAATGCCATGCGAAAAGTCCCAGGTCGCGAAGTGTCATCTGGCGGTAGGGCAGAGGTTGTGTCAGGCAGTAGGCTTCGCGCTTCAGCAGCTGGGTAGCAGTCGAGGGGCGGTGAGAGGAGATAACCACGCGACGACCGGAATGGGGATGAAGGAACGAGTAGCTGGCAAATCCGGGTTTGAGCAGTACTGGTGTGTCGTCCTCGGCGAGGAAGGCCAGCAGGCGTCCTGTTGTCTGCTTCCACCACTTTCCCTGGAGTGTCACTTGTCGGAAGAAGATGCCCTGGCTGGTGAACAATTGTTCGAGCTTGCTGCCGTCGAGTGGGCCGTTGTCGTCTTTCTGGAGCTTGCGCAGGGAGCTACGGTCTACCATCGACAGAAAGATGTCGCTCGCCCGTCGCAAGGCCTGGCGGTTCCCTTCAATGCGCCGTGTCAGTTGCTCAAACGTCTGCTCCATAGTTGTTCAGTTTGTAGTAGATGCCGTCTTTGTCGGCCATCAGACTTTCGTGCGTTCCAGTCTGCACCACACGTCCGTAGTCGATGACGTAGATGCGGTCGCATTGGCGGATGGTTTCCAGCCGGTGGGCTATCATGAGTAGGGTTATGCCAAGACGTCTGACGGCCGATATCACCCGTTCCTCGATATTTAGGTCCAGTGTGGCTGTTGCCTCGTCCATCACAAGGATGGTGGGTTCCTTGGCCAGTGCGGCAGCAATCTCCAGACGCTGTCTATGACCGGAGGAATAGTTCTGCCCGCCGATGCCGACGTGGCTTTGGTAGCCCTCAGCCATACTGGCTATGTCATCGTGCAGCTGGGCATCGGCAGCAGCGCGTTGCATTGCCTCGTCGCTGATGCTCTCATCCCACATCTTGATGTTGTCGGCAATGGTGCCTTCGAAGAGGCTGGCATCCTGACCGACCACTCCGATGCTGCTGGTTAGTGTCAGACGACTGATTTGGCTGAGTGGACGCCCATCTAACAGTACCTCGCCCTCCCATGGTTCGTAGAGTCCTGCCACAAGCATGGCCAGCGTGCTCTTTCCGCAGCCCGACTTTCCCACGAAAGCCACTTGCTCACCTGGGCGTATGCGGAGTGAAAGATGACTGATAAGCGGAGGCATGGAACGGTCGTATCCGAACGTCACGTCGCGCAGTTCTATCTCGCCCGTGAGTTTCTGTAGTTCACCGGTGTCGTCATCACTCCTGTCATCCACCTCAATATCCAAAATTTCCTCCTGACGCTCAAGAACGGAATGTGCCTTGAAGACCACCTGCATGACTTCGGTCAGTGTGGTGACAGGGAAAAGCATGAGTGCCATGAAACCCTGTGAAGCCAACAGCATACCTGGGGTCAGTTCCCCCTGAAGGATGAACCAGGCACCTAGACAGAGCAGCAGGGCAGTTGTGAACTGCTGAACCAACAGGGGTAATGCGTTCATCAGTATCATTTGACGAGTTGCCGTCACTCGGGCGTTCAATGCCTGAGCATACAGCGCATCCCAATGCTGGAAGAAGTGTGGTTCAGCGCCTGCGGCCTTGATGGTTTCCATATTGTGTAAGCCGGCCATCGTGGCACTCTGCATGTGGCGTTCGGTGAACTCCATACTGCTGGCCTTGCGTTTCTGATAGCTGGTGCTTAGTCGGACTGCCATCACGATGGTGCCAAGAGCCAGTAATTCGACTACTCCTAATTTCCAGTTGTAGGAAAAGAGCAGGTATGAGTAAATGACAACATTGAGCAGTAGCATAAAAGCCGGAGCCAGGTCGAAAAGCGAGACTCCCGTAGTGCCGATGCCGCTGAAACGAGCTATCAGGTCGCCTGACGAGAAACGCGTGTGAGCCGACATGGGCAGTCGCAGTATATGCCAAATGTAGCGCGACTGGCTGATGAGACTAAAACGCATGGTGAGCACACGGCGATGGCCGTTAAGTACCAGCCACGCTATCATCTCCAGTACAAACAATGCTCCGTACAATAGCATCAGCGGCCAGAACCATTCCGGATTCTGGCCTGTGATGATACTGTCTGTGAATACCTGCTGGAACAAAGGGGGAAAGAGGTTCATGGGGAAAGTAATGGCATAGAGCAATACACTGATAGCTATCAGACTTGCTCCACCTTGCATGAAACGCCATAACAGGCCCCATGTAGATTTCTCACCTCCCATCACTGTCAACGTGTGTTGAATAAATACTGATACATAGATCTGCGACGAGTTTCAGTCAACACATTGCAGTAAGTACCTACCCCCATGTCTACATTTTTGGGCTGGCCGGAAGACCAGTCGTAGTGTGTGGAGTCCTGTGGGGCGTGCTTTAGTTCGACGATGACTTGCCAGGCAGCTTCCTGCATGCTGAACAGCGCCTCGGCCATTGCCGTGCTTTTCAGCTGGTTGACAATTTCTGCACTTGGAGTGGGGTAACGGTCGATACTTGTTATCACCCCCCGTACATATCCTATCTCATCGCGGGAATCTCCCTTGGGCCACACTTGAGCTTCCATGCCCTCGCGCAGGTGATGGTGGGTGTCCATGTCAACGTAGGCTACAAGCATCGTGTAGACCGTATTGTCAGGGTTGTGGTCGCAAACCATGCTGATAAGCGGCTCAAATGGTTCGAAGCCCTCGCGCTCCTGTTTGGTGAAGAGCACCGTACCGTTTTGGTTGCTGCGCACAATCCTGTTCCCATCCGCTGTCTGAACATTTGCGACTATTTGCCCCTCGGTTACCGTGTCACCCGTATGCACAAACATTTTCGTGATGGTGCCTTGCGTGTCAAGTTCTATATCATCGGTACCGTGATGAGGAAATATCAATCCGCTATATTCCACTCGGTCTGTCACAGTCCCTAACACGCCCCAAACGACAAAAGCTACCAGAAGCAACAAAATAGTGCATCCGATAAGCATGGGCGACACCGATGTCACTCGCACATATTCTGCTATGTCATCGGGTTTTTGCAGCTGTTGCCGGGAGTTGATATCAGAATGATTAAAATGATCTTTCGTCATCGGTAATCGATATGGGTCTTGATGAGCAGCATGTCGCGTGCAATCATCATCGGTTATGACTTACTGTTGACGCTCAATCCACCCAAGGTTGTCGCCGCGACGCACCTTTGCACCCTGGTGGGCTGCTATGTCCACTAATTTGCCTCCGAGGCAAGCAGGAATGGGGACGATCTCTCCCCACGATGCCTGGATGTAGCAGAATGTGTCACCCTCTTTGTATTGCTGTCCGATGAAAGGTTCAAGACAAGGCTCGCAGGCTCCTTCGCCCGAAAACTCGTAATAGACCTGTCCTGCCACGGGAGCAGTCAATGGGTCGGCCTTGGCATGCTTGAAGGCTGCCAGCTCCTCAAGACTCAGCTTCGTGCCCAACTTAGCATCCTTCTGCTTCTGAAGGTCGGCAAGGAAGTTCTTCTTGGCCATGCCACTCTTGTAGACACGGTACTGCTCAGGATGCATGGCAAGTTCGAAGAGTTCTTCGTCGTCCTTTCCATAGTCCCAGCCGTTCTCGTCCATCTCTTTGCGGAAGTCGGGCAGTGCATTATTCAATAAGGTATGAGGATCAACGTCGGTAAATGAGCGTCCCTGTTTCTCTGCCAACTCTTTCAGCTCAGTAGCAATTTCTCCAGGAATCTTTCCACTCTTGCCAAGTATCATGCCCCACATAGCATCGTCCATCATGACGTAGCGCCCCTTGCCCTGTTCGATGGTGAGGAGATTCATCAGGGCGATGTTTTTGGTGTACTGAGAGAAAGGAGTGACAAGTGGGGGATAGCCTACCCGTGGCCACACGTATTCTACCTCGTTGAACAGCTTTACCAGCATGTCGTCAATAGTAAGTTCCGGTTCTCCCTTCTTGGCACGCAGCTTGTTGATAGAACTGTGTATACCTCCAAGATCGGCCATCATGGAACCCATCATGCCGCCTGGCAGACCGCAGCCTAAAAGCAGTGACGACATGTGCTTGTTGGCAGGATTGATGAAATAGCCCAACCAGTCGTCGACGAACTCCTGAGTCAGGGTACGGGCTTGCATATAGGCGTTCATATTGATGTCGGCCACTTCGAAGCCTTCGTTCTTCAGCATGGATTGAACGGAAATGATGTCGGGGTGTACCTTGCCCCAGGAAAGTGGTTCGATAGCGGTATCGATGATGTCGGCACCATTGTTGCATACTTCCAGAACGGAGGCCATTGACAGACCAGGCCCAGAGTGCCCGTGATACTGGATGATGATGTCGGGATGCTTGGTCTTGATACTCTTTGTCAGTGCGCCCAGAAGTGCAGGCTGTCCGATGCCAGCCATATCCTTGAGGCAGATTTCCTCGGCGCCAGCAGCTATAACCTCATCGGCAATAGACGAGTAGTATTCGACAGTGTGTACGGGCGACGTTGTAATACAAAGCGTAGCCTGAGGTATCATGCCAGCTTCCTTGGCCCACTTGATGGAGGGAATGATATTGCGCGTGTCGTTCAAACCGCAGAAGATGCGGGGAATGTCAACACCCTGAGCTTTTTTGACTTTATACATGAGCTGTCGCACATCATCGGGGACAGGGTACATACGAAGCGCATTGAGACCGCGATCCAACATGTGAGTTTGAATGCCTGCATCGTTGAAAGGCTTGCAGAATGCCCGTACGGCATCATTAGGATTCTCGCCAGCAAGCAGATTGACCTGCTCGAAAGCACCTCCGTTAGTTTCCACACGGCTGAAGCATCCCATGTCGATAATGACTGGCGCAATACGCTCTAACTGGTCTTTACGAGGCTGGAACTTACCTGACGACTGCCACATGTCGCGGTAGACGAGACTGAACTTAATCTTTTTTTTCATAACTTGATAATAAGGTCTTAATTATGTGAATTACTTCGCAAAGGTAATAAAATTAAGTGAAAAGTGAAAAGTGAAACTGAAAAAATTGCTACCGCATAGATTTTTTTCACTATTTCTTTGTAATTTTGCGTCCAAAATCTCCATTTTTATGAGAAATATCTTCATGTTTATAGTAATGTGCTGTTTGTTGACAGCCTGTGGCCGGAAGGAACGTCTCCAAGAAGAGGTACAGACCATCAGCTCGTTTACAGTCATGCCAGGCGACTCTACGCTCTATGGCCTGGCCTGTGAGGGTAGTACGGATTCTGTCCTGGTGGTGCTCCCTTATCGAGGCGGTGACCCTGATACGCTGAACATTGTCCGTGCATTTGAGGAGCATCGTATGCAGGGACGGCCAAGGGTGGGAGATAAGTTGGCTGTTGTGCTGAATCCAGACAGTGCTGACGAGGTGTTAATGGCTGTCAATGTGAACAGGCTTCAAGGTCAGTGGTGTTATCTGGTATATCCAACACTGCGGCATCAAAGAGTGACAAACCGTCCCATACCTGACAGCATACGTCAGCGTATCCTAGCGCCGCGAGAGTATAGTATCGTCCTTAAAAATGGCGGGAAAGCCTATGCTACAGGCGGACAGAACGTCGACAAGATGAGTCCTGTAACATTTCCGAGACAAAAACGCTACGTTGGCTGGCAACTCTATAATGGACGGCTTGTATTGCTGGCCGACAGCACTAACAAACAGACCAACGATACGGCTACCATCTTGAGACTTGGCCGCGATTCGTTGGTGCTTAGAATCAACGGAAACGAACAAGGTTATTATAAGAAACAAAAGACTAACGAATAACAACAATGGCATCGAAACATATTCAATATGAAACAACGGGAACCTGTTCACGACTAATTGACGTGACGGCTGATGAGAATAATATCATACAACAAGTTTTTTTCCTTGGAGGCTGTAATGGAAATCTTCAGGGTGTCAGTAGATTGGTGCAGGGCTTGCCCATCGATGATGTTATTAGTCGGCTGCAGGGCATACGCTGCGGCGCAAAGGGAACATCGTGCCCCGACCAGCTAAGCAGAGCTTTAGAGAAACTGAAGGAGGCTCCGTTGACAGAATGAAAACGAACGACAGTTCTCCTCGCATCCGAGAATTGTCGTTCGTGGTGAGCCTCTTGTCGGATTCGAACCAACGACCCCGAGATTACAAATCACGTGCTCTGGCCAACTGAGCTAAAGAGGCAGGTGAGCGAGCTGTCTGTATCGCGCCGCTACAACCAAGTACCCTTGCTATGTTCCCATCCTGGGGGATTCCGAGGGAGCTGGCCGTACAGGACTCGCTCATGTTTTGCTTGAAAGCGGGTGCAAAGGTAATACTTTTGGCGAACAAAGAAGAAGGAAGTGTGAAGAATTTTATGTTTTTAACATTTAATACCCGTTTTTATTTGGCATTTCGCTCGATTTGCACTAACTTTGCAGCCGATTATGACACCGGCAGAATATGTACAACTGAAAGCATTTGCACGACAGGACGGAGCTTTGCTCTCGCTACTGTGGATAGGTGCACTTATATGTTATGTGAACGGCCTGACTAATCCACTGATGGCAATGACCTCTTTTCTATTATTAGTAGCGTCGCCGATTTATGCTATTACCCGTCTTCGCCATTTTCGTGACAAGGTTCGCGAGGGCGTCATATCTTTTCTTCGCGCATATGCCTACATGATACTGATATTCTTTTATGCAGGATTATTGCTGGCAGTAGCACTATATATCTACTTTGACTTTATTGATAAAGGCTATTTGTTAGAGGCATATACCCAAATGTTCAACTCAGAAGAAGGACAGCAAATGCTTAATGCATGGGGAATGGAAGAACAGATGAAAATAGGGTTATCGCAACTTGCTGCCATGCGCCCTATTGATTATGGATTGAATATGCTGACTGTCAGCATTATGTTAGGATTTTTAATAGGACTGCCAGTTGCTGCAATCATGCAGCGGAAGGTAGTGAATTAGGTAACATTGAGTTAAGTATTAAGAACGAAATAGATGGATATATCAGTAGTAATACCTTTATATAATGAGGATGAATCGCTGCCAGAACTGTATGATTGGATTGAACGTGTGATGGATGCGAACCATTTCTCGTTTGAGGTAATCTTTG
>JAEEGL011396070.1_pt1 | contig 10056 bp, 10 predicted proteins | sample 9134231 | NCBI WGS metagenome assembly JAEEGL01 (sample SAMN16246548, study PRJNA631951) | gut metagenome | biome: gut microbiome; feature: rumen; material: fiber-attached | host: Bos | place: Iran: Karaj | collected 2018-10 | reverse complement strand
CGGCATCCATCATTTCGCTAAGCTCGATCGCCTCGCCATGGCCAGCGAAGAATTTCCCGGTCAGCCTTTCAAGTGCTGGCGGCAGAGGACGGTCCTTTTGCACCAGTTCGGCCATGTGATTGTAAGCCTCTCTCATCCCCTCGTTTCGCAGAAGCTTGTCCAGCGCAACTTCCACTTCTTGCCTCAGGCGGTTTGGGGTGATCATGTCAATCTTTACCTGAGCCAGCAGTTCATCCACTTTCCCGTTATACTCTTTGATGGCCTTCTTCAGATCTTCACCTTTCTGGATGAGCTTGCTTACCTCCTCGAGATCAGCATCGTCCACAGGCCCCATCACGATTTTCAGGGCCGTGGCAACCTCGCTCCGGGGCTTTGCCAGTTTCAGGGCGCTCAGTCGCTCCGATGAGCGGGTCAGCATCCCTTCCAGGGCGCCGAAGACCGCTTCGTCAGCCTGAAATCCCACTTCGCTGCGCTTCGCGGCAAGCTTGGCCTTCAGCCCGTTCACCTCGTTAGACAAATCATCGATTTCCTGATTGAATTCATTTTTCGTCAGCTCGTGCTTCCCCTGCAAGGCGTCAATGCGGTCAAAGAGCCCCATGGCCTGCTCCCGCAGGGAATCCAGGAGATAGGCGCCGCCATGCATATCGGGCGCTGTTTGCGTAAAGCCTTCCTTAACGTTTGCGGGGAGCGCTTCGCCTTTCGCATTCTTCAGCGGCATGGTGGCGGCAAAATTCAAAGCCTCCGCCGCCCGGAACTGGGCAGATTGGCGAAGCGATGCCAGAGTAGGGATATCCTTGCCTTTGGCGGAGATGTAGGCATCGATACTGGCACTGAATGCATTCTGGGCGTTCACGAATTTTTGCAGCGCATTGAATGCCTTATCAGAGATGGGGCTCCGGGCAAACTCATCCACCGGAATGGCGGACAGTTCCTTGCTTGCGGCATCGCAGTCCGCCGCGGCCTTTTCCATGGCTTGGTACGCGGATTTGCCTCGCGAGAAGCGTCCGGGACGCGGCTCATTGGCTATGATTGTGGCAAGGTCTTGATCGTTGAGACAGGGCAGGCCTCCAGCCCGTCCGACGGCGCTGCGCGCCAGCTCGCGGATGCGGCTGCCGGCTTGCTGCAGTTGCTGTAGCGGCGGCGGAGCCGCAGGGGCATCCGGAGAAAGGCTCCCGGAAGCGGAGGGCGTCGCGTCAGTCGAGGATGTCCCCTCGTTGGGAGTGACGGAACTGACAGACATGTCCGTAGTCGAAACGGTCACATTGCTTATCTGGCTCATAGCGCCTCCCTCTAAACAGGCAGCCAGTAGCGGCTGTTGATGTCTTCGTCCGAAGCCTGAAGGGCGTCCAGCAGGCCGTCCATGCTGTCGCCTTCCTTCAGAGTCTCCTCCCCCTGGGTGAGCGACCAGAACAGGGTGTCATCACTCAGAAAGAGGGTCAGAAAGGCATTCTCAGGCCTATAGGCCAAGCAAAGGTGTGCCAGCTGGAAGGCCGCCTCTGCGTTTGCCCGCTCCTTTTCAGGATCGCCGTAGGCGTTGCCCCAGGGAAGGGAGATCACCAGGCGCAGGTTTTTTGCATCGAGCAGATACTCCAGACTCCAGCTCTGCAGGCCATGGCCGCGCAGGCCCAGGCCCAGATAATGCATGCCATCTTCCGGGGATTTTTTCCCGAAAAGGAAGTTCAGAGCACCGAGTGCCGTCCGATGTGGCGGCAGGGTGCGGGCATCGGTGGCGAAAAACAGCTCCGCAGTCTCATTGAGCCTGGCAACGGCGTCCTTCGGAAGGGGAGGCTGTGGAATTGCCTCCAGCAGTTCCGCCAATCCTTCGGGCAGGGCAGGCAGGGCGTCATTCATAGCTTCCATACAATACTCCCGTTTATGCAGTTTGTTCCAAGGAACCAGGTTCGCAGCCTGAAGTGGTGATGTCATCCCGTCTGCATGAGAACAGATTTGGCGAAAAAACTTTACATTGGCGAAGGGTTATGAGGTGTTCTGTTCCAGCGCGACCGTATGGCGAGCGGTGCAGGCGTGTGCTCTGAAGGAGTAACGGCTCCGGCAGGCGCCGGAGCATGGTCGTGATGCGTACTAAAAAAATGTATCCGGTCAGGACTTTCATCTGTTGCATGGCGCGGCGGCTGAGCCATGATGAGCACAGTGATCCGCACCATAAGCACCCTCAAAAAGGAGGAGACTTTTGACGCTATCCTGTCTCATGAAGTTTCCTCAACCTTTTCTCCGGTCAGAACATCTTCTGGATCCTCTGCGGCAGGTTCAGGCTGGAGCAAGGTTGGACTTTCTTGGTCAGGCTTCAACAAGGTTGTGCCCATGATGCCGTCCGGTATCCCTCCAGCATCCGGTACGGCCGTCTCTTCCGTTCTGCCTTCCCGGCAAAAGCGCTGCCAGTGCTCGGCGACGTTGACGAAGTTTTCAACGAAGGTCGTGATATTGTCCCTGTCGAGTATGGCAAGGGGGGCGATGCCTTGCAGAGTGACGCCGGTATCTTCGCGGGCCGCGAGCGTGAAGCCGTGGGTCTTGGTGAGGAAAGTGTTGGCCTCGAGCAGCCCGGCCATGATTTGCTCTCGGCCTTTTTCGGGCATGGGCGCGATTGTCGTGAAGATCAGGAAACTCCCGGTGTCCAGACAATTCAGGCTCACTTCGAAATCGTCGATGGTCAGCAGACTCTCACTCCCGTCCTCAGAAATGTTGATTTTCGACAGCCCGACAGCCATGGCCAGTCCGTCGAGAAGGTATTTGAAGGTGTTTTCGTTTTCCATGGAGAGGCTCCTTGGTTGGTGTGCGAAATCAGCAGATTTGTGCAATCTCGGGAATATCTGCTTCAAGTATGAGCCGCGGTCAGGGATAACGCAATGCGTTCTGCCCTGTAATAGCTTATGCGGCAATAATGCCGGAAGACCTGGCTATTGACTGCTTCCGTCTTTGTCTCGCGGAGAAGATGGCACGTGTAGGAACGAACGTAGCAGCCGTAACCAAACCTTCCACCCTGAAAACAGCCCTCTTCTGGAACATGTACATATCCATTGTCATGCGGTTTGCGGTTCTGCCGCCGCAGCCGCAGGCCCCTGATCTTGCACCGGTGGCACCGCAGCTGCTGCAGCGGCAGGCCCCTGATCTTGCATCGGTGGCACCGCAGCCGCCGCAGCAGGCGGAGGAGACACAATCTGCACTATCCGCTGCTCGTCAAATCCCATGCGCTTCAGCGCGTTGCGTATTCCTTTGGGTTCCGCGTTTACGATGGATTCATAGAGGGACTCCACGGTGAGGCGCTCGGTAAAGTGTTTGTCTTTGTACCCATAGCCCTGACCCAGCTGGGCCGTCAGCAACCCCCTGAGTCTGTTGTCTATTGCGCGACTGAGCCTTTTCTGCTGCTCCTGGTTCAGACCGAATTTGGCAGACAAATCGGCGATTGCCCGCTCTCTCTGCCCGCTCAGCGTGAAAATGTGGACGGCCGTGAAATTTCTTGCATGGTTAATGATGGTATCCTTCGTGTGGAGCCTGCTCGTTTCACAAGCCATTTCCATAGTTTTCTTGCGGATGTCGTCGAGGATCGCCTCTCCTTGGGTGCGATTCAGACCGTACATGCTTGACAGGAATTTGACGTTGAACTCATTCACAGCCGCCGATGAGGATGCGGCAGCGTGGTTCTGTATCTGTACGGGTGATGCGCTGGATATCTCTCTGCGTATGTCATCGACGGTCAGCATTTTTGTGGAGTGCTGCAGTCTGCTGAGTACGTGACTCCGGAGTGCGCTCTTGACATCCTCCGCATCCTCGCTGATGCCGTGCTGGGCGCAATACTGGCTGACCAGTTTGTCGAAGGTCAGGACGTTGGCTCCGGTAGCTCCAATGCCATGGAGAAAGTTCGACAGGAACTTGGCATTGCTGTGCTTGATCTGCGTCGAGAGAGCTTCAGAACTTTGCAAGACATCTACGACCTTCCTTGCGCTCAGAGCCTTGCCATTGACCAGGACGTCATGCAGATCCTGTTCCGCAACGCCAGCCACCGTGTCCCCGTAATTGGCTTTCAAGTAAGCCAGGAGCACTTGGCCGGCCGAGCGGCATTCGGCTTTGCTCGCGAAAAACGCGCCAATCTTTCCAACTTCTTTGAAGCTTGCGTAGGCGTCGCTGTCTTTCACGACAATGAAGCGTGTTTTGTCAAGGTCGGCATCAGCCACATGGTTTAATGCAAAAAAAAGATCGAAGGTACTAAGGGTCTGTATATTTTGCGGCATAGCACTACTCCAGTCATACCCTGAGGTTCATGGAATTCAGGACGGTGTCCTGTGTGAGATACGCCTGTGCTGTGGAAACAGAATCCTCGAGGTCACGGCAGACTTGCTGCCAGTGCTCGGCGACGCTGATGAAGCTCTGCACGAATGCCCCGATATTGTCCCTGCCGAGTATCCTGAAGGATGCGATGCCCTGCAAGGTGACGCCGGTGCTTTCGCTTGCGGCGAGCGTGAAGCCTTCCGTGGCGACGAGGAACGTGTTGGCTTCGAGCATCTGCGTCATGAGGTGTTCGCGTCCGTATTCAGGCAGGGGGGCAACCACCGTGAAGATCATGAGGCTCCCCGTATCCATGCACTGCAGGATCACCTCGAAATCGCCGATGACCAGCATGCTTTCGCGTCCGTTCTCAGAAACGCCAATCTCCGGCATCTGGAGAGCCTGGGCAAGCCCTTCGAGAAGATTGAGGAATGTTTTTTCGTTTTCCATGGAGAGGCTCCTTGGTTGGTATGCGAAATCATCAGAGCAGCGCTGGACCATTGTGTAAACTCTGTTGCAAGCGTAACGCAGAGGCTTGGTAATTGCAATGCGTTCTGCCCGCCGGCACTACTCTGTGAATAACTTAGCAAAAAGTGTGCCATATTTGATTCTTTCTTGCAGCGGAAGGAAATAGGGCACGCTTTCCTTTTATAACTGTGCTTCCTGGAACGAGATTCCGAGCTAAGGGCAGGCAATGAGCAGAGCCGTGATCCGGCATGGTCCCAGCCCGGCGCGTGGCGAATGGTTCCGGCACCAGGGAAACAGACGCCAGCAATTGGCATGCCTTATTGAGGATCGCCAACATTATTGGCAATAACTGGAAAAATGGCTGCCTGCCCCTTCGCGCTGCGTGCGGGCGTGCCATGACATCCGCCGCCGGCAGCTATGATATGCCGGCTGCGAGGCATAAGGATTATCGCAAAGAGCGGCATCGCGCTCTCCAACCCTCTGGATCAGCTCACCTTTTTTGATTTTTACCAGACGCTGGGCTGCATTAGCGATGAAGGGATCTTTCATTTCCATGAGCACCCCAATGAAAAGTGCCCGGTCGGCCGGCATATCCATGAAGCGGTCGATGATAAGCTTCGCAGAGTCCAGGCTGCCATGGAAGAGGCGATGAAGGGAATCTCCCTGGCTGATGTCACAGAAGCTGTGCGGCAGGGAATGCATCTCGAAGAGAAAGCTGTCTCACAGTGACTATCCAAAATTCCATCATAACATATTGAAAATCATGCTGTATCCGCTTCCTCGCGGATTTCGCGGAACCGTTCAGCCTGCAGACCGAGCGCGGCAGCCTTTTCCTCACGGACATCGATCCAGCTGAAGCCTTCGGTTCAGCACTCATCCTCTGGGAGATTGTGCCCGGAAACCTTTATTCCCTCGGCAATGCCTCCGGTTCCTTTCCTGCGGGACATGTCTGGAAGAGCCGCCCTGGCAAGCTTTGACAGTATGCCGGCAACGCGCTTCTTTGTGTCCGGATCAATGTCTTGAAACGACGAGACGACGGCTGCAGGATGCTGAAGCAGCCCCATCCAGAAGTCCCTGCCGAAACTGCGGGCCTCAGTTGAACTCAAGACGCGGAATATGCTTTCGACAAAAAGGCTGCGGTCTTCGTCGCTTACTTCGGAAAGCCACTTTTGTATCGCAGCTTCGGCATACATGCTGCTCTTAGTCAGGGATTCCATGCGGACGAAGCGGCCTCCTTCGACCTGCCATGAATACGGATCATGCTGCCATATTCCGAATCCGTCGCTTTTTACGGTTTCGGGGCTGCAGGGATGTGCCAGCAGAAGCCCGAAGAGAGACGACTGCGGCACAAAGAAGCGCAGCTTGTTCTTGATCTTTTCATAGAACCTGTGGGCTTTGGCGCTGTCTTTAAAACCTGGTCCGTCATTGTTGTAGACCTGCAGAATCCTCCTGCGAATTTTTGCTTCTGCGACAGCAGAGGCATACATCGCGAGGTTCCCGCCCTTGGAATGCCCGCCAACGCGAAGGGATCCGCCGTAACGGCAGGCAACTTCCCTGAGGTATGCTGCTGCCGCTTCCTGCGCCGGCACAGGAAGGGAGAACGTCATGCATAGGTCTTCCTTCCATCCGACGAGGGTGTTGTCGGTCCCCCTGTACGAAACAAAGATCGTGCTGTCCGGAAGATGCATGGCAACGGCCGAAAACTGCAGTCCGGTCTTTTCGTTGAATTGGGAAGCGTAATCAGAAAGCGTTATGCAGCTGAAGCGTGCGCAGCCTGCTGCCTTCTCCAGCAGCGCATTGTCGTTGTCCGCCGTAACGCCGACGGAAAATGGCTTGCCCTTCATCCGCGGCCAGAGCTCACAGAGCGTTCTGCATTCCCCGCAGCCAAGCCCTTCTTCCCAGAAAAGCATGGACAGCTGCGACAGGATGAGACCGTCGACTTCGCAAAACGGCACGCAGCTCCATGGCAGGTCGCCCCTCCAGCGGATATAGTCCAGCATGTTGCCCATGGAGCTTCCCTCATTGTTACAGGGTGAGAGGAAAAACCGTTCGGCGCGGCGTGCCGCAGTTCCTTCGTGCAATGCCGCCAGCTGCATTACACGCTTTCGCGGAGAAAATCGTCTCAGTTAGGATTGGATCCCTTTCCAGAACAGCATGACCGCCACACCGGCGAGAAAGATGAGGACGATTTTGACGAACAGGGACTGATTGATCTTCTTGCCGATCTTGAAGCCGAGAGACATCCCGGCAAAGCATCCGACAGCGCCAGCTGAAGAAAGCTGCAGAAGGTGGAGGCTGTAGAGCCCTGAGTACCATTGCACAGCGATGGTGATGAGGTTGCTCAGCAGGAAGAATATGCCCATGGCGCTGCGGGCCTTGTCCTTATCCCAATGCTTGAGCAGGACGAATATCCCCATGGGCACGCCGGCGATGGATACCGTTGCATTGGTAAATCCGCCTGCGCAGCCTGTGATCAGCAGGGATGCAACGGAATCCGGCAATGTCCATTTAGAGTGGTTCCCCGCAAGCTGCAAAAGCAAAAAAACGCATATCAGCAGGCTGAGACCAAGCTGAAGCCAGTTCGCAGGCACAGCCATGAGCGTGAGCGTGCCAATGATGCAGCCGGGAATGCAGCCGATCCACAGCCATTTTATGTCAGGCCAGTATATGTGCTCCCTGTAAAGCCAGGCAAGCTGAATGCAGCAAGGGACCCCGACTATGCAGCACAGGAGAATTGCCGTTTTGGTGTCGAGCACGAAAGTGAGCACGGGCAAGGCAATCATCATGGCACCTAGCCCTGAAAGCCCGCAGAAGAAACCTCCTAGCAGCCAGCCTAAAAAAATCATCGCATAGGTGATCATGCACCACTCCAGGCATTCAGAAGGCTCGCCTGCATCATCCCTGCCGTCCGCACCAGCTCCGGCGGCGTGCGCTTCAGCAAGCCGGGATAGGCATCGTCTTGGAACCAGCTCGCTGAATCTTCCAGTATCAGCGGCATGCGGTCATGTACTGGGAGCATGCTGCTGTTGGCGGCGCAGGTGAGGATGACGAAGCTGGTTCGGTCACGCAGCCCCGCAAAATACATGGCCGACCTGTCAGGGAGCGTGAACGTGTATCTTACCTTGTGCTTATCCCATTCGTGGAAGCTGTCGGCCGGGATCACCACCCGGCAGTGCTGCAGGGCATATCTGAACAGCGGCTTTTCCATGGCAGTTTCAGAGCGGGCATTGATGACCAGGCTGCCGTCTTTGAGCCTGAAGCCGAATTGCAGGCGTTGCGGGGCGTCGGCTGTCAGCACTGTCGCCGTATCCGTAGGGCGGATGTTTTTATCCTGGAAGCAGAAGGAACAACACATGGCGATTCTTCACACCTTATGTATGGCGTACGTCACAACGCCCCAGATGTGCACGTGCTCCCTGTTGGTGATGTCGATCTTCGGATAGTCAGGGTTCTCAGGGGCAAGGAAAACCTTGCTGCGCTGGCGTAGAAGGCGCTTCACCGTCAGTTCCCCGTCAATGGCGGCGATGACGATCCTGTTGTGTTCTGCGGACAGAGAGCGGTCAACGATGAGAAGATCACCGTCAAAAATGCCGGTTTCTGTCATGGAATTACCGGATGCGCGCAGGAAGAAGGTCGCGGCCTCGTTGCGGACAAGGTGCTTATGGAGGTTGAGCTCTCCATCCAGGTAATCATCGGCGGGGGATGGAAATCCCGCGTGGACAGGCGAAAGATAGAGGGGCGACGTGGGCGCGTCCTCCTCCACCGGAGCAGCAGGACCAATGATGACGGCTTTGGTGTTCATTGCGGCGATGATATGCGCTGGGTGGAGGAAAGGCAAGAGGCTTGCCGGATATACGGACGGATCCTGCGCACGGGGATGCACAAGGGTGGGGCAGCATAGCCCATCCGGATGCGGTCGGGAAGATAGGGAGGGACGTCATATGCAGCGCTCTGCTGCCAGTTCATCCTGTTCCGTCGATAATGAGGAGGAACGTGGTCCGGTGTTACGCTCATGCGCGCCAAGGTGTCGTTGGGCCTCTTCAGGCAAGAGTTTTCCAGAGCAGGACGCAGGCGGCAACGCCCAGGAATGCAGTGACAATACGCCGGAAAAGCTCCCGGTTCACGTGCCTGCCCAGCCGATAGCCCAGGATCTGCCCTAGGAAATTGCCTGCGATGCCTATGGCTGCCAGCTGAAAAAGGTCCGGCCTGTAAAGTCCGGCCCACGCCTGGGAAAAAAAGGAGGCTCCAACGGTGAACAGGTAAAATACAGACATGTTTCCTCGAGCCCGGTCTGGTGCCCATCCGCAAAGCAGCACATATACGCCAAGCGGAGCGCCTGCCATGGCAACGGAGCCGCTCACGAAACCGCAGACGACGCCGGCGCACGCCCCGATCCACCAATGCTCCGGCAGGTTCCACGAAGTTGTTCCCGTTTCGAACTGCAACCCGACAAAGCAGAACAGCATGGCGCAGATCATGAGTTGCAAAAATTGTACCGGTGCGATCCTTATGGCTAAAGCGCCCAGGGCACATCCTGGAATGCACCCTAGAATAAGCCAGCGGATATCCGCAATAGAGCATGATTTCCGGTAGAACCAGCTTAATTGCACCGTAGCCACGATTCCCATGATGGTAGAAAGCAAAACAGCATCACGTGCCGGCATGAGCGCCATGAGCAATGGCATGGAAAGCATGACGCCGCCAATGCTCGTGGCTCCGGAAATGATACCGCTGCCAAAACGAATGAGCAGCAGATAAAAGCAGAGCAGGGAAAAATCCATCATGCAACCCAGGTGAAAAAGGATGGGGAATCGAATACTATCTCAGCGAAGGATTGCGGCATGATAGACACTGGACGGTTCAACAGCAAGCGGATTATTTCCGGCTGAGCAGGCTTTGGGCAGATCGAAAGGTATGATGTCGCCTTTAGAGCGACCACGCAGGATGCAGTTTCTACTATTTTTTTGCTGTCGGTTCATGAGAATGGGAATTCTATGCTGTATCTGTCGTCAACATTGAAACCTTGGGGAAAAAATGCGAAATCGTGCACGGGGATGTTTGCTGGGGCAAGTCGTTGGGGACGCTTTCGGCAGCCAGGTCGAGTTTAAAAAAGCATGCCAGATAAAAGATCTGTTCCCCAACGGCATCACAGACATGAACGCCAGCCTTACGTGGGGAACGTTGCCTGGACAGGTCACGGATGACAGCGAGATGGCGCTGGCAATGGCACGCTCCATTGTCCGGAATGGTGACTACATTCCGGATGATGTGCTGCAATCCTACAAACGTTGGCTTGCATCAGATCCG
>JAEEGL010797969.1_pt1 | contig 10056 bp, 5 predicted proteins | sample 9134231 | NCBI WGS metagenome assembly JAEEGL01 (sample SAMN16246548, study PRJNA631951) | gut metagenome | biome: gut microbiome; feature: rumen; material: fiber-attached | host: Bos | place: Iran: Karaj | collected 2018-10 | reverse complement strand
TTTTTAAACCGCATGGGAATAAATAGTATAGATGCAACATGGTTTTTGAAAAACGGCTATGATAATGCAGAAACAACTCAAAATATACATGATGGTATCACAATATTTAATCAAGATGGCGATAAATATTGTAATTATTCGCCTACAACGGATAAATATTGGGATTTGGTGACGTATTTTGTAAATGATACCCCAATAAAAATGTTTTTAAAACATGGTATAACCAAAGAGCAAAATGAAATAACATCTGCTGTGCAAAATATAAATAAATTTGAACAAGCTATTAAATCCAGAAACATGGAAACAATCAGACAAATTGTTTTCCAAGACCCTGGTATTATTGACAGACAACTGATAACAAACGATAGTTTTCCGTTGTTGATAGCTATTCAAAATAATTATCCCGAAGCTGTTAATTTTATCTTGCAGAAAAATCCAAATTTGTTATTAAGTACCCAAGATGGTCATACAGTTTTAACAGAATTACCAAAACTGACCAGTAAAACTTTACAAACAAAAATAACATGTTTGTTCACTAAACAAATGTATATCAAAATGACAGAAACCCAAAAAGAAAAATAAACAACCGCCGATTATTACGGCGGTTTTATTTGAAACAGAACACAAATTATTCATAACACAAGACAAAATTATTATTGCAAATTCTTTTTATATATGTCAGAATATAAGACATGACAATCTTATTTATAAATTTTTACTGTTGTCGGTAATATATGTTTTTCGCAAACATAGTGTTTGCTTTATTATTTTCATTTCATTATCATATAAGCAATAATTAAACCAAAGGATTAGTCTTATGCAAATCAGATTATATAATACAATGACCAGAAAACTGGAAGAATTTAAGCCAATTACACCAAATCATGTTGGTTTTTATAATTGCGGTCCAACGGTATATTGGGATCCGCATATTGGTAATATGCGTGCGTTGTTTAATGCAGATATATTAAAACGTATGTTTTTAGCAAATGGATATTCTGTTACACATGTTATGAATTTTACGGATGTAGGTCATTTAACCAGCGATGCAGATACCGGTGAAGATAAAATGGAAAAAGGGGCTGCACGTGAAAATATGACAGCATGGGAAGTCGCAGAAAAGTATATTAAAATCTGCCTTGATGACATGGATTCTTTGAATCTTATTCGTCCGACACATACACCACGTGCAACAGACCATATCAAAGAACAAATTGAATTGATAAAAAAATTAGAAGCTAAAGGTTTTACATACGAAATCCCAGATGATGGTATTTATTATGATACGTCTAAGTTTCCTGATTATGGTGCTTTGGGGGGGCAAAATTTATCTGAATTAAAGGCTGGTGCTCGTATAGAAAACAATAACAAGCGCAATATAACCGATTTTGCATTATGGAAATTTTCACCAAAAGGCACCAAACGTCAAATGGAATGGGACAGCCCATGGGGTGTGGGTTTTCCAGGATGGCACCTTGAATGCTCTGCAATGAGTATGAAATATCTGGGGGACCATTTTGATATTCATACCGCTGGTCAAGAACACATCAAAGTCCATCATACCAATGAAATTGCACAATCTGAACCAATCGTTGGTAAACCATGGGTTCATTATTGGGTTCATTGGGCTTGGTTGATTTTAAAAGAAGGTAAAATGTCTAAATCATCTGGAACATCATATTCTGTGCGTGATTTGTTGGTACGGGGTTATGACCCGATGGCTCTAAGATATTTAATGACATTGTCACATTATCGTCAGCCACTTGAATTTTCTATGGAATCATTGGATGCTGCTGCAACAGGATATAAAAACCTGGTTCGCAAGGTTGCTGATTTAATGGGTGATAAATCCGGCGAAAAAGATTCTGAAGTATATCAACAATGGCACGATAAAATCTTGACCCCTGTATCTGATAACCTTAAAACCGCAGAGGCTTTGGTTGTTATTCAAGATTTATTGAAAGATAAAACTGTAAATAATATTACTAAATTAGCTTTGATAGAATTTGTTGATGAATTGTTGGGATTACAGTTTATAGACAGAGCAACAAAACTACATGAATTAGAATCCGAAGAAGCACCAGAAAATGTTCAAGAACTGGCACAAAAACGTTTGGAAGCAAAAAAATCACGTGATTTTGCTTTGGCGGATTCTTTGCGTAGTGAAATAGATTCTTTGGGCTGGACAGTGATGGACGTCGTTGACGGTTTCAAACTGGTAAAGAAACAATAAAAATATTTGTAAAAAAACTGCTTGAATATAGCACATTTTGTGCTATATTTAAGTGCGTTTAAAACTTGATTACAAAGGAAATATCAATGAATTACCCATATATGCCTAAATCTACTGCACTGTGGTTGATTGAAAACACGGCTTTAACTTTTGAACAAATTGGCGAATTTTGTGGCTTGCATGAATTGGAAGTAAAAAACATCGCTGATGCAGAATCAAATAAAATGCAGGGTTTAAACCCGATTATTAATGGTCAGGTTTCCCGTGAAGATATTGAAAGATGCGAAGCTGATCCGAATGCACGTTTGGTTTTGCGAGATGTTATTGTCGAAGCCCAGAAAAAACAAAACAAAAAAGGTGTTGGTTATACCCCAAAACTGCATCGTCAAAACAGATTGGGTGGCATTGTGTGGATTTTGAAAAATTACCCAGAATTATCTGATGGTCAGATAGCTCGTCTTATGCGTAGCACAAATCCAACCGTAAAATCTATTCGTGAAAAAACGCACAAATCTTATTCTGTTATCCAAATCCAAAGCCCTTTGGTGTTAGGCCTGGTTTCTGAATCTGCTCTGCATGATGCGATTGCAAAGGCACAAAAGGCACATAAATAAGTTTTTTCGTTTCACAATCAATCAAAGGTTTTTTTATGACTAAAAAACTAGATGAAGCAACAAAATTATTGATAGATTCTTTACCTGAAAATTTAAAAACTTTGGCTTTATCGGCCAATGATGTTGGTTATTTGTCTCAAATGGATTTTGATGCTGCTATTGAATCTGATGAAGTCCCAGAGGACGAACGGGAAGAAGTTCTTGAATTTTTTAAGCAAGATTTAGCATTAGAATTTATAGAAACTGATGGGGATAAGTTTTCTCGCGATATGGAAAAGTATTATGAAGATGAAGACGAAGAATACAATCGTGATAAAACTCGTGATTTGTTAAATTCTGATGCAGAACAGGTTGATGTCAATGATGATGATTATGAACATTATGCAAAACAGTTGGAACGCAGTTCTACGGGTAATTTGGTGCTTGGGGTACAAGATTCCGTTCAATCATATTTAAAACAAATCGGAACAGTACAATTATTAACTGCTGCAGGTGAAATCGCCATCGCTCAACGTATCGAAGCGGCATCTAGATTGATGGTTTATGGTTTGTGTGAAAGTCCTATGACAATTCAAGCAATGTTGGATTGGTATCAGCAATTATTAAATGGTGATATTCGTTTGCGTCATATTGTAAATTTGGAAGTGATGTATTCCAGTGAATCAGAACAAAAATCCTTGGCTGTTTTAACAGACACCCTAAAATCCAAAGGTGTTGAACAGGTTGATGATTTGGACGATGAAGATTTAGATGATTTGGAAGAATCTGTCTCGTCAACAGGGGAAGAAGATGATAGCGAAGATGATTTAGAAGATGAAGAAGGCAAGAAAGATGATTCTCAACGTGGTTCATCTGGTGTGCCAATTCCTGTTATGGAAGATTCTTTGTTGCCTATGATTACAGATTTATTTACCAAGATTAAACGCATATTTACAGGTATGCAGAGATTACAAGCAAAACGTTTGGAGAATTTGTTAACTTCTTCAAAACCTGATGAAACGTTAGAAAAAAAATATACCAAAGCACGCTTGGAATTATTTGAATACGTTGGAAAAATTCGTTTAAATGATGACAGAATTGCCGAAATCATGGAAAAATTAACGCAACGCGATCAGTTACTGAACGGGTTAGAAGGTAAAATGTTACGTCTTGCATTGGCATGCAAGATTAAACGTGAAGATTTCTTAGCAGAATATACTGGTAACGAATTAAATCGCAATTGGATTAAGAAAATGGCAAAAAACAAAAGCCTTGCATGGCAGAACTTTGCTAAAAAGCATGAAGCCGATGTGTTAAAAATTCAATCAGATATTAACGAAATCGCAAAAGAAACCGGTCAACCAACCAGTGAATACAAAAAAGTGGTTGATTTGGTGCGTCGCGGACAATCCGAAGCAGCACGCGCAAAACGTGAAATGATAGAAGCTAATTTACGTTTGGTTATCAAGTTTGCAAAAAAATCAAGTAATCGTGGTCTGGGTTTAGATTTTTCTGATTTGGTTCAAGATGGTAATATTGGTTTAATGAAAGCCGTTGACAAGTTTGATTATCGTTTGGGAAATAAATTTTCAACTTATGCAACCAACTGGATTCAACAAGTAATTTCTCGCAGTATTGCTGACCAAGCACGTACAATCCGAATACCCGTACATATGATTGATAACATTCATAAAATTCAGCGTGCCAGTCGTCAATTTATGCATAAATATGGTCGTCAACCAACTGCAGAAGAATTGTCAAAGATTATTTATTTGCCTGTTGACAAGATTCACAAGGCTATGAAATCAAACTTGAAACCTATATCTTTGGAAGCACCAGTCGGTACAGAAGACGACAGTTCAAGAATAGAAATTATCGCAGACGAAACAGCAAAGAATCCTTTTACATCTGCAGCTCAAAAGAATTTACGTACTATAATGACTCAAATTCTGCACGAATTGGAATCAAAAGAAGAAACTGTTTTGCGTTTACGTTTCGGAATGAGTAATAATAAAACCAATACTTTGGAAGAAGTTGGTGACTTAATTGGTGTAACGCGTGAACGTATTCGTCAGATTGAACAGAAAGCTCTTAATAAATTAAAACATCCTACACGTGCACGTAAATTAAAAAGTTTCTTGGAAGATTAAATTTTAGCACGTTTATAGTGTGCATTATAAAAAGGATAATAAGATGATAATAGCAGTTGAGGGTGCAGATAAAGCTGGTAAACATACTCAAGTTTTACGCATAGTCGATTATTTAAATGCACATAATATCATGGCTGAAACCATGGATTTTCCACAATATAAATCATATTGGGGTGGTTTTATCAAAGATTATTTAAACGGTAGTTTTGGTGCTACGCGGGATTTGCTAGCAGAATATACTATGTTGCCATACGCATTAGATAGACAAGCCCATATGCCACAAATCAAGCAATGGATTGATATGGGTAAATGGGTTGTTTTTGATCGCTATACTTATAGCAATGTTTATTCAATTGCGAAATTATCACAGGAACAATGGAAAACAAAAATTGCACAATTAGAAGATATGGAATTTAACCAGATGGGTATAATTCGTCCAGATCATAATATTTATTTATATTTACCAGCAAAAGTTTCTTATATGATGCGGACACAAGGGTTAAAAGAATACCAAAATGGGAAACCTGATATTCATGAAAGTGATTTAAAATTATTACAAGACGTTTCTGCCGTTTATAAAACAATAGCAGATAGTAATTCTGCAAATTGGACATTAATAAACGAAATCAAACCAGATGGTACACGTATGAACCCAGATGAGGTTTTCGCTGCTTTGCGTCCAATAATTGATAAATTAATCTTATCAAAAAGCAAATAACACTAGTATCACTTTAACGCAGTATAAATTTTACCTAAATCTGTTTTTAATAACTCTTCGGTAACCTTATCTGGATTATCAACAGATTTCGTAGCTGTTATAACCTTTGCAAAACCATGAACAAATTGAGAAGCTTGAGATTTAAATACAGAATCTGATTTTAATAATTCCCGGATTTGTTTTTTATCTGATGCAGAAAACATCTTGGCTAACCATTTTGCGAATATTTTATTATCCCCAGCATTATATTTTTTCCATACAACATTTGGTATATCGGCACCCAAAGCACGCGTTAAATCTACAGATTGTTCGTACAATTTTTTCAATATATTATCAACATTATTCAAAAAATCTTTTGTGCTTAGTGGTTTAAAATTTGGGACAGGGGCTACTTTGATTGCTTCCATAGGTGCAGCAGCGCGTGCAATCATCATTTGTTTGTGCAAACTTTGCATTGCTTCAACTGCTTTGGTATAATCTGACATTAAATCAATCATTTCTTGACGAGATTGACCAGCTAAATTCCCCAATTGTCCAGATGATTGGTTTATATTATTCAATGATTCTGCAATTGTTGTTTTCATTATTTGTATTTTATCAACCAATTCATTAACTATTTGGTTTAAATTATCGCTAATATCTTTTGAACCCTGTTGTAAATCCGGTAATGCTTTATAATACTTTTCAATCAATTCAGACAAAGGTTTCAGCTGTTCCGTAGTATTTTTCGACATATTTATCAGATTTTCTGATTGTCCAGATAATTGTAGATGTGCTTTGTTCATATCAATCAATGTTTGTCTGACACCAATCCCCATATTTTTAACTGAATCAGCAAATTCTGTCGCAGCGGCCTTTGTGCTTTCAAGTGTTGTATTTGCAACACCAGACACTTCTTGTATTTCTTTTACTGCGGTGTTTGAAAAATCGCGTATTCCAGTATTAAATCTTTCAGATAAACTGGATAATTCAGCGGTAACACCGTTTACAGAATCTTTTGTCGTTAGGGCAGAATTATTCAACATTTCAATAACAGATTCTAATTTTTCAATCTGTTTTTCAATCGATGTTTCAGATAATCTTACACGTGCCCCGACAACATTTGCGGTTTCTGTCATAGTATTCACTTGTTTGATTAATTCTTTGTCGGCACGTTTACTAAATTCGGATAATTTTGTTAAATAGTCATTTAATAATTTATCATTTTTATGCATATTATCATCATATTCAGCAGATGCAGCCTTAACATTTTCGAAACCGCCTGTAACACTGTTGGTCAAATCCGTTAATTGATTTCGTAATTCTTCAGCAGATTTAGTAACTGTTTCCATGTTATCCGAACTATTTTTCAAGGAAGCCTGTAATTGACCAGAGATTTGTTGTTCCATATTAATACAGTTAGTTATTTGTTCATTAATTTTCATAGCCTTGTCAGATGTAACATTTGTTGTCTCTTGAATTCTGGTTAACAAATCATCAACATTTGCTGAAAATTTATCGATAATATTCTGAATATCTTCCCAGCCGCCAGAAGATACTATACTATGCAACCCATCAATTGTATTTTCAAGACGTTGTGACATGTTTGCTATTTTCTTTGCAGATTCATCTGTAATTTCCATCAATTTATTTGTCCCAGCAAACAACTCTTGTTTCATCATTTCTGCTTTATCTATTTGTTCGTGCAATGTATTTGCCATATTATGAAAATTAGAATTAATTTTGGCAATTTCATCTTTAAACAACAAATCCAGGACCTGAACAGCAGATTGAATTTTCGTTTGTTCTGGATTTGTCATAATTTCTAATAAAGAACGCATAACATGTTGAGATTTGCGAGAAATAAAAAATAAACAAATTAAAGCTATAAATAATAACCCACCAAAAACTAACGATATTATTAACAATGTTTGATTCATAATTCCTTCCCTTGATTTTTTATAAATATCATTCTTGCAGTCCTTGTAAATATATACTAAAATATTCAACAGAAAGCAAGGGTATAAATGATAAAAAAAAGATTTTTTTCAGAAACGCAAAATGCTGCCGCAGACCCAACACAAAACATTTGGGTCCAAGCAAATGCTGGAACCGGTAAAACAACCGTGTTAATTCGCCGTTTATTGCGAATTTTATTTCGTAATGGGTACTATAACGATAACAAACCACTGGGGATTCTGTGTTTAACCTATACGAACACAGCAGCTGGTGAAATGCGAAATCGTATCTTGTCAGAATTGCGTGATTGGTCTATAGCAAATGATGATGATTTAAAAATTTTGCTTGATGGAATTCCAGAAAATACCCTGATTAACAACAAAGATTTGGAATATGCCCGCAAAGTATTTTTTATGTATATAGATAATCCAGATGTTTTAAAAATAAAAACCATTCATAGTTTTTGCGAAGAAATATTACATCGTTTTCCACTGGAAGCAGGCATCAGCCCAGCATGGTCATTGGTATCCGGTGCAGCACAAAATGTTTTATTACAAGACGCTTTTGACAGGATGATTAGAAATTCTTTTGAAGACACAAATAACGCTGCAAGAATACGTGATGCGTTTTATAAAATTATAAACATCAAATCCGAACACTTTATGTCAACATTGCGTAAATTGTTGGTTGAACATTACAAATCTTTTTTTCAAGTTGATAATCAAGAACAATATCGTGAATATTTTATTGATAAAACAAAAGAAATTTTAAATATCAATAATTCTGTAAATATTTCAATAGACACAAAAGATTTACAAAAAGTGCTAGAATATGCGATTAATGTCAGTAAAAATTCAAAAAAGCCGGCACAATATATACAAGAAATAATTATAAATACGCAACAATATATTGATAATACTATTGATTTTCAAAAATACAAAGATTGTTATTTAACAAAAAATCATACAATAAACGCAAATATTTTGAAACATGATGTGCTAACACAATTTGCAAAACAAGTATATGCTATTCAACAATATTCGTTAAATATGGAAGTATTTCAAAACACATTGGCCGTATTTGATTTAGCTATGGGGTTTGCTGATACATACAGAACAATTAAACAGGAACATAATTATTTAGATTTTGAAGATTTGATTTTATACACCCAAAAATTATTTATGAAACCGGATGTTATGGGTTGGGTGCTATCTCAGTTAGATGTGTCTTTGGGGCATATATTGGTTGATGAAGCTCAAGATACCAGTCCACAACAATGGAATATTTTACGAATGTTGGCGGGTGATTTTTTTACAGATGGCGATACAGCAAACAATCGTTCAATATTTGTTGTTGGTGACACAAAACAATCTATATACGGATTTCAAAATGCTGACCCAGTGGCTTTTGCAACCAGCCGGGATGCCATAGCAGAACAAATAAAACAAAATTATCGTTCGATTCAAGAAGTTGCACTGGAACAAAGTTTCAGATCGGTTGAACCAGTATTAAAAGCAGTTGATTATTTTTTTGATAACCCAAACATAAAAAACACCACCGGATTTCACAATAACAAACACGCTTGTTATCGCAAAGATGCAAAGGGATTTGTTGAATTACATAATTTGTTTAAAACTGAATTAACAGGAACCGACAAAAACCGTCAATACGTTAGAATGATTGCTGATAAAATAGAATACTTGGTTAAAGAAGAACGCGTAGCACCGAAAGATATTTTAGTTTTAGTGCAAAAACGTGGTTCTTTTGCGGGTCCTCTGACAACAGCATTAAAGAAAAAAGGGATAAGTATCGCTGGCAGCGACAGGGTGAATTTACCTGATTTTCCACCAATCAAAGATATGTTACATTTGGTAAGATTTTGCATAGATAGCACAAACGATTATAGTTTGTGCTGTGTATTAAAAAGTCCGCTTTACAGATTGAATGAACGCGATATTTTTAATTTATGCAAAATTAAAAATAACACTATGACCAAAGAAAACCCTGTTACAGTATTTGAAGTGTTACATGAACAAAAACCGGAAATTTATAATGATTTAATTGATTTAACAAACCAATCAAAAATATTGGCACCGTATTCATTTTTCACATATTTATTAAATAAAAATCGTAATCGTGAACGTATAATCGCTGCTTTGGGTACGCATGTTATAGACCCGATTGAAGAATTTTTGACTATGTGTTTGGCATACGAAAGAACTCAACCCGGTACATTATATCATTTCCTTAAATGGTTCATCACAGGTGACAGTGAAATTAAACGTGATATGGATGCATCGCAGGGTATTAGAATTATGACTGTACATGGCAGCAAAGGTTTAGATTCGCCCATCGTATTCTTGATAGATACGGTATATTTTCCAAAATCAGAGCCAATATTAAACTTAAATTATTTGCATAACA
>JAEEGL010386244.1_pt1 | contig 10056 bp, 9 predicted proteins | sample 9134231 | NCBI WGS metagenome assembly JAEEGL01 (sample SAMN16246548, study PRJNA631951) | gut metagenome | biome: gut microbiome; feature: rumen; material: fiber-attached | host: Bos | place: Iran: Karaj | collected 2018-10 | reverse complement strand
CGTGGCGTGGTGCTCTTACAGTTTCGAGGCGCAGCTGCGCGACTGGCTGCCCGACGAGGTGGGTGGCATCTGCTGGATGGCCGTCGACAATCCTGGCCAGAGCCCCCGCATCCCCATCTTCTGCGGCACCACTGAGTTGCCGGAGGCTTTCAGCCGCTGCGGACAAAAGAGCTACGACCCCGAGGCCTGGCTCTGGATGTTCCGCCGTGCCAACAAGCTGGCCACCGTCGCCTGGCAGCGCACCAAGAAGCAGCACATGAACGCCGTCCTGCAGCAGGAGGGCACCGCCTTCAGCGGCCTCAAAGCCCTCGAGGACGACATCAAAGCTAGCCCCAAGAAGGCTTACAAGCGACTCAACGCCTACACCAAACAGATATTCGAGAACACCACCGCCGCCTGGAAGAACCTCGAAGCCGACTACTGGCACATGTTCGGGATGGGATTCTAAACAGTTAAAAGATAAAAGTTAATAGTTAAGAGTTATGAGGAGGCTGTTTGGGAATGTTTTAATGCGTAAATGTGTTAATGCGCTAGTGTTTTTGCTGCTGCCAATGGTGGTGACAGCGCAGGTGAAGATTCCAAAGGAGGCCAACAGGTTTACTTACTGGCAGTTCGAGTACGGCGAGAAGATTGACACGACGGTAATCACCGTCGAGCGCTATCCCGACGGTTCCATCGTCATCCTCACCCCCACTCCCAAGGGCAAACTGATACCTGGCTATTGCCAGACGGTGACTTCGGTCGACTATGCTGCCGACAGCATCACTGTGACGGCCACCTATGATGACAGCTCCTATTACTACCGCACGGGATTCTCGCGGAACGATTTGGAGTGGAAAGTGGAAAGTGGAAAGTGGAAAACGTCGGTGAACAGCAACACCTTGGTGTTCGAGATGGACGAGCGGGCCCCCGTCAGCGCCAACCCGCTCCCTTACTACGGGTTGAACAAAGGCGTACTGCGTTCGTTCACAAGGAACGGGCAGTTGCGATTGAAGTTGGCGAAAGCAGAGAAGGAGAAGGAAGTGGAAAGTGGAAAGTGGAAAGTGGAAAGTGGTCGTCGGGTGTCACCGAAGGAACTCGACCGCATCATGAAGGAGCGGCTGGTGGTCACCACGCGCATTTTCGACCACGAGCAGATATGCTGGGGCAAGGAGAACGCTCATATCGACGGCGGCTTGGAGGCGGTGCCTTACGACACTGTGCTGCACTATGCCGGTGGAACGCTGATACTGAAGCGGGTGAAGCTTCCTAACCTCCCCGACCACTACCAGCATTTTGTCGAGATTCACCAGCAGAGCAATGGCGACGCCTACGACCGCACGGGCTCTTTGTTCATCATCCCGATAGACTTCGTCAACCCCGACCAGACTTTCTTCGACGGCATCAACAACCACCCCGACTCGTTGCCCATCTTCATCGGACGCGACGGCCAACGCTACCAAGGGATAGCTGCCATCCACAGAAAAAACACCAGCGCACCCGAATATCTGCCTGCCATCGAGTGGGTGCGTTTCTTCACCCCCTTCGGTGTGGGCCACTTCAACGAGCGCATGAAAGATTTCGGCATCGACTGGCGCGATGAGACCTATTACCGGCAGGAGATCACCGACGTCTACCACAAAAGAGATGTCCTCATCGGTGCTTGGATAGGCAACTACGACGGCGGCGGCCACCTGCTCACGCTGGACATCAAGTCGTACCCCAACGACTACACGATTCCCTGGAAACTCCGCACCACCCCACCCCCTGAATGCGTACCCCTTTTCAACACCTGCAACGTGCTGGAGATGGCAGGACAGAATTACGGCAAGCTCTTCGGCACCGACTCGCTGACGGTCAACTTCACCATCCCGGTCAACGCCACCACCGTCAAGCTGCGCTATATCAGCACCGGTCACGGCGGCTGGGACGAGGGCGACGAGTTCATTCCCAAGACCAACACCATCCTTATCGACGGCAAGCCCGCCTTCACGCACACCCCTTGGCGGCAGGACTGTGGCTGCTACCGCGACCTCAACCCTGTCTCAGGCAACTTCTGGAACGGCCTCTCCAGCAGCGATTTTTCACGCAGCGGATGGTGCCCCGGCACCGCCACACAACCCGTCTATTTCGACCTCTCGCCCTGGATTGACGGTATGGACCACACGATGACTGTCGCCATCCCGCAGGGCAAGCCCGTCGAGGGCATGTTCAGCCACTGGGCCGTGAGCGGTGCATTAATCATTGAATATTAACGACAATGAAACGTATACTGATACTCATACTACTGCTGGGCAGTACATTCGTACAGGCGCAGACGCTGCGAATTATCTTCGCGGGCGATCTAATGAGCCACATGCCGCAAGTCAATGCTGCAAAGCAGGCCGACGGCAGCTACGACTACAGCCCCTGTTTTCGCTATGTGAAGGATTATCTCCAAAGTGCCGACCTGGCCATCGTGAATCTTGAGGTGCCGCTAGCCGGCAAGCCCTACAGCGGCTATCCCCAGTTCTCGGCTCCTGACGCGCTGGCAGCCTATGCCAAAGAGGCGGGCTTCGACATCATGACCACCGCCAACAACCACTGCATGGACCGTGGGAAGAAAGGTCTCGAGCGCACCCTCCGTGCCTTGGACAGCCTCGATATACCGCACTTGGGCACCTACCGCGACCGTCAGCAGCGCGACAGCGAGCACCCCCTGATGGTGGAGCGCAACGGCATCCGTCTAGCATTACTTACCTACACTTATGGCACCAACGGCATCCCCGCCGTAGCGCCCAATATTGTCAATCTTATTGACACCGCCGAGATGGCGCGCGATTTGCGAGTGGCACACGAACGTGGTGCCGACTTCGTCATCACCCTCATTCACTGGGGCATCGAATATGCCGTGAAAGCCAACAAAGAGCAAGAGCAGACGGCACGATGGCTGCTAGAGCACGGATGCGATGCTGTCGTCGGAGGCCATCCTCATGTGATACAGAACTTCACCCTCGATGCCATTTCTGGCAACAATCGCTATCCCGAGGTGGTCATCTACTCGATGGGCAACCTCGTCAGCAACCAGCGCAACGAGAACTGCGACGGCGGTATCATGGTGGAGTTGACACTACAGAAAACCCTGTGCGTAGGGGAAGGCATCGGGTTGGAGCAAGAGTGGCAATACCTGCCCTACTGGGTCCACCGCGGCACTGTGGACAGCATCTACCAGTACTATATCGTCCCATCGACCGATGCTGTGGCCCATCCCGAAAGCTACCAAATTCAGGGCGACCTGCTGAAAGCCCTGCAACTTTTCGACCAGAACACTCGCGAGAGGCTGGAAGCCTGCACTCTCAAGAATGGAGATAATATTACCGAGCATCTCTTCTACCGCAACACCCTGCCCATCCGCACCAAGGTGGGGGGCGTGGTGCCACTGCGAGGAAATCCCTTACTGAATAAAATGTTGCAAGAAAAGCCGAAAAAAGATACTAAATCAAAGAAGAAATAAAACATAAATAGTATTATGACGAAAAAACTCATCACACTGGCTCTAATGGCTTTCCTCGCCGGCGGCGTTGCCACTGCGCAGCACCACGGTAATTGCGGCAACTGCCCGCACCACGCACAACACCAGCAGCAGTCGGGTTGCCAGAGTCAACAACCCAAAAATGACGGCATCGACATGGCCATCGTCAAAGTCTTCCCCACGGTAAAAGAGGTGAAGAAGGCGAAGAAATGGACAGAAGTCTACGATGCCAACAAGAAGCTCCTCGGCTACGCTGTCTACAGCAAGCCCGCCAGCGACGGCATCAAGGGGTACAACGGTGAGACCCCAGTACTCATCGCCTTAAGTCCCAAGAAGATCATCCTCGGCGTATGGCTGCTAGAGAACATGGAGACTCCTAAATTCGCCAAGAAGGTGGAGGATGCCGGATTCTACAAGAGTTGGAACGGCCTCACCGTGAAGCAGGCACTGAAGAAAGAAGTCGACGTCGTGAGCGGCGCCACCTACACCAGCAACGGCGTCATCAAGAGCGTCCGGGCCGCACTGGAGGCACTATGAAACTCATCATCCTGGACTTTGATGGGACTCTGGCCGACACACAACCTTTGATTCTCCGCTCACTGCAAGGCACAATAGCGGAGCTGGGGTTGTCGTCACGTACCGATGCCGAGTGTGCTTCCATTATCGGACTGCCACTGAAGGAATGTTTTGTGAAGTTGCTGGGGGTCGACGACCGGCTGGCCGAGCGTTGCTGCGAAGTTTACCGGCGACTCTTCGACGAGTATAATCACCCCGGTACGGTAACGCTCTTCCCGCATGTGGAGGAGACTCTCCACGAACTGCACCGTCGCGGGCTGCAACTGGCCATCTGCAGCAGCAGAGCCCGCGCCACCCTCGACCACTTCGTGCAGTCTTTCGGTTTCGACAAGATGGTACAGGCGGTGGTGAGTGCCGACGATGTACCACACGGCAAGCCTTATCCCGACCCCGCACTGCGAGTATTGGAACTCACAGGTTGCAGACCGGAAGAGGCTCTGATGGTAGGAGATGCGTCGTACGACATCCTGATGGGTCGTGCGGCTGGATGCCACACCTGCGGAGTGACCTATGGCAACCAGACATCCGACCAACTAAGCAAAGCCGGTGCCGACTACCTCATCAATGACTTTCAGGAGCTCTTATACCTTTTAACCTTTTAAACCCTATAATAATTATATGAAGATTAACGACAAAATGAAGATACGCACGGTGGCAGGCGAAAATATTGTCATCATGCAGGATGCCAATGGGAGCGACATGACCCGTGTAGTGGCACTGAATGAGAGTGCCCTATTGCTGTACAACCAATTGATGGGCCAAGAGTTCGAAGTGGACGATGTGGTACGCATGCTCACCGATGAGTATGAAGTCAATGAGGCTGACGCCCGCAAAGATGCCGAAGCCTGGGTGGCCGAGATGAAGAAAAACGGACTCGTTATTTGATGGCTGAGGCAACACTACATATCGGAGGGCATGGACTACATCTCTGTGGTGACGACACCGTGGAGCAGGTCATGCGTATTCCCGGCATGAGCGCTTTCTCTGTTGCCTCTTGTCCGTGCGAAATGGAAGTGCGGTTCGGTCCGAAGATACAGCTCCCCAATTGCCGATGGCTGCATGAGTTCGACATCATTGATGGACAACAGCGCTGCCGCTTTGGCATAGATACCGAAGGGACTTACTACTATACTTTCGATCATCACGGACTGCTGCGCTATCGCGAAGGCGAGGGTGTCGATATCGACATGAACAGCAATGTAGAGACCCTGCGTTTCGCACTATGGATTGCCTACGCTATGATGGGCGTAAAACTGGGAGCCGTGCCGGTACACTCCTCGGTAGTGGTATGCGCCAACCGCGCCGTAATGTGCTTAGGCGAGAGCGGCACCGGAAAGAGCACCCACACCAGACTATGGCTGGAGAATATCGCAGACACTCACTTGCTCAACGACGACAGCCCCATCGTGAGCCTTATCGACGGCGAGATACGCGTCTACGGGTCGCCCTGGAGCGGAAAAAGCGACTGCTACCTGCAGGAAAATTATCCCATTGCTGGACTGCTACGCCTCGAGCAACGCAAAGAAAACAGCATCAGAAAACTGGCCATCGTCGAGAGTTTCGCCGCCCTGCAACCCTCCTGCCCACCTTCGCTGGCCAAAGAGGAACACTGCATGGATCTGTTGGTACAATTTATTTCCAACGTAATAGAACACGTGCCTGTCTACCGTATGGGATGCCTGCCCAATGCCGATGCGGCACGACTAAGTCATAAAACACTTATAAAATGACAGTAGACAACGAGACATATTTCGCGCTAGTGGAAGAACAGCTGGCGGTGGGTGGGCAGGTAAAGATACCTCTGGTAGGTACCAGCATGCAACCGACGCTGCTGGCAGGTGATGTGATTATACTGGAAAAAGCACATGAGGTGGCCATGGGCGATGTAGTGCTTTTCCACTACGAAGGACGTCATCTGCTACACCGCATCATAGCCATCGATGGCGACCGCTACACCATGCGCGGCGATAACTGCATCTTCTGCGAGACAGTCAATCGAGAGGATATTGTGGCGAAAATGGTATCTGTGGAGAAAAAAAATATCCTGCGTCACTTGGCAGTGCGCTGGCTCGGACATAAAGGCCGCAAACAGCTACGTCCATGGTACTTCCTATGCCTGGCCTTCCTAATGTGGGCACCGCTGGGAGGCGTCCCTTTGGACAATTTCATGCTGGGCCTGCGAATGGACCACCTGCTTCATGCCTCCGTGTTTATTCCCTGTTCACTGTTCATCTATGATCTGTACAAACGTAAATGGGCCGTGTGGCCAACAGCCGTCGCCATAGGTGTGCTGACAGAGAGCGTGCAAGCACTTCTCCCCTATCGCGGCTTCGATATCAACGATATGATTGCCAATTTCCTCGGCGTCAGCCTCGGATGGATAATAATACTGATAATAAAACATAAACATCAAAAAAGAACACTATGAAAACAATGAAACTCATGCTGGCCCTTACGGTGGTAGCGATGACTACCGCCTCCTGCGGGTCGAACCAACAAGAGGCCGATACGGCCAAACAGAAAGCCCCCAAGATGCTGGTGGTATACTACTCCCAGTTGGGCAACACCAAAGCCGTAGCCGAGGAAATCGCCAAAAAGACCGGTGCCGACATCGAGGCCGTCGAAGCCGTGAATCCCTACGACGGCGACTTCGACGCCACAATTGCCCGCTGCATGCAGGAGCGTGAAGCAGGCACCGTTATCGAAATCAAACCCGTGAAAGCCAACGTTGCCGACTACGACATCATCTTCGTCGGTGCCCCCGTGTGGTTCGGCGTCTTCGCGCCCCCCATGCTTACCTATCTGACCCAGGTGGACCTCAGTGGCAAGAAAGTGGTACCCTTCTGCACCTTCGGCAGCGGCGGCCTGGAGTCGAGCACAGCCGACCTTTTAGCAAAACAACCTAAGGCAGAGGTTCTGCCCGGCTATGGCGTCCGTCAAGCTCGCATGGAATCTATGCCTAAAGAGGTCGACCAGTTCCTGAAAGCTGGCGGATTCATTGAGGGTGAATACACTCCGCTGCCCGACTTCCCGGAGCAGCATAACGTGAGCAAAGAGGAGTCGGCCATCTTCGACGCTGCCGTCGACGGCTATCCCATGATTCACGCCAAAGCTACCAAGGTTGCCATGCGCACCATCCCCGAAGGCACCGAATACCTGTTCACCGCCGTTGACCAACCCCGTGAGAAGAACGACAAGATGCCTCCCGCTGGCGAGATGCAGGTCTATGTGACTGTTTCCGAAGGTACAGCACCAGTATTCACTAAAGTAATTCGATAAGAGACTTATTCCTTACCGGCCAGAAGGCCGCAGGCGGCGTCAATGTCCTGTCCACGCGAAGCGCGGAGGGTGCAGATGACGCCGTTTCTGTTGAGATAATCCTGGAAGTTCTTGATGGTGGTCGGCAACGATGTCTTGAATGGGGCTTCGGGTGACTCGTGGAAGCGAATCAAATTCACGCGGCAGTCGAGGCCCTTCAATGCCTCCACCAGTTTCTGTGCATGCGAGAGGTCGTCGTTCTCGCCCCTGAACATTGTATATTCAAACGAAAGACGGCGCTGTCCGCTCCAGTCGTATCTCCTCAACAACGCAAGCACCTCATTCAGCGGGAAAGCCTTCTGCACAGGCATCATTGCGAGGCGTTCCTGCGCTACGGGATTGTGGAGACTTACGGCGAGGTGGCACTGACTTTCATCAAGGAAGCGCTTAAGGCCGGGGATGATGCCCACAGTGCTGACGGTGATGCGTTTGGGACTCCATCCGAGGCCCCAATCGGAAGTTAGCACCTGGGTGGCGGCGAGGAGGGCGGCGAGGTTATCCATCGGTTCTCCCATGCCCATGAAGACCACATTGGTCAATTGCTCAAATTCGGGGATGGAGAAGAGTTGATTGAGGATGTCGCCTGCCGAAAGGTTGCCGTGAAAGCCCTGCTGGCCGGTGACACAGAAGCGGCATCCCATCTTGCAGCCTACCTGACAGCTCACGCATAGCGTAGCGCGGTCATCCTCTGGAATAAAAACCGCTTCGATGAAATGACCATCTAATACGGGGAGGAGATATTTCTTAGTACCATCTTTGGAAACCTGGCAGCGTACAGGGGTCTCACGGCCTATATAGGCTACCTCGTTCAGGCGAGCACGCTGAATCTTCGACAGGTTGGTCATCGCATCGATACTGTCGACACGTTTCCTATACAGCCAGTCGCAGAGCTGCTTGGCCGTGAAACGAGGGAAACTCTCATTGGCACAGAGCACCTGAAGTTCAGGCAATGTCATTCCCAACAGATTCACTTTTAACTCTCCACTCATAACTTATAACTGACTAGAAGTCCCACTCATAAGACCCCTCGTTTTCGACCTCCTGCTGGAACCTCGAGCAGTCCATTTCGATGGGGACGCTGGGTCGGTCGAAGTCGCCACGATAGAACTTAATCTTGGGATCCTTATATATCTTCTCCATGTAGAGACCAAATATTGGCAGTGCCTGTGCGGCACCCTGTCCGTAGGTCATATTACGGAAGTGGATGGAGCGTAGCTCACCGCCGGTCCAGATGGCGGTAGCCAGTTTAGGTGTGATACCGACAAACCAGCAGTCGGAATTGTTCTGAGTAGTTCCCGTCTTACCGGCAATAGCAGTGGAATATTGGTTGAGGTGGTATTTATAGTTGAGACGGGCACCTGTGCCGCTATGCACCACTCCCTTCATCAACTCAATCATCATATAGGCCGTCACTTCGCTGAGGGCTTCGTTGCGCTGAGGGGTGAAGCTCTCAAGCACACGTCCTTTGTTGTCTTCGATACGGGTAACAATGATAGGTTCGACATATTCGCCTTTGTTGGCGAACGTGGCCATAGCGGCAGCCATTTCGTAGACAGTAATCTCAGGTGTTCCCACGCAGATGGCGGGGACGGGGTCAATGGGACTGGTGACGCCCATCTTTCGGGCGATAGAAATCACCTGCTCGGGAGACCCCTGCTTCATGAGATAGGCAGAGACCCAGTTGATGGAGTTGGCCAACGCCCATTTCAGGGTCACCATCTCCCCTTCACGGGCGTGCGATGAGTTCTTCGGACACCAGTCGGGTTGGTTGTAGACCTGGAAGCAGACCTCGCTGTTGGGCACCTCTGTGCAAGGATACATGCCGAGATCTTGGAGGGCCATCGTGTAGACGAAAGGTTTGAAGGTAGAGCCCACCTGACGATGTGTGCGAACGTTATCGTACTTGAAGAAGCGATAGTTGATACCTCCAACGTATGCCCGGACATAACCCGTGCCAGGTTCTACCGACATCAGTCCGGCATTGAGGAACTTCTTGCAATAAATCAGTGAGTCGCGAGGCGACATCAAAGTGTCCTTGGGTCCTTTCCATGAGAACACCTTCATTTTTACCTTCTTGTCGAAGTCAGCACGAATCTCTTTTTCACTCATACCCTCTGCCTTCAACATACGGTAGCGGTCGCTGTTACGCATGGCCATATCGAGGAACCTATTCTCCTGATCCTTGCTGAGGTTGCAGAAGGGGTTACCCTTGCGGTTCTTCAGCTCTCGCTCGAAAGCCGGCTGTATCTCCTTACTGAAATGCTCTTTGACAGCCTCCTCGGCGTAGCGCTGCATGCGCGAATCGATGGAGGTATAGATTCTCAGTCCATCGCGGTGCACGTCATAGTATTCGCCATTGGGCTTCCGGTGATGCTTGCACCAGTCTTTCATGTAGTTTCGTACATATTCGCGGAGATAAGGCGCAAGACCCTCGTTATGGCTCTGGGGCGTGTAACGCGACATGTCGATGGGTTTCGCCTTGTATTTTTCCAGATCATCATCGCTGAGGTAGCCGTAGCGATTCATCTGCGAAAGCACCACATCGCGGCGCTCCTTGCATCTGTCGGGATGCAGCACAGGGCTGTAGGTAGTTGGGGCTTTGAGAAGTCCCACCAAGATGGCCGCCTCGTCGACATCCAGCGAGTCGGGAATCTTGTCGAAGAAGGTCTTCG
>JAEEGL010040136.1_pt1 | contig 10056 bp, 8 predicted proteins | sample 9134231 | NCBI WGS metagenome assembly JAEEGL01 (sample SAMN16246548, study PRJNA631951) | gut metagenome | biome: gut microbiome; feature: rumen; material: fiber-attached | host: Bos | place: Iran: Karaj | collected 2018-10 | reverse complement strand
CCTGAGTCTTGTCGAAGACGCCGCCGAAGAACAGCCCGCCTGCCAGGACGCTTGCCGCAACGAGCCCTGCCGCAGCCCACTTCCACCAGGCAGCGGCGGCATCGAGACTGGCGGATACGCCTCTCCAGACGCGACGGGGTGCCTTCACCTCCGCGTCTTCGAGCAGCGACCTGACCCGGTCGTCGAAACTGTTGCTATTTCTTTCCAGCATCCTGATACTTCTCTTTAATCTTTGACTGCAGCAGCGTGCGTGCCCTCTGGAGCTGCGAACGCGACGTCACCTCGGAAATCCCCAGCGCCTCGCCTATCTCTTTGTGCGAGTAACCTTCGATAACGTACATGTTGAACACCGTCCTGAATCCCGGCGGCAGTTCCTCGATGATCTTCATCAATTCCCTGTAGCCGATGTCCTCCATGGCCGTGGGGGCGTCGGAGCTGATGTACCGCGCTTCTTCCACGTCCTCGGTCTGCTTCAGGATGTCGTTCTTCCTGAGTGCCATCAATGCTGTGTTGACAAAGATCTTCCGGGCCCAGCCTTCGAAGGAGCCTTCCCCCGAGAAGCTGTCCAGCTTGGTGAAGAGAGTGACGAATCCGTCCTGAAGGACGTCCGCCGCGGTGTCGCGGTCCGCCATGTAACGAAGGCAAACGGCATACATTTTGCCGCTTAGAGAGTCGTAGATGGCTTTCTGCGCACGACGGTCTCCTCCCTTGGCCTTTTCGATGACCTGGAGGATGTCATCTCCCGCACTTTGCTTTCCCCGAGTATCAAGATGCAGTTTGTTGCCGAAAAGTTGCATCCGTTACCCAGTTATTATTGCGAAAATAGCCAAATTTTCTCTTAATTTTGTGTTTGGTATGCGTAAAATCATATTCAGTCTGATGTTCCTCCTGTGCTGCTGGATGCTTCCGGCGCAGTCGGTCGACATCGAGAACGCTCTCGTGGACGCCGTGGCCGCCTATGAGGCCGGCAACCTGGATGCCGCGGAGCGCGCCCTGCTCAAGCTTCACGCAGCCGATTCCACCAACGACGCGGTGCTCTACTATCTCGCTATGTGCGAGTGGGAAAAGGACTACCAGGAGTCTGCTGTCGCCCACCTGAAGAAGGCTGCGGAACTGGATTCCACCAACACCTGGTACCGCAGCGCGCTTGCCAACATCTACCTGGGCAGGGGGGACTACGCCGCCGCTGCGCCCCTGATGGAGAAACTCATAGTGGAGGAGCCCGCCACCTTCAGCAATCCGTACATGCTCACCGTGCTGGGCGACCACAGCCTGCAGCAGTACAAGGACTCGCTGGCGATGACCTACTTCGAGAGGGCACTGATGCTCGACCCGCTCTATGCCCCCGCGGAACTGGGCAGGGCGCAGGTCTTCGACATAAGGCACAACTACATCGGCTACTTCTCCTCCCTCACGAACGTGGTGGTGAACGCCGACGTGAAACCGGACATCAAGGTCCAGTATATCAAGCACATGTACGAGAACGTCACCCCGCAGTTCTACTGGGTGTGGGGCGACCAGATGAACAAGCTCGTGGACACCCTCACGGTCATCCATCCCGATGACATCCCGAGCCAGGAGCTCAAGCTGCAGACCTGCTTCATCAAGCGGGACATGCGTGCCGCGATCGAACGCTGCGGCATCATCGCCCGCCTGGCCGCAGAGCAGGGAGATGCCTCCAAGCTCGCCGAGGCCTACGGCAATACCGGGGACATCTACCACGAAATCGGCGACGAGAAGAATTCGTTCCGCTTCTACGAGGCGGCCCTCAAGGCCAATCCGGGCTACGTGCCCACGCTGAACAACTACGCATACTACCTCAGCCTGAAGGGTAAATCGCTCCGTAAGGCCCTGAAAATGAGCAAGGTGACCATTGAAAAGGAGCCTGACAACGCCACCTATCTGGACACCTATGCCTGGATACTGCACCTCCTCGGCCGCGATGCCGAGGCGAAGCCCTACTTCAAGCACGCGATGATCTACGGCGGCCGTGAAAGCGCCACCGTGCTCGAGCATTATTCCGAGGTCCTCCGCGCCCTTGGCGAAAACGACCTTGCAGACTACTACAAGCGGCTTTCCGAGCAGAAGGAGAAATGATGAAGCGCGCCCTTGCCATACTTGCCGTGCTCTTCCTCCTGCCGCTGATGCAGGCGGCGGGGCAGGACGTATCGTCCCAGAAGAACAAGAAGGCCAGGCTGGAGAAGGAGATCGCGATGATCGAGCAGCAGCTCAGGGAGAACGCGCAGCATTCCGTGGGGGCGCTGAACACCCTTACGCTCGTCCGCAAGAAGGTGGGCGCCCGCGAATCGATGATTGCGGAAAGCGACCGCGAGATCAAGGCGATAGACGATTCCATCGCCGTGCAGCAGGCCGCGATCGACGCCCTGCAGGCGCGGCTGGACACGATGGGCCTCTACTACGACCACCTCATCAAGTCCGCCTACAAGAACCGGGATTCCCGCATATGGTATATGTATATACTCGCCAGCGACAACCTCGGCCAGGCGGCGCGGCGCTACAGTTATCTGCGCACCCTTTCCGGCAAGATGAACGAGCAGGCCCGCCGGATCAATGAATCCAAGGCGGAGCTGGAGGTCAAGCTGGAGGAGCAGAAGCAGATGCGCGAGAGGGCGGAGCAGCTGCGGCAGCAGCGCAAGGCAGAACTGACGAGCCTGCGGAAGGAGGAGCAGCAGTCGCAGAACCTGGTCTCCCAGCTGAACCGGGAGAAGAAGAAGTACCAGAACGAACTGAATTCCAAAAAGAAGCAGGTGGATGCCCTGAACCGGGAGATACAGCGCCTGATAGCCAATGAGATAAAGGCCTCCGGCGGGGGCAAGGGCAACGCTTCGTCAAGCAAGAAGACCACCCGCAAGGTGGACACGAAGCTCGCAGCCGAGTTCGCCGCCAACCAGGGCCGGCTGCCCTGGCCGTGCGAGGGCGTGGTGGTGGAGCATTTCGGCCAGCACAACCATCCTGTCTATACCAATCTGGTGATGCCTTTCAACAACGGCGTCGACATAAGCGTATCCAAGGGCACCAAGGCGCACGCCGTGTTCAACGGCGAGGTGCGCAAGGTCATCGTTATGCCGGGATACAACAAATGCGTGCTCGTCCAGCACGGGGAGTACTTCACCTTCTATTGCAAACTGGGAGTCGTGGGCGTCAAGGCCGGCGACAAGGTCAAGACCGGCGACGTGATAGGCGTGGTGGACACGATGGACGGGCAGACCGTTTTCCACTTCCAGCTCTGGAAGGGAAACAAGCCGCAAAATCCCGAGAATTGGCTGAGGCCCTAGACGGCGGGAATCAACCTACCACCCAGACGAGTACGTGACGCTCGAAAGTGATGTATTCGAGGTCGAATTCTTCCTCGTATCCGTCCTTGTGGATGAAGGTGGCGGTGAGTTCGCCCTCTCCGCGCGGATGGAAATCCTGCACCTCGATCTGCTCTGCGAAGTCCACTCCGTACTGTGAGATGAGCTTGTAGACGGCCTCCTTTGCGCACCAGTAGATGGCCAGCTGCTCGCGGCGGTCTTCCGCATCGTCGTCCAGCTCGTCTATCTCGTCCTGGGACAGCGCCCTCTTCTCCACCGCGCTGAAGTCCCTGTCGAGGGATTCGCAGTCGATGCCAACGTCCTCGGTGTCGTTGAGGATGATGGCCACGAATTTGTCGGTGTGTGTGATGCTGATGTTGGTGGCGTCGTTTTCTATGTACGGTTTGCCGTTGTCGTGGTGGTTCAGATAGACCTTGTCCTCGAACATCTGGTCGAGGAGTGCACGCACGGCGAGTTTCTGCTTGCGCAGTGATTCACTCTTTATGTATGAGATTTCCTCCAGCTCGTCTGAAGGTATTGAACAGAGTTCCCTGAGCTCCTGCTCGGACTCTTCGATCTTCCAGACCCCCACCCGCGAGTGATAGTCGTCGTCCAGATCCTTTATGAGAAATAGTGCCATAAATAAATTACAGTGCTGCAAAGATAAAGGTTTTTTGTTATAAGTCAATCATATTTCCCATCTTTGCATTACGGCTGCCCGCATTCCGGGGAGCAGCAGACCGCGCGAAAGGATGAGACTTCTGATGATAACGGACTTCACGGAGCAGTTTTCCTACAGGCTGCTCAGGGGCATAATGTCCTGGTCCCGCCAGCAGGAACAGCCGTGGGTGGTCTGCAAGATGCCGCCGTCCTACAAGCGGGAAATCGGCATTCCCAAGGTCATCGAGTGGGCCCGGAGCTGGGGGGTCGACGTCGTCATCGGGCAGTTCGATCCCGGTGAAGACGTATCCCTGTTCCGCAAGAACGGGATCGTCGCCATCGCGCAGGACTATATAGCTCCGTTCAAGGAGATCCCCAACATCACCGCCGACTACATACTGACCGGCAAGATGGCGGCCCGGCGGCTCAACGGCCACGGGTTCAGGCATTTCGGCTTCTTCGGCTACGATAACGTATGCTGGAGCGACGGCCGTCTCCAGGGGTTCCGCGAATCGCTCCGGGAGGAGTATGGCGTGGAGACCCTCCACGTGTTCAACAACCGCCAGCTGTCCAGCATGTGGAATTACGACATCGCCGAACTCCAGCGGTGGCTGCATTCGCTTCCCAAGCCCATAGGCATCTTCGCCTGCGACGACAACCAGTCGGAAATCCTTCTCGAGACCTGCCAGGCCTCGGGCATCAACGTCCCGATGGAGGTGGCCATCATCGGCGTGGACAATGACGAGGTGACCTGCAACCTTACCGTCCCGGCGCTGTCGTCCATCAACGTGGACATAGAACGGGCCGGTTACGAGGTGGCGGAGATGGCCACCAGGATGGTGCAGGACCCTTCTTATGGCGGAGAAGACATCGTCATCAGGCCCGTCGCGGTCATAGGACGGGGCTCCACCGGTATCCAGGCGACCAGCGATCCGGTGGTGGCCGCGGCGATGCGCTACATATACCAGAACCGCGCCCGGAAGATCCTCGTATCCGACGTGGTGGACCAGGTGCCGGTGTCGCGCCGCCTGCTTGAGCAGCGCTTCAAGGAGGTCACCGGAGCCAGCCTCTATACCGTCATTTCAAGCCTCCGCATAGACTATTTCGCCCAGCAGCTGGTGTCCACCTCGGATACTGTGTCCGAGATAGCCGCCCGTATGGACGATCCGGACACGAAAAGCCTGTCGCGCCGCTTCCGCGCGCTGAAAGGTTGCACGCCGACCGAATACAGGAAGCAATTCTTGCGCAAATTGGGAGTATAAATACGCAAATTTCGTAACTAGTAATCATTGTGACGATTATCTTTGCGTTAGTTGTAATTGACAACAGCTAACCACTAACCACAGATAATCGAATGCTCCTAGGTATCGACATTGGCGGTACGACCATCCATTTCGGCCTTCTGGAAGGCTCGGAGCTGGTCGGAAAGCATACCGTCCCCTCTTTTGGACACGGCTGGGGCCTGCAGCAGACGCTGGACTATCTCCTTGAGGAGACGGCCCGCGTTTTCCATCGCGACGTGACCCGTATCGGCATAGGCGTCCCCACCCTTGTGGATCCTGCCAAAGGTATTGTGTATCAGGCTGCGAACATTCCCTCGTGGGAAGAAGTCCGGCTCAAGGACGTGGTGGAAGGCCGTTTCCCCGCCACGGTGTCCGTCAACAACGACTCCAACTGTTTCGCCCTGGGCGCCGCAGCCAGCCTGGCGAAGCCGTACCGCGTACTTGTGGGCGTCACGCTGGGCACGGGCCTCGGAGCAGGCGTGGTGCTGGACGGGAAACTGTACGACGGCCCCCACTGCGGTGTGGGCGAAATCGGCGCCCTGCCCTACGAGGGCCTGGATTACGAGGCCTTCTGTTCCAAGAAATTCTTCCACGCCCGCGGTGTCGACCCCATGGGCGCTGCCGAGGCCGCCAGGGCCGGCGGTCAGGAAGCCCTGGAACTGTTCCGGGAATTCGGCGTCCATCTGGGCGCGTTCCTCTCCGTCGTGATGTTCGCCTACGACCCCGACTGTATCGTCCTGGGCGGCGGCATCGCACACTCCTTCCCGCTCTTCAAGGACAGCATGTGGGATACGCTCATCGAAAAATATCCATACAGGAAGAACCTGGAAGACCTGAGCATCCTGGCTATGCCGGAAGAAGAAATAGCGCTCGTGGGCGCAGCGTCCCTTTAAACAATGACCGTACTATGAAACCTATAGTTTTATTGTCTTCAATCCTCATCTCCCTGGCCTGCGTTCCCGTTGCCGGACAGGGCAGGCTCACCGAATGGACGCTCCGTCAGGCGGACAGTCCGCAGCAGTACAACGTGACCGTACCGTGCACCGTGGCCGGGGCGCTGAACCAGGCCGGTGTCTTCGGCGACGACCTCTTCTTTGAGGACCGCTACAAGCAGGTCGACAAGTCCTGCTTCGACAAGCCCTGGGTTTTCACGACCCGCTTCGCCGCGCCGAGGGGGAAGAGCGTCATCCTCCGTTTCAACGGCCTGAACTACAGGGCTGACATAGACCTCAACGGCCGGCGCATCGCGTCCGCCGACACCACCTGCGGCACCTTCGCCGTACGGGAATTCGACGTCACCTCCCTGGCGAAGCGCAGGAACACCCTGCAGGTGACGGTATATCGTGCACAGCCCCGGGAACTCAACCACGGCTACGTCGACTGGAATCCCCGCGCCCTGGACGAAAGCATGGGCATTACGGGCCCCGTGGAACTGATCGTCACGCCGGACGTGCAGATCGAAGACGTTTTCGTAAGACCTCTCGTAAAGCCGGAGGACCTCTCTTCGGCTTCAATTTTGGTAAGTTGTTTGGTTAGTAACCGTTCCTCGCGTGCCGTTGAGGGAAGCCTCCGCGGCACGTATGAGGGCGGTGTGTTCACCCTCCCCGTGAAACTTGCACCGGGGGAGCGGCGCACCGTCACCGTAGAGGAAACGGTGAAGGATCCGCGCATCTGGTGGACCCGCGAAATGGGCACTCCCGAACTGTACCATCTGGACGTGGCCTTCGTCAAGGGCAAGACCGTATCCCATTCCAGGTCCGTGCGCTTCGGCATCCGGGACATCCAGGGTGTCGTGGATGAGAACGGCCATCGCGTCTTCATCCTCAACGGCCGTCCCCTCCTCATCAAGTCCGCCGGCTGGACCGACGACATGCTCATGCAGGACACTGCCGAAAGCATGGCCCTCCAGGTAGCCCTGGTGGCCGACATGGGCCTGAACTGCATACGTTTCGAGAACATCTGGGGCAAGGACGATACCATTTATGACCTTTGCGACGAGCAGGGCATCCTCACGATGGTGGGCTTCAGCTGCCAGTGGGAGTGGGAAGACTATTGCGGCCTCCCGGAAACCAAGGGCTTCGGCTGCATCAACGATCCTGCTTCGGAAGACATGGCGGTGCGCTATTTCCACGACCAGATCATCAGACTGCGCAACCACCCGTCCCTGATAGGCTGGCTTACCGGCAGCGACCGCATCCCCAACCCCAGGCTGGAGGAGCGATACCTTGATATATATAATAAACTGGAATACCGCCCTTACGTCTGCTCCGCCAAGGGGCTCACTTCCCTGGCAGGCCCTTCCGGAATGAAGATGGAGGGTCCCTACGAGTGGGTCGGGCCTGACTACTGGTGGACCGACACCAAGGCCGGCGGCGCCTACGGCTTCAATACCGAGACCGGCCCCGGGCTCAATATCCCGCAGCTGGAGAACCTGCGCCGCACCGTTGGAGAAAAGGACCTCTGGCCCATCGGCCCCAACTGGGCGTACCACTGCACGGCTTCATCATCGCATATGAACAACACGTCCTTCCAGGAGAAGGTGATGGCCGGAGTCTATGGCGAAGCGACCGGACTGGAAGACTATATGCGCAAGGCCCACGCCCTGGACTATGATTCCGAGCGTGCGATGTTCGAAGCCTTCCGCGGCAGCAGGCCCCGTTCCACGGGCATCGTCCAGTGGATGCTCAACAGCGCCTGGCCAAGCCTCTACTGGCAGCTTTACGACTGGTGGGGAGTCCCCACCGCCGGCTACTACGGCACCCGCAATGCGTGCAGGCCGGTGCAGCTGGTGTTCAACTATGCCGACGGCTGCGTTTGGGTGGTGAACGACGCCATCCCGGAAACCACGGTGGAGGCCCGCCTCAGGGTGTACGACACCCAGTCCAGGCTGGTCCGGGAAGAGAGCCGGGAAGTCACGTCCCGTGCCGGTGAGCCGCAGAAAGTGTTCGGGCGCATCGCCGGCCCCTGCTTCGTGAGCCTGGAAATCGGCGGGGCGTACGAGGCATCCAATTTCTACGCCGTTCCCACCGGGAAGAACGTGGTCGGCAAGGCCGAATGGTGGGGCACCCATACCAAGGAATATGCCGACCTCCGCTTCGTGTCCGACCTGCCGGAAGCCAGGGTAGGGATGAGCGTGGAAAAGACCGCGGATGGCGTTGCCGTCACCCTCGAGAACAAATCGGAAGTCATTGCCTACCAGAACATCCTCAAGGCGCTGGACGCTTCCGGCAACCTGATTCCCGGAGCTTTCTGGAGCGACAATTTCTTCGCCCTCTGCCCCGGCGGCCGCAAGACCGTCAAATGCGTGCTCCCTCCCGGGACTGCGGCTGACATCCGTTTCTCTTCCTGGAACGCAAAGATCGACTGAGTATGAAAAAGATAGTCTTTATACTCCTGCTGGCGTCATACGCCGCAAGTCTCGGTGCGCAGACCCCCGATTCCCTGGACCGTGACCGCTCCAAATATGCCACCTATTCTTTCTCCAGCGACGATAAATATAATGTGGAAACCCCGTACGAGACGGTGAAGGTCAAGCAGCCCAAATGCAAGAAGATCAAGAATGTCATCTTCATGATAGGCGACGGGGCTGGCCTTTCGCAGTGGTCCGTGGGCTGGGTTGCGAACGGAGGCGCACTGAACATCGACCAGATGCCGGTGGTCGGATACTCCCGCACCTATGCCGTCGACAAACTCATCACCGACTCCAGCGCCGGCGGCTCCGCCCTGGCGACCGGCGTGAAGACCAAATACGGCTACATAGGACTCGGCCCGGACGGCGAGATAGTGGAATCCAACCTGCAATACGCCAAGCGTGTCAAGGGAATGAAGACGGGCGTTACCGTAACCTGCCGCATCAACGACTCCACTCCGGCCGATTTCTGCGTCCACAGCGACTCGCGCAAGGACGAGGAAGGCCTGGCCGCGCAGTATGTGGACGCGGACGTGGACTTCATCTCCGGCGGCGGCACCCATTTCTGGAACCAGCGTTCCGACGGCCGCAACCTCATAGAGGAGATGAAGGCCAAGGGATATACTTATGTGGACAAGCTTGAGGATATCGCCGGAGCGGAAGGAGACAGATTCCTCGGCCTGTACGACGAATATGACCTTCAACCCTCGCTTGACCGCGGTCCCATCCTTATGGAGAGCACGATGAAGGCCATCCGGATGCTGGACAACAAAAAGGGCTTCTTCCTTATGGTCGAGGGCTCGCAGGTCGACGATTGGTGCCACCGGAACAAGGTGGGGCACATGTGCGAAGAGCTTTTCGACTTCGACAAGGTGATAGGCGCGGTGCTCGAATGGGCTGAGAAAGACGGCCACACGCTGGTGGTGGTCACGGCCGACCACAACACCGGCGGGCTCACCCTCCTCAAGGGCAGCATTGAGGACCGCGAGGTGAAGGTGCATTTCTCCACCAAGGGCCACGACGGCATAGTGGTGCCCGTGTTCGCATACGGTCCAGGGGCCGAGGCCTTCGCGGGATTTTTCGATAACGGAGATATAGGACAGATCGTGCGTAAACTGCTAAAATGATGGTCAGACTGCTTGCTATCCTGCTGACGGTTCTTCCGCAGCTGCTTCCCGTACCTGCCAGAATGCAGGTGCGGGGCGGCTCGTTCAAGGTGGACGGTGAGAAGCGGATGGAGTGGGTGCTGGACGCGGCCTGCAATCTTCCCGCTGAGGGATATGTGCTGGACGTTAGCCGCAGCCGGGTGCGCGTCACCGCCTCCACGGAGGCAGGCCTTTTCTATGCGCGGCAGACCCTCAGGCAGCTGGAGGAGAACGGCCGCATACCT
>JAEEGL016364355.1_pt1 | contig 10057 bp, 9 predicted proteins | sample 9134231 | NCBI WGS metagenome assembly JAEEGL01 (sample SAMN16246548, study PRJNA631951) | gut metagenome | biome: gut microbiome; feature: rumen; material: fiber-attached | host: Bos | place: Iran: Karaj | collected 2018-10 | reverse complement strand
GACGAGTTCCCGAAGGAAGGCGATTTCTTCGTATCCCGCGGGGTCAGGGTGACGATACTTGAGGCGGACGAGCACCGCGTGCTTAGAATCCGCACCGGGAATGCGCCGGAGAATAGCGATAAGGTGAACTAAAGAAAAGCAAAAACCGCACCGACTGCCGTGCGGTTTTTTGTTTTATGCGGATTTACCCGGAAGCGGCGTTCCGGGTTCTTCACTGAGCGGAAAGGTTACGCTGAAGCGGCTCCCGACATCGGGCACCGAGACTACGTCGATCGTTCCCTTGTGGACGTCTACGATCCATTTCGCAATGGAGAGTCCCAGGCCGGTTCCGCCGGTCTCGCTGTTTCTTGCCTTGTCCGAGCGGTAGAAGCGCTCGAATATATGTTTGAGGCTCTCCGAATCCATGCCGGAGCCCTCGTCCTCGATCCCGAAGCCGGCCCTTTCGCCGTTAATCAGGGAGAGGCGGATGCGGCTGCCTTCCGGGGAATACTTGGCTGCGTTCTCGAGGAAAATGCGCATGCACTGCTTGAGCATTGCGCGGTCGGCGAATACGGTGACCGCACCGGGGGAAGATTCCCCGGCCCCGGGATTTGCAGGGACAGCCGGCGCGCTGCCGTCCTCATCAGTTTTTACCCCTTCAAGGACGTACTCATGCTTGTCGTCGATCATCAGGGATTCCTCCCAGACCTCGGAGAGCAGTGCCGGAAGATCGACATTTTCCTTGTTGACCGGGTTGCGTCCGCTGTCGCCGCGGGCAAGGAAGAGGAGCTGCTCCACCAGTTCCTTCATGTGGCGGGATTCCTTCTGTATCGAGGTGATGCTTTCCTCGAGTATCTCGGGATCGTCCTTGCCCCAGCGGGCGAGCAGATCAGCGTAGCCCTGGATGACTGCGATGGGTGTGCGGAGCTCGTGGGAGGCGTCGGAGACGAAGCGCCCCTGCTGGCGGTAGCTGTCCTCCATTCGCTTAAGGAGGCTGTTGATCGCTTCTTCGATGCGCCTTAACTCGGGATCGCCGGTGTCCACGGGAATACCGCCCCCGAGGGCATCGGGAGAAGACAGCGCCTCCTCCAGCTGGCTGAAGCGCGTCGTATCCAGGGGGATGGAGCTGATTGTCTCCGCCTGCCTGGCCAGCTGCTCCAGAGGCCGGAGCTTCCTGCGGTACCGCCCGGTATGAAACAGGGAGAAGAAGAGATCCAGGGCCTCGACGAAAAGGGCGGCCGCCAGTACCGGGGAAAGGGTGAATACGTAGCCCGCGCAGGGAGCAATTCTCTTTTCGCCGTCCTTGTAGACAATCACAAGATCCCAGTCATCAAGTTTCCTGCCCTCAATATTCACTTCGCGGATATTGGCGTAATCGAGAAATAAGAGGTTTTCGGACGGCGCTCCCTCCGCATAGCGAAGGCTTCTTAAGAAGAATGCCCCTAATGCGGCGGCGGCGATCATGACGTCGAGCACGATATAGGTGAACAGCTTATGAAGCCAGACGGAGGTATTGATCCGTCTGGCGATGGAACGAGTATAAGTTCTGGAACGCTGTTTATTCGTCTCGGATGACATAGCCTACTCCACGGACGGTCTGGATCAGACGGATGCCGAAGCGGTCGTCGATCTTGGTGCGCAGATAGCGGACGTAAACGTCGATGAGATTGGTCTCGCCGACATAGTCGTAGCCGCAGACGGCGTTGATGAGTTTTGTCCGGTCCATCACGATGTTGCGGTTCTTTAATAGAGTGCGGAGCAGCTCGAACTCATGGTTGGTGAGGGTGACCTCCTCGCCGTTTACCGTAACCTCATGCCTGTCCTCGTCGAGGACGACGGGACCGCACTCGAGCCTGGAGGTGACCGTCTCCTCCGAAGAGGCATGCCTCAGGGCAGTGCGGATCCTGGCAAGCAGCTCCTCAATGGCAAAGGGTTTCGTCACGTAATCGTCGGCGCCTGCGTCTAGACCTGCCACCTTGTCCATGACAGCGTCCCTTGCGGTCAGAAGAATGACAGGCGTCGATTTCTGCAGCCGCAGTCTGCGCAGCACCTCAATGCCGTTAAGTCCGGGCAGCATCACGTCCAGAAGAATCAGGTCAAAATCGGAGGAGAGGGCGGTCTCCAGTCCCCTGCGGCCGTCCTCCTCCTTTGTCACCTCGAAGCCCTCATGGGAGAGCTCGAGCTCGATGAATCGCGCGATCTGGCGCTCATCCTCAATGATCAGTATTGTGCTCATGAATATCCTTCTTGAGTTCCTTGGCTGCATCCGCGGCCTTGTCGCACACGTCATTGATGTTGAGCGAGACGTGGTCTACGCCGTGGAAGCGGTAGCGGCAGTCCAGGAAAAGACCGATGACCAGAAGCGGAACCACTGCCCAGAAAGCGAAGACGAGCAGCAGGATGAGTACGAGCACCGGGATGGTAATGATTTCCTTGCCCCTGCGCTCTGCGCCGAAGGTGCACTCGATGCTCAGGGCCAGCAGGGACTTTGCGCGGCGCACGAATTTGTGCCATCCGTCTTCACCGGTGCTGCCGGTTCTGCTGCGGTCCTTGTACACTTCGGGAATAGCCCTCCAGGTCTCGCTGCCCTCGTTTTCGGTTCCGGCATTCTCTGTCTTGTCATCACCGGTGGTGTATGCGGAGGAAGCGCGGTTGATCTTTCCCTCTCTCTCGAGGAGGAGAATCGCGTCCAGCAGATCTCCGCCGCAGGAAGCAAGTGCCTGGGAGGCCTCAGCCTCGTTAACTCCGGTCTTCTCCATCAGTTTCGTGATCTTTTCCATGTTATCCATAATAGTCTCCTTTTTGCGGATGCAATGTGTGTTTCCTCATCGCGGCGCTCAGTGCTTACCGCCGCTTGCAATAATCATTCTAGCGGTACAAAATGAGATAACACTGTGGAGTACATTAGAACAACATTAAGAAAAGTATAACATATCCGGATGGAACGGACGCCTCTCCGGAGGCTGTCTGCTCGGCTCGTCCGCGCGGGAAGGGAGGAAAGAGATGCTGGAGTATATCCTTGAGGCTGCTTCGGTCGTGCCTTCGAAGAGGCAGCTTGCCTGGTTTGAGAATAACTTCTTTGCCTTTATCCACTTCGGAATGAATACCTTTACGGACCGGGAGTGGGGGACCGGGATGGAATCGGAATCCCTCTTCAATCCGTCAAAACTGGACTGCGATCAGTGGGTAGACGCGGTCAAATCCGCAGGAATGAAGGGAATGATCCTCGTGGCGAAGCACCACGACGGCTTCTGCCTCTGGGACACAAAACTCACGGACCACTGCGTGATGAACTCTCCCTTCAGGCGCGATATCGTTAAGGAAGCTTCCGAGGCCTGCCGCCGCGGCGGCATCCGGTTCGGCTTCTATCTCTCCCCCTGGGACAGGAACAGCAGGTATTACGGCACACCCGCCTACAATGACTATTTCTGCGGGCAGCTGGAGGAACTGCTCTCCAATTACGGGGAGATTGCGGAGGTATGGTTCGACAATGCCTGCGGTGAGGGCCCGGACGGGAAGAAGCAGGAGTACGATTTCCCCCGCTACATCAGCCTCATCCGGAGGCTGCAGCCGGAGGCGGTGATTTTCAACGATTACGGCCCCGATGCGCGGTGGTGCGGGAACGAGGCCGGTATCGCGAGGGAATCGGAGTGGGCGGTGGTGCCGTCGGAGCTCTGCTTTTACAGTGATGTACAGTCCGGCTCGGGACCGCTCTCAGAGGAGGGCAGCCTGGACGGGATCTACAGCACAGGCAGATATCTGGGATCGCTGGACAGCATTCTTTATTCGAAGGGACTGGTGTTCTGCCCGTCGGAGTTTGACACCTCCATACGCCCGGGCTGGTTCTGGCACAGGAATGAGGAGCCGAAGAGCGTTGACGAGCTGATGCGGGTATACATGACCACCGTCGGAAACAATGCCGGGCTCAACCTGAATATTCCCCCTACGGACGAGGGCCTCATCGACGAAAGGGACGCCGCGAGGCTTAAGGAGTTCGGCGATGCCATAAAAGGCGCCTTCGGGACGCCGGTGCCCTCCAGGCTGGAGAGAATCGGGGGAACGGACGAGCTTCCGGTGTACAGGATCAGTTTTGACAAGGTGAGAAAGGATATCCGCCATGTGATTCTTCGCGAGGACCTGACGAAGGGCCAGCGGATCTCCGAGTTCAGGATCGGGTCGGAGAAGGGACTCGGCATGCATTTCCCCTGGGCGCAGGGCAGCACGGTGGGAAACTGCAGGATTCTTACCCTCGCGGATCACTTCACCGGCCAGAACCCTCTGATCGGAGAGCATATCGACGGCGTGGACCACCTTCTGCTTGAGGTCAGCGCATCGCGCGGAAAGGTCTTCCTGAAAAGCGCGGAGGTTTACTGAACTGGCGGAGAAGTGTTATTATTTATGTATACATTTCGCAGTGTGCGGGAGTACACATGGAAACCTTATATAAAATCAGAGACACCCTTATAAAGGCAGGTCAGGTCGCGCTTAGGTATCTTGAACGCGCCCTTTTTTATGTTCAGCAGTGGCTGCGCAGGCAGTTCCACAGGCTTGGCCTCTTTCTGATCCGGAAGGGCCTTAATCCCCGAAAGGTTTATCTTCTGGCGGGAGCCCTTATCGCGGCGGTCATTCTGATCATCGTCGGGATAAGCGCTCTTACCGGACGGTCGAAGGACAAGGGAAGCGAAACTCAGGAGACGGCGGCTGTCACTGAGGACGGCGAGTCTGCCAACAAGAAAGCCAAAACTCAGTTCGAGCCGATCGAGGAACCTATTCCGGGCTGGAGCAAAAGCGGCGCCGGTGTGTACAACAACGTCTGGACTTTCTACGATGCTGCGGGAAACCGCTTCCGCGCGGCGCTCTTCAAGCAGGCAACCCCGAACAGGTATGATACGTCGAAATTCACGAGAGACGGTCTGAAAGCTTCCTATGAGGACGCACAGCACACGTCACGGCTCGGTGTTGACGTCTCCGCCTACAACGGAGATATCGACTGGAAGAAGCTGAAGAAGCAGGGAATAGAATTTGCATTCATCCGTCTCGGGTATCGCGGGTATACCGAGGGAGGCCTCAATCTTGACGCGACTTTCGAGCAGAACATGAAGGCTGCGAAGAAAGCCGGTATTCAGATCGGCGTCTACTTCTTCTCCCAGGCCGTCAATGAGGCGGAGGCAGAGGAAGAAGCCCAGTTCTGTATAGACAAGCTGAAATCCTACAGCATAGATCTTCCTGTCGTATTCGATCCGGAATACATTGACGGCGCGGAGAATGCCCGGACGAATGGCCTGGGCGGCGAGCAGTTCACACAGAATGCGCTGGTTTTCGCGGAGAAGATCAAATCCGCCGGCTATACGCCGATGATCTATGCCAACTGCTACTGGGAAGCATATGTGCTTAACATGGCGGAGCTCAACGACCTGGGCATCTGGTTTGCGGATTACAGTGCCTCCCCGCAGAGCCCGTACCGCTACAGCGTGTGGCAGTACAGCTACCAGGGAACGCTTGAGGGTATCCCTGAGGGGACGACGGTCGATCTGGATCTGATGATCGTACCGAAGAAGTAAGGAATCACAAACAGTAAAACATAACCGGGCCGGGCGGATTGTTTTCCGCCGGCCCGGTTTCCATATACGCGTTTTTTCCGTTTGCGCTCCTGGGCGCTCAGGACTCCGGTTCCTGCATGCGGTAGCCCACGCCGGCCTCGGTGAAGATGTACTCCGGCTCGGCGGGATTGTGCTCGATCTTGCGCCGGATATTCGCCATGTTCACCCGGAGGATTTTGTTGTCGTTCTTCACGTTGGGGCCCCAGATCTCCTTCATGATCGCGTCGTAGGTAATCACCTTGCCGGCGTAGCGGGAGAGCATGGAGACAATGCGGAACTCATTCTGCGTGAGCATTGCGTCGTTATTGTCGATATAAGCCCGGTGCTTGTCGTAGTCGATCCTCAGCCCCCCGGTCTCGAATATTCCGCTGATGCCTGCAACGCCCTGGGAGGAGTCGGAGCGGTAATGGCGCAGCGCGGTGCGTATTCTTGCCAGCAGCTCCGAGGTGCCGAAGGGCTTGGCAAGATAGTCGTCCGCCCCGAGATCCAGGGCCTCAACCTTGTCTTTCTCGTGCGTGCGGGCGGAGACAACGATCACCGGCATGGCGGACCACTCCCGGAGTGAGCGGAGAATATCGAGCCCGTCCATGTCCGGCAGGCCGAGATCAAGGATCACGAGATCTGGGCAGTGGGAGGTGATGATGCTTCCGGCCTCACTGCCGTTTCTAGCGGTAAGTACCTCGTAGTTGTTTGCCTTAAGAACGGCACGGAGAAGATTTGCAATGCTGCTGTCGTCCTCGACGACGAGGATGCGGTCACGTATTTCCATAGGGATACCGGCTTTCTTAATCTGCCGCACAGCGGCTTTGCCGGATCAGCGGTCCGGTTCGGCAGCGGCGCGGTTTTTCCGCTTGTTCAGGCGTCCAGGGGCAGGTCAAAACTCATGACCGCGCCTCCGTGTTTCCCGTTCTGTGCGTGCATGTCTCCGTGATGGGCCTTGACGATGGACATGCAGACGGAGAGACCGATCTTCATGTTGCTCCTCGCGTCAGAGTCTTCCTCGGAGAGGGGGAGTGTCCCGTCGAAGAGATGGGGGAGAACCTCCGGACTGATGCCGACGCCGTCGTCCTCCACGGTGAATACGGCGCTGTTCTCCTCCCGGAACACGGTGAGCTTGATGAGGGAGACGGTCTCCCCGTGGGTGACGGAATTGTCCAGAAGGTTGACGAGGACCTGCTCTATAAGGATGGCGTCCATCGGAACCATCAGAGGTTCGTCCGGAACGGACACCTCGATATGTACCCCGGGGTTGCGCCTGCGGAATTTGGCGACTGCCGAGCTGACAATTTCTTCGGCAAGCTCGTCGTTTTTCGTGATTCGCGCCTCGGCGTCGCTGATCCGGGTGACGGAGAGGATATTCTCAACGATTCTGTTCAGCCACTGGGCTTCATTCCGGATGTCTTTTGTCAGCTCCTTCTTCTGGCTGTCGTCCAGGAGCTCATAGTTGTCCAGTATTGCGGAGGCGGAGCCGACGATGGAAGTCAGAGGAGTGCGGATATCGTGGGAGACCGCGCGCAGGAGGTTTCCGCGCATCTTCTCGCGCTCGATCTCCAGCTGAATCTCCTCCTGGGCCTTGATGCGCGTCGTAAGGGCGCAAACGATGACGGAAACCGCGAGCATGATGACGAAGGTCAGGGGATAGCCGGTGAGAGTGAAGTCCAGCCGGAAATAGGGGTAGGTGAAAACCATATTCACGCCGATCACCGCCAGTACCGAGGCGATAAACCCATAGCGGTAGCCGTGGGTATACCGCGAGATAACCAGCACTGCCAGCACGAAGACCAGAGGAACGTGCGTATCGGCGGAGGAAAAGCGCTGCAGGAAAAAGCAGAACAGCGTTGCCGCCGCGAGTACGCCCGAGGTCGTGATAATATCCCTCAGCATCCGGTTCTTTGGTAAAATAAAGGAAAAGTTGATCTTGCGCATAAATTAATATATAACTATACGGCAGCAGTTGCGCCATGAATGTTATTTATTATTGTAACTCCAAATGCTGCACAGTTTCCGATAAGAATACGCATGGACTGAGGTGAGGTTCATTGAAGAGTTTTGACGAGCTGTATAATGTAGTGCGCAGGCTGAGAGACCCTGACGGCTGTCCATGGGACCGCGTCCAGACCCATGAGAGCCTTAAGCCTGAGTGCATCGAGGAAGCCGCGGAGGTGATCTGCGGAATTAATATCCTTAAGGAGACAGGAAGCGCGGACAATCTCCGTGAGGAGCTCGGGGATCTGATGCTCCAGATTATCTTCCATGCGCAGCTGGCTGAGGACGAGGGCCTGTTCAGCATGGAAGACGTACTTGACGGTGTGAGGGACAAGATGATCCGGCGTCATCCCCATGTATTCGGTGAGGATGCGGCTGCCGCAGCGGATGCGGGACTGAAAAGGCCGCTTACACCGGAAGAGGTTTCCGCCGGCTGGGAAGCCATCAAGGCACTGGAGAAGGACGGCAGGGAGTGGGAGAAGAGCTATCTGCCCGGAGCGATGGATGAGGCGCAGGAGCTGATCGGAAGAGCCAGAGAAAGAAAGGGTATTCATTGACTGCAGCAGATGTCGGGATCCGCATAGTGATCGCCATGCACAAGGCCTATAGTGTTCCGTCTGATCCGGTGTATCTGCCGATGCACGTCGGAGCAATTCTGGGTGTTCCGGTTCAGCGCGAGATCATCACGGATTCGCATCGGGTGATGTCCTGGATCGGCGATGACACAGGGGACAATATCTCCTTTCTTAATCCGCATTTCTGCGAACTCACCGGAATGTACTGGGCATGGCGCAATCTGGACTCGGACTATATCGGCCTCGTGCATTACCGCAGGTATTTCGCACTCCCGGGAAAAAGAGGCACAAGAGAGGAGAGAATCATCACCGGAGAGGAACTGAGGCCGATTATCGCGGCATATCCCGTCATCGTGCCGGCAAAGCGGCGGTACTACATCGAGACACTCTATTCTCACTATGAGCATACTCACGGCGCGGTGTACCTGGACCGGACCAGGGAGGTAATCGCCGCGAGGTGTCCGGAATACCTCGGCGCATTTGACCGCACCATGGGGCAGCGGTGGGGCTACATGTTCAACATGATGATTATGGAGAGGGAGTGGCTTGACAGATACTGCAGCTGGCTCTTTCCCATCCTGTTCGACCTGGAAGCGGGCAGTACGAGGGAGGAAAAACTCTCCGCCTACGACACGCGCTTCTACGGCCGCGTCAGTGAGATCATCTTCAATGTCTGGCTCAGCTACCAGCAGGAGACGGGCGCGCTTAAGCCGGAGGAGATCAAGGAGCTCCCTGTCGTGTATATGGAGCATGTGAACTGGCTTAAAAAGGGCAGCGCTTTCCTTAAGGCCAAGTTTTTTCATGTCCGGTATAAGAGCAGCTTTTAGCTCCGCCTTCTGCCCCGGAACAGCGTATCCGGCAATGGACGATTTACACAGTATTTATCGAAATAAGTATATGAAATTTGGCTTTTGTTGATCTCTTTCGCAGCCGGATGTTTGTGATATAATTCTTCCGAAAATTCGAAAAGCCACTTACTTTATGAGGAGGTACTTAATGGCGGATGTAAGACCTGAAAGCATGGAGAGAATCACCACTCCCGAGCTGGCCGACGCGTTTATCGCAGAACAGATTGCCGCGATAAAGGCGCAGGTCGGAGACGGAAAAGTTCTGCTTGCCCTGTCCGGCGGCGTGGATTCCTCCGTTGTAGCGGCACTGCTCATCAAGGCGATCGGCGATCACCTGGTGTGCGTACACGTCAACCATGGCCTGCTGCGCAAGGGTGAACCCGAGCAGGTAATCAAGGTGTTCAGAGACGAACTCTCCGCCAACCTCATTTATGTGGATGCGACGGACCGCTTCCTGGACAAGCTCGCCGGCGTATCCGATCCGGAGAAGAAGCGCCATATCATAGGCGAGGAATTCATCGATGTGTTTGCTGAGGAAGCGAGAAAACTTGAGGGCGTAAGCTTCCTTGCACAGGGAACGATCTGGCCGGATATACTGGAATCCGAGGCAGGAATCAAGGCGCATCACAATGCCGGCGGACTTCCGGAGGATATTGCTTCCCGCTTCGAGCTCGTCGAGCCTGTCCGTATTCTGTTCAAGGATGAGGTGCGCATGGTGGGAAGGCAGCTGGGACTTCCGGCGAACATGGTGGACCGCCAGCCGTTCCCCGGCCCCGGACTTGGCGTGCGCTGCCCCGGAGCGATCACGAGAGACCGTCTGGAAGCTGTCCGCGAGTCTGATGCCATCTTAAGGGAGGAGTTCGCCAAGGCAGGTCTTGAGGGCAAGGTGTGGCAGTACTTTACGGTAGTGCCGGACTTCAAGTCCACCGGAGTTAAGGATGGGAAGAGGACCTTTGACTGGCCGTGCATCATCCGCGCGATTAACACCACGGACGTGATGGAGGTTACAGTGGAGCACCTCCCCGACGAGCTGATCGATCATCTGGTCCGGCGGATCATCTCCGAGGTG
>JAEEGL015319799.1_pt1 | contig 10057 bp, 4 predicted proteins | sample 9134231 | NCBI WGS metagenome assembly JAEEGL01 (sample SAMN16246548, study PRJNA631951) | gut metagenome | biome: gut microbiome; feature: rumen; material: fiber-attached | host: Bos | place: Iran: Karaj | collected 2018-10 | reverse complement strand
TTTATATTTGATTCAACAATATTATTTTTTTCTATTTTATTTTCTTTACTTTTATTTCTTGTGTGATTAAACAATACATTATTTTTTTCTCTAACTTGTGTATTATACATATCTTTTTCTTTCTTTTTTTCTAATTTTTCCTTTTCAATTTCTTTCATCTTTAAATTATCTTTAATTTCCTTTTCTTTATATTTACGAATATTATTTTTATATTTTTTCATATTTGATTGATAAATAATTTGTTCTTCCTTTTCTTTTAATAATTTATTTCTTTCTTGAATCATTGCATCAATTTCAGCATTATTAGGACCTGTAATTTGAATATCACTTTGAAAAACTGCTTGACTATCAATAAAGTTTAAAGGATAATTATATTCAGTTTGATTCTTCATTTTTTATAAATTTTAAATTAATAAATTGAATTTATGAATTAATCATTTTTTAATTTTTTTACATTTAAATATTTATTTATTTTTTGTAAAAGCATGTATTCAAATAAGCACAATACTTCACAAAAACATAAAATAAAAAGAGAAAAATATCAAATAGATCCAAATAGTATTCCTAGACCAAATGCATTTAATGAAATTTATTCAAATGAAAGTAAAGAACCAATTTATTTTTCTTTTATTAATAGTATTCCCCCCTTTTCATCTACATTTTTTAAAGTAATTGAAAGTGAAAATTCTTCATGTAGATTTATAAGAAGTTCAATGACAAAAGTTCCTCTATCTCAATCAATTTTACAACAAACTCATTTAGTTTTTGGAATTTATTTTCAACCTTTTACAAATATTCCACAATATGATGATGAGATTAAAAAAATTGATTTATCTGAAAATTATAATATTATAAGATGTAAAAATTGTAGATCTTATATTAATAACAAATATACATTTGGTAGTAAAAATTTTAAGTGTAATATATGTAATAGTTTAAATGATGTTTTTGTAGATGAAAGTAATATTATTAATAGACCAAGTGTTGATTATTTAATTAAAAAAACTGATTTTAAACCTTATTATTTATTTATGATTGATGAAACTGAATTAAGTTTTTCAAATGGTTTAATTAGTTATATATTAAATTCTTTAAATATTAATTTAGATAATTTTCATAATATAGATAATAGTTATTTTGGTATTGCAACATATAATGAAAAAGAAATTAATTTTTATTATTCTGATAAAAATGAAGTTAAATTAGTTAAAGTTACTGATATAAATGATGCATTTTGTCCTATTGATTCAAAAAAATTATTTTGTAAAATAGGAGAAAATAAAGAAAAAATTTTGAATTTAATTGAAAAAATAAATATTAATATATCAAACAAATTCGAAAATATTAAAAAAAAATCAACTAAAAAAAATAATTTTCTATTATTAAATATAATTCAAAGTGGAATTGATTCATTAATAGAACATGGAGGAAGATTATTAATTTTTCATAATTATAATAACGATTTGAATTTAAACGAAGAAGCATTAAAAGAAAAATCAGATTCATTAATTGACAAATGTAATAATAACAGAATTACAATTGATCAATTTATATATGATATATTTTCAAAAGGAAAATATGATGATATAAATTTTAAATTATTTTCAAAATTTTCTTCTGAAACAGGAGGACATTTTAATTATTATCCTTTATTCAATGTTGAAGCAGATAATTTATTTTCAAATATTGAAATAGTTTCAACTTTAGAAAAAATTCATTATGATATAAATAGTATAATTTCAGTTAATAATTATTATGAAACAAAGTTTATGTTAAGACATTCAAAAGAAATTGATTGTTTTGAAATAATAGGTTCTTTTTTAAATAAAAATCAAGAAGCAATTGAATTTGGTGGGTGTTCAAATGATATTTCTTTTGGATATATTTTTAGATTAATTGATAATTTAATTTCTAATCAAAGAATTCATTTTCAAATTGCTTGTTTATTTATAGATAATTATGGTTATCAATATTTAAGATTATTTAATTATACTATAACTGCAGAAGAAGATATAAATAAGATTTATTCTACAATTGATATTGATGCAATTACAAAATTAACTTTAATGAGAGAAGTCAGAAAAAGTATTATTAATCCAATTGATGATCCTGATAAAAGAAAAAAAGAATATACTGAATTATATAAAAGAATTGTTGAATCTTTTATTTTTTATAGAAAAAAAGGAAGTGATGATAAAGATATGTCAAGATTAATTTTGCCTTCTACATTAAAATATTTTCCAATTTATATAAATTCTTTTATTAAAAATAAAGACACTTTTTATAATTATCAAATTCTTTCTTTACCTATTTATTCAGTTATTAAAATGCTATATCCTAAACTTTATAGATTAGATGATATTCAAAATGATCAAACTTATTTTACAACAAATGTGAAAGATAAAACTTTAATTAGACATAATATTGGTTATTTAAATGAAAAATTAAATATAATTGAAAAACCTTATATGTTAAGATTATCAAAAGATTCAATTGATTTTGATTCTGCTTTTTTAATCGATGATGGTATATATATTAATATATATATTTTTGAATATATTGAATTTGACTTTTATAAAATTATTTTTAATTGTCAAGATTGGGATGATTGTATAAAAAATTTTATTACTACAATTGAAGATGATGGTGAAAATAATAATAATAAAAATAATGACTTAAAACAAAGAATATTAAATATAATTTCTGAATTAAGGGATGAAAATTATGGTAAAATTCAACCAGTTAGATTATATTTTTTAAATGAAAGAACATGGAAAGTTAATAAACATATTATTTTAAAATATTTAATTGAAGATAGTTTTAATCAATATTCAAATTATGTTGATTTCTTATGTGAAGTTCATAGAGATATTCAAAAAAAAATCGATTACTAATTTAAAAAAAAAATATTATACAAATATAATTAAAAGTTATTATAAATGAATGATATATTAAAAATTTATTTAATAGTCTTTATATTAATATTAATTTATATAATTAATTGAATTTTTAAAATAATTAAATAAAATCAATTCATTTTATTAAAATATGACAAATAAAACTTGGATAATATTTTTTATAATATTAGCATGTATTTTTTTATTAATAACAATATTGGTTCCAATAATTTTAAAATCAAATATTAAAAGTAAATCTAAGAGTAAATCAAAACCAAATAGTGATAATATAAATCTTTGGGCGAGATTCCCTGGAGATTTAGAAACACAATTATTTCATTCATTCAAATTTTATGATTATTCTAAAATAAATGAAACAAATAGTGAAATTCCATTAAGTGATTCAAATATAATATTTAAAGAATTCATTAATTATAGTATAATAAATTTTGATGATAAAAATGATGAAATTTTTTTTAATTCAAAAAAAACATATAATATTCAAAGTAATAGTAAAGAGAAGTATGTTACTACTCCTTCAATGGGTTTATTTGAATTATTAGAAAGCTTAATTAATCAACCTAAATATATAAAAGGTATTAATGGAATTAAATATTTATTTGAGAGAGCAATTGGTAATTATGAAGTATTTAATAAAAAATTATTTACTGTTTATTCACATGATTATTTAATGTATGATGAAAAAAGATTAAAAGATATTATTTTTTCAAAAATAAAAAATGAAGAAACTAAAAATAAATTAATTTATAATGAAGAATATGGTTTTAATACAACAAAAGGATATTTTAAATGGGTTTTATTAATAGGAAATGATGATTTAGTTAAAAATTCTGATTGGATAAATGAACAATTTTCCTTATCAAAAGATGAAATAAATTCAATAATAGGTAAAGAAGAATTTCTAAGTAGATATTTAGATTCTTTTATAAATAAATTATCAAAAGAATTAGGTTGTGATTCATCTAAAGGTTGTGGTGATTCATTAATATATTATCAGATTTTAAATAGAAATGTTACAAAAGTAATTGGAATAGATAATATAAGTGAACTTATGAAAAAAATAGGTTTACCATTAGAAATTGATATATCACCTGAAATGGATATTTATTTTGATCAAATTTATAGTAAAAAAGTTGAAGGTAAATATAATGAATATTCTTTGACAGAGAAGCAATTATTTAATATTGTCAAAGGAGATTATTCAATTTATTCACCTTCTAATGCAATTTATTTATTAAATATAAATATAACAAAAAATACTACTAAAGCATATGAACTTTATTCATTAAATGAAAAACAATTACAATTTATTACTGATTATATTTTTGATTTTTTACTCAATAAAATTTCATATATTACAATTAAAGAAAATAATAAAGAATATACTATTGATGACAATGCAAAAACTTTTATTAATTTTCTTCAAATCTTAGTAGATAATTCATATGGTAAATTAATTAAAAATAATAATTTATTAAGTATATTACGTTCATTAATTATATGGAAACAATTAGAAATTGAAATAAAACAAAATAATAATTTATGTGAAGATATATTTCAAAAAGCACTTGATGATGGTAAAAGAGTTTTAGTAATATGTCAAAATCCAAAATTTAATTTAAGTTCTATTGACATTGTAAATCAATGGGTAAAACCATATAAATGTTCCATAACAGGAAAATATGATGAATGTGATATGACAATATATAATGAAATAAATAAAATAATATTTTTTAATGAAGATGATTTAAAAAAATTTTATGATGAAGATATATTTGGAAAATATATAATTTCAACTGATAAAATAATAAAAGAACATTATAAATGTAAAGGAGAATGTTCAAATACTTATCTTTCAAAATTACAATATACAACTTGTGAAGTTACTAAAAATCCTCCTGATATTATAAGTGAGAAAAAAAAAGATTCTATTAAAGATTGGGACCCAAAAAATTTTCAAGTTCCAGTTGAATTAAAATATTATCAAAAAAATTGTGGGAATGATTGTAATGAAAAATCAAATGGTGCAATTTTATCTTTATATAATACAACTGAGAATATTTTACAAATAGAAAATTTTGAAGCTTATAATAATAAAATTTTATTAGAAAGTATTTATACTTTGTATATTAATAAAATTACTAGTTCTGATTTAGGGAAAAAATTAGATATTAGTAATAGTGAAAATTTCTTTAATACATTTCAAGAAATGATTAAATCACAAATTTTTAATGATACAATATATCAAAATTATTCAACAACTCTAAATATTATTTATGGTAATTCTAAAGAAGATAAAATGTATATGAAATTTTTATCAAATGGTGATTATTCAGAAGGTTTTAAACCAAATAAAAATAAAACAACTGGTTTTAATTTTTATTTTTATTCAAAATTATATTCAAATGATATAAAATATGATGATTTTACTATTCAAACAAATCAAATTGATAAATCTCAAATATTAAGAAAAATAGTAAAAATGAATTCATTTCCAATATTTAATATTAAAAAAGAAGAATATGATCTAATAACTAATCAATATATTCAAATTGGTGCTCCATTATATAATTATTATGATATTGAAAAAGGTGATATTTGGTTTAGTGATGGTTATCAATATGAATCTGATTTAGAAACAATTTATTATTATGATGAATTATCATCTCGTATTTTAGAATTTAAATATAAAGGTATTAAAACTTATAATGATACTATTGAATGTAATAATTATATTATGAGTAATCAAAATATTAGTTTAAATATAAATGAAGAAAGAGATATTAATTATAATTTAAATGAAACTTTTGGTTTAGTTTCTCAAAAATTTAATAAACCTTTTGTTATTAGTTCTTTAGATAATGAAGAAATTAAAAAGAAAATTAAAATTGATAATGAACAAATTGAGAATAATAATATTTGTGTTGATCCATTAAGTAACATGGTTTTGGAAAGCAATTTAACTTTAGTGTATTCAATTTATACTAAAAATTTCGGTAATATATTTACAAGATTAAAAAATAATGATTTTTATCCTATTATTTTATATAATAGAAAATATAATGTTTCTATAGATTCATATGATAAAGTTTTTCCAGGAATTATTTCATATTATAATTGGAGATTATTTATTATTATATTTGGTTTAATTTTGACTGCAATTTTTATTGGATTATCAGTATTATTTTATTTAAGATATCATAATGATATAAGAAATAGTGATGCATTTGATGGAAAAATAAATGAGAATTTACTTCCTAGTTCATTTGAAAGAGATGAATAAAAAAATAATAAAATAAAAAATAAATATAATATTATTATAATATTTATTCAAAAATAAATTAAATTATAATAATATTAAATTAAATATATATTTATATTTAAGTAAAAAGAGCTATTTTTTCTTAATATAAAAAATGTCAGTTCAAGATAAACCCATATCAACTGATTTAGTTGATAATGATAAAAAATTAATAGATGAAAAATCCAAAATAAAAGATAAAAAAAATGAAGAAAAAAAACCATTGATTAAAAAAGTATATGAAGGTGAGGATTTTGGATACTTAAAAAGGAAAAATAATATTTCAAGCCTTTATACTCAACCCCCTGTAGATGTAAATAATTTGCAAAAATATAATGGAAATTATTATTATTTAATTACAATATTAATTCCTTCTGATTCAAAAGATAATAGTATATTATTGAAAACAACTTTAGATTCAATTGATAAAAATATGGCTTATTTGGAAAAATTAGAAATAAATGCAAAAGATATTTTAATATTATTATTCTTTGAAAATGTGAAAACAGCAAATTTATTTAAAAATCAAGATTTTAATTTAAATTTCAAACAACAAGATTATATTTATATTGAATGTAAAGCAGCATATAATGATATGAAAAATACATTTGATACAATTGCATTAACAAAAAATGGAATAAGTTCAGTAATTGAACATATTAAAACATTTTACAATGATATTGTACCAGATATTAAAAAACAAAATGGATTTATATATACTTCAGTTTTTAAAAATGGAATTATTTTCAATGAAGAAGCACTTTCTCATTCCTTTTTACTTTTAAATGATAATCATAATAAAGGAAGTATTGTTGTTCCTTCAATTGAATCAATACCTCAAGGAATATATTCTAATATTAATCAATATGAAAATGTTCATTTTAATCTTTATGATTTAAGTTATTATGATATGGCCTCTTCAGTTCCTATTAATTCTTTTTTTAATGTTATGAAAATTAATACACCTTTATTAGAAGATATTCAAAAATTTTATAAAGAAAAAATTAAAGATAATAATTGTTCTATTTATTATCATGATTATAGTATGAGTATATATTTAAAAAAATTAATCTATGATATTAATTATCTTACATTTGTTACTGGTTATTTTTCTGAAACTAAGATTAAATATACTCATTATCTAAATAAATATATTCAAAAATATTCTGGTTATTATGCTAACTTTTTTAATTTATTAGATTCTTTTTTAACATTTGCTCATTGTGATATATTAAAAAAAATAATATTATTTTTTCAAATTATTGGAATGATTTTATTATTTTTTTTCCCTTCATTATCAACAATGGTAGTTTATACTATTTTTTATGAATGTTTTAATATTAAAGATGGTAGAACTGCAGCATTTTTTTCAATTGTTTATTTTTGCTTTTTAATTTTTGCTGGGGTTACTTATAAGAAAACAAATACTCAATCAATTTTAAATATGAACTTAATCAGTTTTTTCTTTTTGATTTTTTTTGAAATTTATTATATTTTTATTTTAGTTTGTTCAGTTATTGCAATGAATAATGTAAAAAAAAATAAAAGTTTAGATAGATATAAATTTAATGAAGCTGCAATATCAGTTATAATTGTTTTAAATTTTGCTTTTGGAGTTTTACCAATGATTTTTTTAATTGAAAAAATAATACCTAATATTGTAAATATGTTTTTATATTTATTATTAGGAGCACCTAGTTCAAATTCAGTATTTTTAATGGCTTATTTATTTAATTCAACTGATAATTCAGGAGGAAAAAATATTGAAGAACAAAATGGTTTTATGATTATTGTTTTCTTTCTTTTTAATCTTTTATTTGAAGGATTAATTTTCTTTAATACTGACAGAAGTCAAAGAGTAAAAGCAGTTTTAATTTTGAGTATAATTTTTACAGTATACAATTTTTTTAAACAATTAGGAATTATTTTAAGAATATTTACAGTTGGTAAAAAATTAGAAGATATTTTACGAGATAAAAACAATTTAATGAATATTTTGAAAAAAAATAGAGAGTTAAAAGGAATCATAGGAGAAAATAATAATAATAATGGAGAAAAGGTAAATAAATCTAATGATGAGGAAGGAATTGAAAAACAAAACAATGATATAAATAATAGTAATGAAGAAAATCAAAGTAATAATAATAATAATGAAGACAACAGTATTAATCAAAATAAAAAAATCCCTGATATTAATAATTATGAAGAAGAAGGTCAAGAATTTGATGATGATGAAAATAATTAAAAAAAAATTTTAATATTTTTTTGAATTTTATTTGATTTAAACATCATTTAAAAAGTATTATTTTTTTTTTAATTTTTATTAAAAATATATAATTAATTTAACCAAAAATATATAATTTATTAAATAAAAATATATTTTTTAAATAAAAAATATTATATCCCTTTAATAATTTCTAAAATATACCTCATACCAATACCACTACAAGTTCCCAAAAAAATTCCAATCATAAGATAGAAACTAATAGAAGATCCAGCTTTTCCTTTTATAAAATCAGGAACTAAAGTTGGAGCAATACCAAATAAAAGTGAAGATCCAAAACCATTAGTAATTGCAATTAAAATTACAGAAATAACAAGAATTGTACTTGTTAAATTAATATCATAATTATTGCATTCTAAATAATAATTAAAAGGAAGAATAAATAATAAAATCATTCTTGATAATACTACAATATAAATTAATATTTTAGTAGGTTGAAAAAATGATACAATACTTCTTCCAAATGTGTCAAAAATATTATATAATGATACTATTGTATTTGAACTAAAGCCTCCTGTTAAAGAATATAATTTAAATTTTAAACATACTCCTGGAAATAATGCAAAAGTTACTAAATATAATACTGATGTTAATATATTTACATCTAAAAGTAATTTTGTTAATTCTAAAAATGATATTTGTCTTGGTTTAGTATATTTATATTGTTCATCATCTTTTAATATTAAATTTTCTGCATCTTTTTCTTTAATTTTCCCATATTCACCAGATAAAAGTAATTTTTTTTCAAAATAATTATTTCTATAAACTAAAATAATAAATAAGAAACAAATTAAAATTATAATAACAGAAATAGAAAAGAAAATAATACCACCTTTCTTAACAATTGTATCATTTTTTTCTTGACTATTTTTTATATTAGTATCTCCAATAAAAATAAGAACTAAATATTGAATAGTATTCATTAAAATACCAGCAACACCTTGTCCAGTAGACATACTTACAATCATATCAATTGGGAAATAACTAACTAAACCAAAGAAAGAACTTTGACAAACTGCATTTAATAATCCTTGTAATAAAATCATTATTCCAGTTATAATTACATTAATATCTGAATCTCTTGGTAATAATATTACAAATAAAGGAAGTAATATTAATGATATTGCAGAACCCATAACTGATATTAATAATTGTTTTTTATATGTCATAAATTTTGGTTGGAATAAAAGTATAAATTGAAAAATTATGTTTAAGAAAAAGTTTAAAAATGGGAAATATACTGGAGGATCCATTCTTGGAAGGAAATTTATAAAAAAATTTATATCTGATAATATTGCATTCCATGATAATAATCCACCAATTCCAAATATTAAAAATGATATTTTTACAAATTTTCTATTTGATTGTGCTTTTTCTGATATAAATTCATCACCATCATTATGTTGATCCTCTGTTTTCATTTTTATTATTTTTAATTTTTTTTTATTTTTAAATAATTTTTTTTAATTTGTATTCTTTATATATATTTAAAATGACTGGTTAATATTTATTTTTATATTAAATGAGATTTTAGACAATGGGGATTGGGGATTG
>JAEEGL015254185.1_pt1 | contig 10057 bp, 5 predicted proteins | sample 9134231 | NCBI WGS metagenome assembly JAEEGL01 (sample SAMN16246548, study PRJNA631951) | gut metagenome | biome: gut microbiome; feature: rumen; material: fiber-attached | host: Bos | place: Iran: Karaj | collected 2018-10 | reverse complement strand
CGGTTATCGCATATGGCGCTCCAATAATAATAAATAAAGAAGATAATTTAGAAGAAAAAGCATTAATTGTCGAGCAAGAATTAAACAAATTAAGAGCTTTTACAAATAAATATTATTGGTTAAAAGATATTAACGAATATTTAGCTCATCACCCGAAACCTAAATTTATTATAAAATGTAAAAATAATCTTGAAGAATGTAATAGGAAAAAAGAAAAAATAAAGCAAAATTATCCTAAGGCAGAGGTTACTATTATAGAAAAAATAAATTTTTCTTTGAGAAAGCATCAATTCGATGTCTCTATAGGATTTAATTGGTTAGAAAATGTTATTTTAGGAAGTAAATTTAAAATTAATAATTAGGTAGTTATAGTGATATTTTAATATATTGATACATTAATTTTTAATTATCGGTTGGGTAAAAACGGAGTGTTTTTTTATGTTGATATATATAATTTTTCCGTTAATAGGTTTTATTGGGATGTTTTCTGGTGGGTACTGGGGTGTAGGCTGCGGTTGGTTAATTGTCCCGACGATGCTTATTTTCGGTTTTTCACCAAATGAAGCAGTAGGTGTTGGTTTGTTGCAAATGGTGCCGTCAATATTAATGTCTGTTGTTAGGGATATAAAATATCTTGATTGGAAAAAAGATTCTGTTGCTACAAGGCTTGTTATTCCGCTTGGTACTGGTGCATTTCTTTTAGCTTTTAGCGGTAAAATTGTAAATAGATTTTTTTATGAGAAATTTGGTTCCATTGCTCTTTTAGTAATTTTTTGTTTTTTTATGATTACTTTAGGGCTTACTGTTCTTTTTGGTAAAACAACAGAATATGAAACCGATATTCCTAAAATATCAAAAAAACAATCGACGGCAGCATTTTTTATGGGAACTATAGTAGGTGTTTTCAGTTCCGTTATGGGGGTTGGCGGAGCAATTTTTTTTAGGCCGATACTTGCAAATATTTTTAAAGTTCCGGAGAAAATTACTGCTAAATGTATAAGAATTCTTCTGCTTATAACAACTTTTACCGGGGGAATGTACTATACTTTTACCGATGGGAAAGCTGATATTACGATAATAACAATGTCTTTACTTATTGCTATTGGAGGAATGATAGGGTTCCCGTTGGGAATAAGAGTACATAATAAAATTCTTGCAAACGGATATGCAAAATATGTAAACAAAAGTTTTGCTGTAGTTACGTTCATTGTGTTAACAAATACGATACTCAATATTTTCGGTTTTGTTATTTTTAGCAGATATTTAATGATAACTATAGCAATACTGCTTTTTACGGCAATTAATATGTTTAAAAAATATACGGAGAAACATCCTATTTAATTGTATGAAGTTAAAAATTCCCGAAAATTATAAGAGTATAATAGAAAAACTTATCAAAACGGCAAAGAATAATAATTATGTTATTTATGCAGTAGGCGGTTTTGTGCGTGATATGATTTTGCAAAGACAACCGAAAGATTTGGATATTATGGTGGAAGGGGAAAATGCGGGAATAGAATTTTCAAAAAAAATTGCTGAAAGTTTAAATATATCTCAACCTGTAATATTTGAAAAATTTGCTACTTCCAAGCTGGAAATTGATGGCAAAGAAATAGAATTTATTATGCCGAGAAAGGAATATTATGAAGAAAATTCCAGAAATCCCAAAACAGAGATAGGTACACTTGAACAGGATGCTTTAAGACGGGATTTTACTGTGAATGCTTTGTTTTTAAGACTAAATGATTTCAAACTTCTAGATTTAACGGGAAAGGGGTTGCGAGATATCGAAGATAGAATTATAAGAGTAACCGATGAAAAGGCTGCTGATGTTATATTTGAACAGGATCCTTTAAGAATTCTTCGTGCCGTAAGGCAGAGTTTTCAACTGAATTTTAGTATAGAAGAAAAAACTTATCAAAGTATGAAAAATAATTCACCAAGAATAAAAATTGTTTCCGGAGAAAGAATAAGAGATGAATTAAACAAAATGCTTTTACAAAATAATCCGTCGAAAGCTATAAAAATGCTTGACGATATAGATATGCTTAAAGAAATTCTACCGGAATTAAAAAACACACAGAATGTTATACAGCCGGCACTTTATCATGACAAAGATGTTTATGGCCATACTCTTGATGTGTTGGACTCAATAAAAGCAGATTTGCTTTTGAGAATTACTGCACTTTTGCATGATATAGGTAAACCGGCAACAAGAACAGAAACCTGCGGAAAAATATCTTTTATTTGTCATGAGAAGAAAGGTGCCGAAATGGCTAAGAATATTTTATTAAGATTAAAATATCCTGCTGATTTTATAAAACAGGTTTGTTTTTTAATTGAAAACCACATGTATCCAAAAAATTATGAACGAATATGGAAAGATTCTGCCGTTAGAAAATTTGTATATAAAATGGGTGATAATTTAGAAAATATTAAAAACTTATATTTTTCCGATTGTGGCAAAAAACAATGTGGTAGGGACAAAAATGATTTGTTTGAAAGAATAGAATTTTTAAAAGAAAAAAACTTGCTTGTGAAACAGGATGAGTTTGTTGACGGAAAAGAATTGATGAGTATTTTTAATAAAGCTCAAGGGCAATGGATTGGTGAAGCAAAAAAACTGATAAAAGACATGCAATTCGAAAATCCTAATATTACAAAAGATGAAGTAGTTGAAAAATTAAAAAAAATATTGAAAATGTAGCAGATATAAGCTATAATATAATAAATTAAAATATAGAAGGCAAATGTGGAAAATAATCAGGATATAGAAAAGGAACAGCACGAGAGAAAAACTTATGATGTCGCGGGACTGATGATAGGAGCCCTGGCAGGTCTTGTGTTTTCCTTTTTTGGTGTTATAGATTTTTTAATGGGAATAATTGCCGGGATGTTTGTTGGTCTAGTTGTAGGTACTTTGACAAAAAGAAAATAAATTTTATTAATATACGGAGAAGGGAATGACTATCGATTATAAAAAAAGTGTAAAATCTTTTGTGGAAAAGTTAGTAGAAGAGCTTGAGTTTCACCCTGAAAAGTATTTTGTAAAGTTTCATAGAGTTTTGTCACAACAAAGTAAGAAAGATTTGGATAAACAAATAGAGAGATACACATCCAATGTTGCATATAATCCATCCAATGCGTCGTCGTATTATAACAGAGGTTTGTTATACAACAAAAAAGCGGAATATAGAGATGCTGTGGACGAATTTACTAAAGCAATAGATCTTGATAAAAACTTTACATTTGCGTATATTGCAAGAGGAGAGACTTATGTTCATTTAGATGAAATAGAACTTTCCGAGCAAGATTTTCAAAAAGCAATAGAATTAAACCCTCAAAATCCGACCATATACATCAGTTTGGGAAATATAGGAGTTATTAAACAAAATTTTCATGAAGCTATAGAGTATTTTACTAAAGCTATAGAATTATCCTCTGAAATAGAATCTGCTTTCTATGGAAGAGCTATAGCATACAGAGGGTTGCTTGATTATCAAAATTCAATAAAAGATTTTACTAAGGCTATAGAACTTAATCCGAAGGATAGTTATGCTTTTTGCAATAGGGGTATCGTTTACACGATTACCGAAAGATTGGATGAAGCTATAGAAGATTTTGATAGTGCACTGAAGATTCAACCTAACGATATCTTTGTTTTAAATAACAGAGGTATTGCCTATAGAAAAAAACTCGAAGAAGATGAAGCGGAAAAAGATTTTAAGGCGGCAATTAAGATAATGCCGGAAGATAGTTATGCATATTATAATATGGGTAACTTATATAGAGAGCGTGGCATGGATAATGAAGCGGTAAAATATTATTCCGAAGCCATAGATGTAGACTATTCTTTTATCCCGTCGTATATAGCTAAAGCAAATATTCTTTTAAATCAGAACAACTTAAAAAAAGCAAGAGAAAATATTTATCAGGCAATAGAGTTTATGCCTGAAAATTATGTTTGTTATGCAATGTTGGGCTATATTAACCTTGAATCTAATGACTATAAGGCATCTTTAGATAATTTTAAATTAGCTACGGAATATGACTTACATAAAAATCCCGAGCTTTTATATGCCTGCGGTTTGTCATATTATATGCAAAAAGATTTTATTGCAGCAGAAAAATATTTTTCCGAAGCATTGGAACTTTCTTTTGACATTACGGAACTTTTGTATGCAAGAGCCATGTGTTTATTTAATACGAAAAGATATGAGGCTGCAATAAATGATTTCTCAAAGGTATTAGATAAAAACTCTTTGCTTATAGATGCATATTATAACAGAGGATTGTCCTATGTAAAAACAGGAAAATATGTTGAGGCATATGATGATTTTGATAAATGTGTTGAGCAAAATTATTCTCAAGCAGAAAGTTATTTCTATCTAGGATTGTGTAATATAAACTTCAATAAGTATGAAACGGCTCTTGATAACTTAAACAAGGCAATTTCTTTTGGTTATAAAAATGAAAAAGTTTTAAAAAACAGAGCCCTTGTATTAAAAGAATTAAAGCAGTATCAGCAGGCTTTATCTGATTATAGTGAAATTTTGCATATGGATGGCAGCAAGAGCTTGGATACATATATTTCTCGAGCAGAAGTTTTGTTAAGTATAAAAGATTATGACAAAGCGAATATTGACATAAGCAAAGTTTTATCTCAGGATACAAATAATTCTAAGGCTTTGCTTCTTGATGCTAAATTAAAATTTTTAAAGCGAGATTATGAGTATTGTGTTGAAGCTGCCACTAAATTTTTAAATGTTTGCGATGAAGACTTTGACGGATTATCTTTGAGAGCAGGAGCTTATGAAAAACTTGGTGAATTTTCTAAAGCGTACAATGACTATACTCAAATGATGCAAAAACAGCCCGGTGATATAAATTTGTATATAAAGAGAATTCGCGTGTATATAAAGATGAAAAAATATGACGAGGCCTTGGATGATATTGAATTTGTTTTAAATAACGATAATAAAAATGTTTATGCTTATCTGTATAAGGGTATAATAAAAAGAAATGAAGGTGCGGCAATAGAAGCTTTGAAAGATTATGATGTTGCTTTAAAGATTTTATCGGAAGATGTATTACCTAACTTAGACAAAACTATTCTTGACATAGACGAATATTTTTACACTTCTGATAAAGAAGAGATAAAATCCGAGATTGCAGAACAGGAATTTAAAGAAGAAAAATCTACCCCTGTAATTGCCACGGAATCTGAAACAAAGATTGAGTTTGAAACCAAACAGGACCATGAAACTGAAATTGAGAAAAAACAAGAAAACGAATTTGTACCGGAAGCTGTAGTTGATAATGAAAGCGAACAGGAAATTGAAAAACTTCAAGATAAAGAATTAGAACCGGAATATAAAGTTGAAGTCGAAGTTGAAGCAGAAAATAGAACTAAAACTGAACCGATAAAAGAAGAATCTTTTATCCCTGAGGCAGAAAAAGTTGAGGAATCGGTTCAAACTCCGGAAATTGCAGCGGAACAAAAAACTGTAGAACAGAAACCTGTGGAACAAAAAACCGAGGAACACAAACAGAAGTTTTTAACCATAGCTGAAATTAATAGTGCAATAATTAAAGATAAAAATAATGCTTCATATTATGTAAGAAGAGCAGAATTATATTTCGCAGGAAAGGAATATAAAGATGCCATAAATGACTATGAAAAAGCTATAAAGTTTTCAAAAGATAAAGAAGTTAGTTTAAATTCCTATGTCGGAATTTCTCAGGTATATACGGAAATGGGAAAATATAAGGATGCTATATCCTTTCTTGATAAAGCAATAAATTTGGACTCTGAAAATGCAAAATTTTATTATAAAAGAGCATTACTTTATCAACATAGAAATGATACTTCAAACTTTTTGAAAAATATTAATTTAACTTTAGAAAAAGATTCTGCTTTTAAACAGGCATATGTTGCCAGAATAAAATATTATGTTAAAAATTCCAAGTATGAACAAGCATTAAATGATATTAAGTTTGTACCTGACTTTTTAGATGATATTAACAATAAATATCTCATATCCGTGATATATTTTAATTTGCAAAAATATGAGCAGGCTGCATCCATGCTTGATAGCATTTATGTAATGTATAAACAGGAAAAAGAGATAGATTTTTATTTGGGTGTAAGTTGTTGTGAATTAGAAAGGTATGATGATACTATTGTCTATTTAAATAAAGCAATTTCAAACGGGATAAAAAATAAAAAGATTTTTTATTCACTTGCAAAAGCATACTTTGTTAAAGGAGATTTCAAAATTTCCCTTGAAAATACAGATAAAGCCATTAAGATAACAAGTTCGGATTATATGCTTTTCTGGCTTAAAGCGAAAATATATTTTAAGTTAAATAATATCAAAGAATGTATTGCTAATTTTGATAAGGCAATTAAGTTAAATTCCAAAAACAGAGATCTTTTTTCAGAGAAAGCGTATATGTTAGAAAAAAGTGATAAATTTGTCGAAGCGGCATCTGTTTACTCAAAATGGTTGTCTTCAAACAAATCTGACGGAGAATTTTATTATAAGAGGGGAATTATTTATAAGAAATTAAATAAAAAAACCGATGCGGAGAAGGATTTGCAGAAAGCACAAGCATTAGGTGTGGAGATAAAAGAGACCGAAGAAACAAAAAGTGTAAATGCTGTTGCACAAGAATCGGAGAAGAATAAGCAGACAGTATCTCCTCAGATGACTTATGCGTCGCAAACGAAAGCTACTATGAATAATCCTGTAGAAAGCGAAAAATATCTAAACAGGGGTAATATAAATTACAAGAATTTCAAATATAATGAGGCTATAGAGGATTTAACAAAAGCAATAGAATTAAATTCGCAAGATATAAGGTGTTATCTTTTAAGGGCGGAAGTATATGAAAAGATGAATAATTTTCAGAGCGCAATGCAGGACTTAACAAAAGTATTGGAGTATTCTCCCAACGGCATTGCTGCCTATATTCGCATAGGTAATATTTATAAACAACAGAATAATTTTGAGAAGGGAGAATTTTATTATAAGAAAGCAATGGAAATAAATCCCAGAAATGCAAATTCTTATTTCGGGTATGCCCAGTTATGCGAAAATAATGGAAAAAAAGAGTTGGCAATTGCCAATTATCAAAAAGCCGCAAGTTTCGATATAAAATTGTCAAAAGAATGCAATATGAAAATAGCGGAACTAAAAGCCTAAAATGATAAAAAAAGCAAAAATCATTAAATTTTTTGTTTTATTGTTTTTGTTGCTGTTTATGGAAGGTTTTTTTTGTACAGCGAATTGCGGTATCGTTGATTCCGTAAAAAATGATGATATAAATTCTTTAAAAGACTATTTAAAAAACGGATCAAATCCGGATACTAAAGATGATAATGGTAATAGTATTTTGCTTATTGCTGTTAGCATGGGACACGCTGATATTGCAGAATTATTAATAAAACATGGTGCAAATGTTAATACTGCATATAACATGAGCATGAATTCATTAATGGTAGCTATCAGTAAAAACATGGAAGATACGGCAGAGCTTATTGTAAAACATGGAGTAGATATAAACTTTAAACTGCCTAACGGGACAACAGCTTTAATGATGGCTTCCGAGAACGGCATGCTTAACCTTGTGAAAAAGATGGTTAAATATAAAGCTGATATAAAATGCAGAAACATTGATGGTATGACGGCATCTTTGTTTGCAATGAAAAGCGGGCATGGTGAGATAGTAAGATATTTTAATAAGCTTGGTGTTGCTTCCGAAACATTAGGGGAAGCTATTGTCAATTCGAATTTTAATCTTGTGGAACAATTTATTGTCGGTGGTGTTGATATAGAAGAAAAGGATTTGTCGGGCAAAACACCTTTAATTATTGCATTTGATAATAATGACTATAATATGGCAGCATTTTTAATATCAAAAGGTGCAGATATAAATAGTCGTAGTGATAATGGAGTAACTCCATTGATTTCCGCATGCTCTTTAGATAATATTGATTTGGTAAAACTTGCTCTTGCCGCAGGTGCGGACATAAATATCGGAGATATTAACGGAATTACACCTCTGATGTATTCGGTTTATAAATCGGATTATGATATGATAAAACTTCTTGTAAAAAATAATGCCGATGTTAATGCCGTAAGCAGTAACGGTATGACGCCTTTGTCTATAGCCGTGCGTAATGAGAAAATAAAAATAGTAAATTATTTAATTGAATCCGGTGCATCAATAAATAAAAAAAATGACAATTTTTACAGATTGCTTAATATTGCAGTTTTGACGAATAATCTTAATATGGTTAGATTTCTTATTGAAAAAGGGGCGAGGATAAATGTTAAAGATTCCTCCGGTAAAACTCCTTTAATGATTGCCGTGTCCAAAGGATACAATAAGATAGCTAAAATGCTTTTGGAAAAAGGTGCAAGGCTTCACTACACAGATAATGAAGGAATGACAGTTTTCGATTATGCAAAAAAAGAGAATAACAAGTCAATGATAGAGCTTTTAAAAATATACAAGAAATAAAAATATATTTGTAAAAGGATGAGATTATGGAAAATCAAGTAAGGCCTTTTTCTTTATTCACAGAGAACGATATTTATCTTTTTAAAGAGGGTAGCCATTTCCAATTATACAACCTTTTGGGCTCTCATAAGGTAAATTATGAGGGCAAAGATGGTGTTTATTTCGCAGTGTGGGCACCGAATGCAAAATTTGTTTCCGTTATAGGTGATTTTAATTATTGGGATAAATTTTCTCATCCGTTGTTTGTTCGTGGTGATAGCTCCGGAATATGGGAAGGATTTATTCCTTTTTTGAAACAAGGAGATATTTATAAATACTTTATTATTTCAAATTATGCTGATTATAGTGTAGAAAAAGCGGATCCTTATGCTTTTCATTGCGAAACTCCTCAAAAGACAGGCTCTAAAATATGGGATATCGGATACACATGGAATGATAAAACTTGGATGGATACGAGATACAAAAAAAATTCAATGAAATCGCCCATGTCTATTTATGAAGTTCATCTTGGATCTTGGAGAAGGAAACCTGAAGAAAATAACAGAATGCTCTCTTACAGAGAGAGCGCTCCTTTATTGAGAGATTATTGCGTAGAAATGAATTTTACTCATGTTGAATTTCTGCCTTTGATGGAACATCCTTTTTATCCGTCGTGGGGGTATCAAACTACCGGATATTTTGCTCCTACATCAAGGTATGGTACACCGCAGGACTTGATGTATTTGGTAGATGTTCTTCATCAAGCAGGAATTGGAGTTATTTTTGATTGGGTCCCATCTCATTTTCCTACGGATCAACACGGACTTTCTTTCTTTGATGGTACATATCTTTATGAACACTCTGATGTAAAACAAGGTTTTCATCCGGATTGGAAAAGTTCTATTTTTAATTATGGAAGAAATGAGGTAAAAGAATTTTTAATCTCTTCCGCTCTTTTTTGGTTTGATAAATATCATATTGATGGTATTAGAGTTGATGGTGTTGCTTCTATGTTATACCTTGATTACTCTCGTAAACAAGGTGAGTGGATACCCAATAAATACGGTGGTAAAGAAAATATTGATGCAATAGAATTTTTGAAAAGATTAAACCATGTCGTCTATGAAAATCATAATGATGTTCAAATGATAGCGGAAGAATCCACGGCTTGGCCGATGGTATCTAAGCCGACATATCTTGGCGGTTTGGGATTTGGGTTCAAATGGAATATGGGTTGGATGAATGATACGTTAAGATATTTTAAGACCGATCCGTTATACAGGAAATATAAACAAAATGATTTAACTTTCAGTCTGTTATATGCATTTACAGAGCAATTTATTTTGCCGTTTTCTCATGATGAAGTAACACAGGGAAAAGGCTCTCTTATCGGGAAGATGCCGGGTGACGAATGGCAGAGATTTGCAAATTTAAGGCTTCTTATCGGGTATATGTTTGCTCATCCGGGTAAAAAATTATTGTTTATGGGAGCAGAGTTTGGACAGGTAAGGGAATGGACTCATGAAGCAAGCCTTGAATGGCATGTTCT
>JAEEGL013801845.1_pt1 | contig 10057 bp, 7 predicted proteins | sample 9134231 | NCBI WGS metagenome assembly JAEEGL01 (sample SAMN16246548, study PRJNA631951) | gut metagenome | biome: gut microbiome; feature: rumen; material: fiber-attached | host: Bos | place: Iran: Karaj | collected 2018-10 | reverse complement strand
AGCACCCTTAGCCATATCGTCGTTCTCAGCGTAGATTACGTTGAACGGTGTGCCTGCGTCGATAACGGACTGAACGATCTGCTGTGCTTTTTCTGCGTTCCACTCAGCGGTCTGCTGTGTAACGATGTTCCAACCATCAGATGCAGCTGCTGCATCAACGGCACCGGAACGACCCTTCTGTGCTGCGGAACCCATAACGCCCTGGATGTGGATGATGTTGTACTCGGAAAGGTTCTGGCCCTTTAACCAGTTAACAGCTGTCTCACCTTCCTTATCCATATCGGATACGATGGAAGCGCTGTAGAGAGACGGATCAGCATCGATGGTTCTGTCGAACAGGATTACATGGATGCCTGCTGCCTGTGCATCTTTCAGTACAGAATCCCAACCTGCTGTATCAGCTGCGGAAAGCAGTAAGTAGTCAACGCCGTCCTGGATGAACTTCTGAGCTGCTGTGATCTGCTCGTCGTTCTTTAAGCTGTAAGCGAAGGAAGCCTGGAAACCATTAGCCTCTGTAAATGTAGCCTTCAGATCCTTATCGTTAGCTGTACGATAACCGGACTCGTTCGGGTCATTGTTGATGATGCCGACTTTGATCAGTTTTCCGCCTGCATCTGCTGCCGGAGCTGCATCGCCGCCATCAGAGGAAGCTGCTGCGCCGCCGCATGCTGTAAGGCCAAGCACCATTGTTGCTGCCAGTAACACTGCCAAAATTTTCTTTTTCATTTGAAATCCTCCTATTGATTTGGAATCGTGGCTCATATAGGGCCTACAAAACTCTGACGGTAACATCATAAATCGGAGGTGTCATCAAATCCATACAGATCATTCCGCAAGTGGTTGGATTTTTTATGAATTGATTTTTGTAAGTTGGATTTTTTACGATGGGAGTTTGATTTTTTACGAAGAAGGTTTATCCGATTTCCTCTTTCGGAAGGCGGATCTCGCAGATCGTACCCTCGTTAAATTCGCTCTGCAGGCGGATTCCGTAAGCGTCGCCGAATTTCAGGCGGATGCGTTCGTTTACGTTGTAGAGGCCGTAAGCTTCCGTACTTTCCGGCGCGCCGCCGTTCAAACGTTCATTGACTTCATTCAGGCGCTCTTCCTGCATGCCAAGGCCGTCATCCTCCACACGGATGACGATACAATCATCGCGTTCTTCCCCGAGGATCCTGATCTTTCCTTTCCTGCGTTTGTTTTTGATGCCGTGATAGAGCGCATTTTCCACAAGCGGCTGGATCGTGATCTTGGGGATCATATAGCGGTGCAGATTTTCCGGAACATCGATCTCATATTCCAGAATATCCTGGTAACGGACCTGCTGGATTGACAGATAGCTGCGCACATGCTGCAGTTCTTCCTTGATCGGGATGATATCTTTACCCTGATTCAGCGAAGTCCTGAAGAAATTCGAGAGGCTCTCCACCATGCTGACGACTTTGGCCTGATCGCCGCCCTCTGCAAGCCACACGATCGTATCGAGGGTATTATACAGGAAATGCGGGTTGATCTGCGACTGCAGCAGCTCCAGTTCAGCGCGCCGCAAACGAGCCTGCTCCTGCGTGACCTGGCTTAACAGTTCGTTGATCTTGTCGATCATGGCGTTTAAGGAATCAGAAAGCACGCCGACCTCACCGCCGGCCTCCACATCGGAGCGCACACTTAAGTCCCCTCTTGCCACCTTGTCGGTGACTTCGGAAAGCCTGGTGATCGGTTGTGTGATCGACTGCGGTATATAATAAGAAAGGAAAATGATCACGATCGTAATGATCGCAAGTGCCACCAGCGTAAAACGGATCAGACGCATGTAGAAAGCCTGGTATTCCGCCCTCGCCACTTCCAGATCCTTGATCTCATAGTAAATATATTGGAAGATCGTCTCACGCAGAAGACTCGTCACGATCTGGACGTCATTCTCCCAGATCTGGATGTTGTCCTCGTATTTATTGCCCTCTTCCATGTTCTGTTTGATCCGCTCGATATAGGTCGCGAGATTATCCAGATATTTTCTTGCACTCTTAAGCCTTGCCGCGTTTTCCTGCGATCCGTTTAAGGACGCAAGTCCGTCAACGACACGGTTTGCATCGGCAAGCAGCGCATCCAGCTTGGATTCTTCGGGAGATTTGTTACCGACTAAGAGCAGATAGGTTTCATAGTCAAAATCCTTCTTAAAGTCGAGACTGAACTCACTGGCAACGACCGCCGAATTGATCATTTCCGCATACTGCGTATTGCCCTCCCAGATATAGAAAAAGCAGATGATCATAAACAGGAACAGCGGTACCGTGATCAGGACATAGGAATACCGGATCTTGCTGGCCAGTGTGGAATTGACAACGGTACGTTTGATTCGTTCGATCATGACTCAGCGCCTTCCTTAAACTGCGTCGGCGTCATGCCCTGCGTCTTCTTGAAAATATAGGAAAAATAATGCGGATCCTTATAACCCACTTCGAGCGCGATCTCACTGCTGCGCTTGTTGCTGCACTTTAAGAGTTCTTTGGCCTTATGCATACGAAGATCCGTCAGATACTTGATAAAGGTCTGACCGGTCTGTTGCGAAAAAATCATACTCAGATGGTTCGGTGACACATTCACATGCGAGGCCAGCGTATTGAGTGATAAGTCTTCCTGCGCAAAGTGCTCCGAAATATAGCGGATGACTTCATCCACGACTTCCGTATAGCGGCTGTTCGCCCGTTTCTCACGAAGCGCAACGGCTTCCTGTACGATGTCGCTGATATAGGCTCTCGTTGCCTCGGGTGACTGTAACGTATCACCGGCCATGTCGGGCTGTGCGATCTCACTCCTCTCATACCCCATTTCTTCAATGAACGCGGCAACGCTGAAATAGCAGTCCATCGCAATATACTGCCGAAACATCGAAGACTCTAAGCTCTTCTCCCCGATGCCGTCTAAAAATTCATCCACAAAATATACCGCCTCATCCTTACTGCCAAGCTTTAGGAAATTGGTGGTGCGGCTCCTGTCGATCTGCTTGGGATCGACGTTTGTCAGATCGAGCTCGCCATTCTTAACGGGGCTCTCCGGCTGCAGATCGGATGCATCCACGATCCGGCTCTCATTCACGAAATACCGGTGTGCAAATGCACGGTTTGCCTCGGTAAAGCATTCCGGCAGCTGCATCAGGCGGTTCACGCTCTTGCCGATCCCGCCAAAATACGTGATGTGCGGGTAATCCTTTAGGATCTCCTCGAACCGTTCAACGAACGCTTTTTGATTCTTCTTCAATTCTTCTTCGGAATCCGCTTTAAATAGCAGGGCTTTGCCTTCCAGATTCCGGTCAAAAAGCAGAAATGTATGTTCCTCTTCCAACGCGTGCAGCTTCTCTTCCACTTCCACCACACTGTTGGAGTATTCGCCCTGCAGATGTGCGGACGATTGCAAGATCACAAGCAGAATGTTATATTGCATCGCCGTCAAGTCCAGAGACAGACTGCCGGCTGCTTCCATTAACTGCGCGGGTGATTTTGCCGCAGTAACGAGATCCGTAAAGAGGTTGGAGCGCTCGCGGATCGTGGCTTCTTCCATTTCACGCGCATACTGTTCCCTGATCAGACGCTCTCTTCTCTTCTCTTCGATCCTGGCCGCAACGATGTCGACTTCCTTTAAGAGGTCATCGCCCTTGATCGGCTTGGTCAGGTACTGCGCCACACCGATCTTAATGCCCTGCTTGGCATATTCAAATTCCTCGAACCCGGAAAGAATAATGATCTCCATCCAGGGGAATTCTTTCTTGATGAGTTTTGAAAGCTCCAGCCCGTCCATAAACGGCATACGGATATCCGTGATCACGATGTCGGGACGCAGCTTTTGGATCATCGGAAAAGCCAGTTCGCCGTCTCCCGCTTCCCCGCAGAACTCATAGCCGTGTCCTGCCCAGTCCACGTTATTCTTGATGCCCTCACGCACCACAAATTCATCTTCGACTAAGAATACTTTGATCATGGTAATATTCTATCACATCTTTCCATAACAAAAAAAGATATTGTATAATGAATCCAAACATACTTAAAGAGGGTCCTATGAAAACAATAAAAAATATATTGCGGGATTTGAATTCGTATTTTCTGATCATCATCGGAGCACTGCTCGCAAGTTTTTCGGTTGCCTGTATTTTGCTTCCGAATGATGCGATCGACTACGGTACGGCAGGAATTGCCATCATCATCAGCAAGATGACGGGCTTTCGGCTGTCTCTTTGCGTACTATGTGTCGTCACGCCGTTTTTGATCTGCGGCATGCTCTATTTAGGCAGGATCTTCTGCATCAAAGCGCTGCTCGGCTCCGTGGTCTACATGGTAGGTTTGGATTATTTCGAACGGATCCCGTTCTCATTAAATACGGAACACTTTCTGGCAGTCGCATTCGGCGGCGCGCTGCTTGGCGCAGGGCTTTCCCTGATCTTGAAATTCGGCGGCTGTATCGACGGCTCCGAAATCCTCGCCAATGTTATCGTCAAGAAGCTCTCCGATAAGACCGGGCGCAACTACAGCATGAACGTGATCCTGATCATTTTCAATGCCTGTGTCTATGCGGCTGCATTCATTTTAATCGACCGCAGCGCCGCACTCTTAAGCCTTCTTGTCTATGTGGTCGCCACATCGATCATCGATCACTTTACGGATCACTTCGAAGCGATCAAAAAGGTACAGATCATAACAAAAAATCCCGAGGAAATGATCCGCGGGATTCGTGAAAAACTCGGTAAAACCTGTACGATCGTAGATACTTACGGCGCGATCGCCGGAGAAAACAAAACACTGATATGTTATGTAAACTACTTCGAACTGCAGCGCCTGCGTGATCTCATCAACAATTTCGAGGAGCCGTCCTTCACGACGATCTCCACGATCGACGAGATCATACACTGATCGATCAATCTACATATACAGCGAGACGAGGAAGTGTACTTTTCGCTGTATTGTTATTTATGTCAGTGTCTCTCGTCGGCGTTGTCGTAGCACTCGCAGAAGCGGGCGGCGAAGGATGTGGGTTCGCCGGCTTGCGTTAAGTGTGAGACATCTCCGAAGAGATTCATGCGGAACGATGCATAGCCTTTCTGCCGTTCCTCCGTTGCAAGAACCGTGACGGATGTGGGCGGCGCAACCATGCCATGCCATAGGATCATCGGGGAGACGTGCAACAGGTAACTTAAAAGTACCGCCGTCAAACCGAAATGACAGAAGAACACAAGAGTATCGTTGTTCGGATTTTTCGCTAAGAACAGATTGCCTTCTTTTTCATATCCGTGTTCATTCAGCAGTTTTTCAAACAGCCCCGTCACGCGCGCGTATTCATTACCGACGCCACCCTCCTGCATTAGGGGATGCAACATCCATTTATCATAATCATAGAAATCGGGATAGGTAGTCCAGTCTTTCGGCATCCAGTCCCAGGCAATGCTCAGTTCCCCCTCCGGTTTATCCGGTCTTTTGATCCGCGGCGGAAATTCTTTCAGCCACTCCAGTTCCACGGCTTCCCGGTGAAGACGTGCCAAGGTCGGTGCCGCTGTCGCTTTGGCTCTGCCAAGCGTCGACACATAGATCTCATCCATCGGAAAGTCCGCTATTCTCTTCGCCAAAAGTTCCGCCTCGATTTTCCCTTTTTCCGTCAATCCGTCGATCGTATAATCCGGCTCCCCATGCCTCACAAATACAAGTTTCATCTGTTTTTTCCTCTCGTTATATATAATCAACTTGCAGATAATTCGTGAAAAAAGCCCCGAAACATTCGTTTCAGGGCTTTGCATTACAGGTTGTACGCTTATTTTGCGTAGTCCGTTACTCTGCTTTCGCGGATTACGTTGACTTTGATCTGACCCGGATACTCCATCTCCTCTTCGATCTTCTTGGAGATGTCGCGTGCCATAATGACCATATCGTCATCCGTAACCTGCTCAGGAACTACCATGATACGAACCTCTCTACCGGCCTGAATAGCAAAAGATTTATCCACTCCCTTGAAGGAGTTTGTGATGTCTTCTAATTGTTTTAATCTGTTAGTGTATGTTTCAAGTGTCTCTCGTCTTGCACCGGGACGTGCTGCGGAAATGGTATCCGCCGCCTGTACGATACAAGCGAACAGAGACTGCGGCTCTACATCGCCGTGATGGGACTCCACACAATTGATGACTGTTGCGGATTCTTTGTATTTGCGGCAAAGTTCCGCGCCCAGCTGTACGTGGGATCCTTCCATCTCGTGGTCAACAGCTTTACCGATGTCATGCAGCAGACCTGCACGTTTGGCAACTCTTGTATCCAACCCGATCTCTGCAGCCAGAAGTCCTGACAACAGGGATACCTCGATGGAATGCTTCAAAGCGTTCTGACCATAACTCGTACGGAATTTCATGCGGCCAAGCAGTTTGACCAGTTCCGGATGGATGCCGTGCACGCCGACCTCTAAGGTGGCTGCCTCGCCTTCCTCACGAATCATTGTCTCTACTTCTTTTTGTGCCTTTTCGACCATCTCTTCGATCCTGGCCGGGTGGATACGTCCATCCACGATCAGTTTCTCAAGAGCGATCCTTGCGACTTCTCTCCTGATCGGATCAAAGCCTGACAAAACAACTGCTTCCGGTGTATCATCGATGATCAGTTCGACGCCGGTCATGGTCTCCAAGGTACGAATGTTACGACCTTCACGACCGATGATGCGGCCCTTCATCTCATCGCTTGGCAACTGTACGACAGATACGGTACTTTCTGCCACATGATCGGCCGCGCATTTCTGAATGGCGGTAACGACCATGTCCTTTGCCTTTTTGTCTGCTTCCTCTTTGGCCTTGGATTCCAGTTCCTTGACCAGAAGTGCTGTTTCGTGCTTTACTTCGTCTTCAACAATTCTTAACAGATACTCTTTTGCTTGTTCAGAGGTTAATCCGGAGATTCGCTCCAGTTCCTGTACTCTTTGCTGATTGAGCTTTGATACTTCTTCTTTCTGCCTTGCCAGATTCTCTTCTTTGGCTGCGAGGCTCTGCTCCTTACGCTCAATGGCTTCAGTCTTCTTGTCGACGTTCTCTTCTTTCTGTTGCACTCTGCGCTCTAAACGCTGCAACTCGGAACGTCTCTCCTTCGTCTCTTTCTCCAGTTCATTCTTGGTACGAATGGACTCTTCCTTGACTTCAAGAAGACTTTCCCGTTTCTTGGCTTCCGCCGTCTTAAGCGCTTCATCAATGATCTCTCTTGCCTTTGTTTCGGCATTTGCGATCTTTGCCTCATCCGACTTCTGCCTGCCGTTGAACCCGAGCTTGTAAGCGATCACAGCAGTGACGATCACTGCAACGACAGCTACTCCGATAATAACAGCAACCACAGGAATACCTCCTTATTTGATTTTCATTGTACAAATATTTCATAGGATATATTCAAAATATACCCTAGTATACAATTCTACAACAGTTCAATTTTATACTCTGGGATATGTTATGTCAAGCAAATTCGTGTATGGGTCAAGACTGTGCAAGGAGTTCTTCGTAAATGCGCTCGATCAGGGAAAGGGAAAATCCCTTCCTGTAAAAGACGGCAAACAACTTCTGTCTGGCCGCATAGTCCAGTGATGTGGGATCCTCGATGCGTTTTAAGCGTGCAGCCATCTGCTTATATAACAGCGCCGCTTCCCGCGACTGCGCACCACTTCCATCGTCCGGATCATTTTCGGATGCAAATTCTGCCTCATATGCTTCAAGGCACGATGCGACCAGTTCCGATGACACACCCTTCTGTTTCAGTTTCTCACTGATCTGCCGGTTCGTTAAGGACTGTGCATGCGCCTCGATAAAGGACATGGTATATCTCTGATCATCAATGTAGTGATACTGTTTCACGTAAGATAAGGCTTCCCGGATGACTTCTTCCGGATACAGGCCGTCCTTAAGTTTACGCCGCATGGACTCTTCCGTATAGTCTCTGGATTGTAAAAGATGCATGGCACGAAGCTTTGCCCGCTTCGTTAACACCGCTTCACGGATCTCCGTAAGTTCCTCTTCTGTCAGTTCCTTCCCGGGTGCAATATCATAATGACGCAAATCGCCCTTGTATAATACAAAGGCGAATGCGTCATTTAAATAAATCTTATATTTGTTCTTTGTGTATTCTTCTACAGCGGTAACAACCATATTTCACCACTCTGCCTATTCCGCCTTCTTGGACTTGTCATCCGCGGCGGCCTTCTGTGTGCCGGCATTTGCATCAGGCACAAGGCCGAAGTGTTCTCTTACCTTCTGTTCGATCTCGGCGCAGACCTCCGGATTATCGATCAGATACTGCTTCGTATTCTCTCTGCCCTGTCCGATCTTATTTCCTTCGTATGCATACCAGGCACCGCTCTTACTGATGATATCGCAGTTTGCCGCAAGGTCTAAGATGTCGCCTTCTGAGGAAATGCCCTTACCGAACATGATATCGAATTCCGCCTCTTTAAACGGAGGAGCGATCTTATTCTTTACTACCTTGATCCTGGTACGGTTACCGACAACCTCACCGCCCTGCTTCAAGGTCTCGATCCTTCTGACATCCATACGGACGGAAGAATAGAACTTCAGGGCACGTCCGCCGGTCGTCGTTTCCGGGTTACCGAACATCACGCCGATCTTCTCACGTAACTGATTAATGAAGATAACGGTACAATTTGATTTGCTGATGACGGCAGTCAGTTTCCGAAGCGCCTGGGACATCAGTCTTGCCTGCAATCCGACATGGGAATCACCCATCTCACCGTCGATCTCAGCCTTGGGTACGATTGCCGCAACAGAGTCGACAACCACGATATCCACGGCACCGGACCTTACCATAGTCTCTGTGATCTCCAGTGCCTGCTCGCCGTTATCCGGCTGGGAAATATAGAGATTGTCGATGTCGACACCGATGTTCTTCGCATATACGGGATCCAGTGCATGCTCTGCATCAATGAAACCGGCGATCCCGCCTCTCTTCTGTACTTCCGCGATCATGTGCAGCGTAACCGTCGTCTTACCGCTGGACTCCGGTCCGTAGATCTCAATGATCCTGCCCTTGGGGATCCCGCCGAGTCCTAACGCGATATCAAGGCTTAAGGATCCTGTCGGAACGGTCTCGATATTCATGTTGCTGTTGTTATCGCCCAGCTTCATGACGGAACCCTTACCGAACTGTTTCTCTATTTGTGCCAGAGCGGCATCCAATGCTTTTAGTTTTTCTTCTCTTTCCATTTGTACTCTCCTTTACATCCGAAATATTGTCGATTCAACGACAGACCCCACTTTGTCCGCCCGTCAGGACGGTTTTGCGAACATTTGTTCGTTTCTGCTAATCAGAATAAAACATTTGTTCGATTTTGTCAACCACGTTTTTTATTATTTTCAGTGATTAATATTATGTAAACTTAGTCTCGCTCAGATATTCCAAAATACAGTTCCTGAGTGTATTCAGGGCTTCCGCGGTGGCAGATTCGCGGATCTTGGCGCGGTTGCCGGTAAAATGGCATTCCTTCGCGATCGTCTTGCCGGCCACGCAGCAGCCGATATAGACTAATCCGACCGGTTTTTCTTCCGTGCCGCCGTCCGGTCCCGCAATGCCGGTCACGGCGATGCAGGCGTCGGCTTTCGTGCGGATGCAACCGCCACGCGCCATTTCAAGGGCAGTCTCCTCACTTACGGCGCCGTGCTTTTTAAGGGTAGATTTCTTCACATCCAGATAGGTCCGTTTGGCCTTATTCGAGTAGGTCACAAATGCCTCTTTTAAAACGGCAGAGGCACCCGGCACATTCACGAGTCTTGCGGAGATCATCCCGCCGGTGCAGGACTCTGCGCTTGTTACGGTCATCTTGTTGACGGAAAGCAGTTCCACGATCGACTGCTCCAGTGTGATCTCCGGATCCGTCGTGTAGATTCTGCTGCCGAAACGGCTCTTCAGCTTGTTGACCATCGGTTTTACAAGCTTTGCGGCTGCTTCCTCGTTCTCTGCAAAAGCCGTGACGCGGATATGGACTTCACCGGTCTTGGCATAAGTCGCAACCGTCGGGTTTGTCGAAGACGTCAGATCTAAGATGGCAGTTT
>JAEEGL012062017.1_pt1 | contig 10057 bp, 8 predicted proteins | sample 9134231 | NCBI WGS metagenome assembly JAEEGL01 (sample SAMN16246548, study PRJNA631951) | gut metagenome | biome: gut microbiome; feature: rumen; material: fiber-attached | host: Bos | place: Iran: Karaj | collected 2018-10 | reverse complement strand
CCAAACTGCCTGTGATCTGTTTATGCTATTATTTTAGAGCTTTATTTTGTGAAATCTGTGAAGATGCCGTGATAGCTTCAGCAAGTGTGCGGACGCCAACAAGCCTTATTCCCTCAGGCTTTGCGGGGAGCTTTTCGAGGTTCCTTGCCGGCAGCAGCACGGTCTTAAAGCCGAGCCGGGCAGCTTCCTTTACGAGCTTTTCCGCAGCCTGCACCGGACGCAGGTCTCCCGTGAGCCCTATCTCCCCTATCGCCAGCATGTCCGAAGGCAGCTTTACGCCCTTCTCATCCGACCATATGGCAAGAGCTGCTGCAAGATCCGTGCTAGTTCCTTCGGGCCTTAAGCCTCCGACTACGTTAACATAGATATCTCTGTTTATAAGCGTGAGCCCCGCCTTCCTTTCGAGGACCGCGATGATCATCCCCAGACGCTGGCTGTCAATGCCTATGGCTGTGCGCCTTGCAAAGCCAACGCTGGTAGGCGCCGTGAGTGCCTGTATCTCGATAAGGAGCGGCCTTGTGCCTTCGTAGACTGCAGTGGCCAGAGATCCCTCCGCGCTGTCCGAAAGTCCCTCCAGGAAGCTCTGGGAGAGGTTCTCTATCTCCACGAGGCCTTCTTCCCTCATCTCGAAGGCGCCTATCTCCGAAGTGGTGCCGAAACGGTTCTTGACCGCCCTGAGTATCCTCAGGTCCTGACTGCGCTCTCCGTTGAAGGACAGCACCGTATCGACCATGTGCTCCACTATCCTGGGGCCGGCGAGCTCTCCGCTCTTGGTGACGTGAGCAACTATGAACACCGGGATGTTCATGCCTTTGCCTATATTCATCAGCAGGTTTCCGCAGGACCTGACCTGCGAAACGCTGCCCGGCGCGGACTCAATGTCCGCAGTGTACATCGTCTGTATGGAATCTATGATGAGGAACACCGGCTGCACGTCCTGCACCGCGGCGATTATCTCATCCATATTGGTCTGGGACAGCAAAAACAGCTGGGACAGATCCCCTCTGCAGACCCTGTCTGCGCGTATCTTGATCTGTTCTTCGGATTCTTCGCCTGAGATGTAGAGGACCTTGCCGTACTTCTGCGCTATAGATGACGCTGCCTGGATTATTATCGTGGATTTGCCTATGCCCGGCTCTCCGGAGATAAGTGTGAGCGAGCCCTGCACCAGGCCGCCTCCGAGCACTCTGTTCAGCTCCGGGATGCCTGTATCCAGTCTCTTCTTCTGTCCGGACTCGACCTTGTTTATGGCTACAGGACGGCTCTTTCCGCCCTGGGGCACGGCTCCTGTGCGGCGCCTTGCGTCGCCCTCAGAAGGCTCTGTGACCTTTTCTTCAACGAATGAGTTCCAGGCTCCGCAGGAGCTGCACTGCCCCAGCCACTTGGGGCTCTCGAAACCGCACTCCTGACACACGAATACTGTTTTGCCTTTTTTAGCCGCCATTATTCTTTCCTTTTTCCCTTCTCCCCTTAAGGCACCTGAAAGCCATCTTAATTTTACGGCAGAAAGCGCCTTTTTTCAACAGTCACCAACCGTGCCCATTCAATATTTTGTTCCTGATCTCAGCGTCTATTATGCGCAGATCCAGATCGCCGTCCTCTGTATCATATGTAACGATATAGTTCTTCCAGGGAACGTATCCTAGCATTGCGTAGTATTCTGCCTTCTTGCGCTGCCATTCAATGTAGGATGCATTGTTTACAAGCCCTTCGTGCTCCCAGATAATAGTCGTCCCATCAGGACAAAGGATCATGAAGTCGGGATTGAGCACCAACTTATCATTGACCCGGATGACCGGCTCATATCTGAACGGGACGCCGTACTTGTACAGCATTTCAGCTATCATCAGTTCTGATTTCGACCTTACTGCAAGTCCCCTGCTCGTCAGCATTTTCTTTTCGGAAGCGTGGTATTCCGATCTTTCGTAAGGCGCGTCAACCCACGCTGCGGGCAGCTCCGGGCTGAACACCCTTTCCGTCATTTCCTCCGTCATCCAGCCATAACGCTCTGCCATAAAAGCTTTTCTGTCCCGGTCCGTTATTCTTGCCAGCTTCTCCGCCGCCGTGCCAAGTATGTCCAGCGACCTTGAGATGATCATCTGCTCCCTTTCCATGACTCCTCTTCTGGCCAAAGCCACCTGCAGATCCGTATCTTTTGTAATGATACGCCTCTTCCGGCCGCTGCCCTTCCCTACGACCTGCATTATTGCAGGTCTGCCATTGTTTTTCACTCGTATGACTCTGCCTTGAGGGCTGTCTTCCAGCATTTTGTTGACAGTTTTTAATTGGTTTTTCAATTCTGCCATTATTGACTCTAAAAACACCTGTGTTTCAACCATTTTTCCTCCTGTTTCGCCCTGATAATGACAGTTGCTCTCCAATAGTCCCAATCTGACAGTAGTACTATTGGCAAAACCAGCACAAACCATTTGTCCTGCCAACAAGTTGATCTGAATGGCCAAATGCCATGTCTTGCTGCTCTTATTTGCCATATTTTACCACACAATAGCCACTCCAGCAACCATATATTACCATTTTTGTAATTGCATCGTATTGTTGCTAACCTACAGGATGATTCTCCAGGCTTTTGAGCAGAAACCAGATGATCATCCGCTCTGTTCCGGGACGAAAGCATTCAGAATGCTGTTTATCAATTGAAAAAGCCCGCACCTTTGCGATGCGGGCCTGTGTTCTGTGTTTCAGCCGGACTAGTTGTCCTCTTCCTCTGCCTTGTGTGCAGCGATGACCTTGTCTGCAAGCATTCCGGGGAGCTCGGAGTAGCGCTCGAAGCGCATTGTGAAGCTTCCGCGTGCCTGGGTCATTGCCCTGAGGACGATGGCGTAGTCGAACATCTCTGCCTGGGGAACTTCGGCGATCAGCTTCTGCAGGCCGTTGTGCTGCGGCTCAAGTCCGAGGATCATTCCGCGGCGCTTGTTCATGTCGCCCATTACGTCTCCGGTGTAGTCGTTGGGAACGGTGATCTCAACGTGCATTATAGGCTCGAGCAGGCAGGGCTTTGCAGCTACGATACCCTTCTTGAACGCGATGGAAGCCGCGAGCTTGAAGGACATTTCATCGGAGTCTACAGCGTGGAAGGAGCCGTAGTACAGAGTAGCCTTGATGTTCTGGCACTTGCATCCTGCCAGGGGGCCTTTCTCCATGCACTCGCGGAGTCCCTTTTCGACTGCCGGGATGAACTGCTTGGGAACGCAGCCGCCGACTGTCTCATCCGCAAACTCGAAGTCCTGATCGGAAGGAGCGAACTTGATGTAAACGTCTCCGTACTGTCCGGAACCGCCGGTCTGCTTCTTGTGCTTACCCTGAACGTCGGATGTGCCCTTTATGGTCTCTCTGTAAGCCACTTTCTGAGCTACAGTATCTACGTCTGCACCGTATCTGTCCTTGAGCTTCTGGAGCAGGATACCGGTCTGGATATCGCCCTGGGTGCCCAGCAGGGACTGACGGGTCTCGGCGTTCCTTTCGTAGCTGAAGGAAGGATCTTCTTCTCTGAGCTTGGTGATGCCTGCAGCGACCTTTGCGTCGTCGCCCTTGGCCTTGGGCTCAATGGCTGTGAACAGTGTGGGCTGCGGATACTCGACTCTGGGGAACTTGACCTGAGCAGCTTTCTCGCAGAGAGTATCTCCGGTCTGTGTGTACTGCAGCTTAGCGAAAGCTACGATATCTCCGGGCAGGACCTGGGGAGCTTCGCCCTGGGTCTTTCCGCGGAGGAAGAACATGGAGCCGAGCTTTTCTTCTTTCTCGGAGGTTGTGTTGTATACTATCTGAGCAGGAGCGAGCTTGCCGCGGATGAGCTTGGCAAGAGAGATCTTGCCGAGGAACGGATCTGCTATGGTCTTGAAGACATAAGCTGCAACAGGGCCGTCTCCGTAAGCGACTTCCTCGCCGTCCTCTGTCTTTACGCTGCCGGAAGCCTTGGGAACATATTTGATGCAGTTGTCCAGGACTTCCTTGATGCCTGTTCCCTTGATCGCGGAGCAGGTCATGATCGGGCAGATGCTGCCGCTAGCGATACCGTTCATGAGTCCCTTGTTGAACTCTTCGTCTGTGAATTCTTCGCCCTCAAAGTACTTTTCCATGAGCTCTTCGTCGGTCTCGGCGATGGCTTCTGTGAGAGCATCCTTGTCGTCCAGAGTAACGACGCTGGTACCGAACTTTTCCTTAAGAGCATCGATGACTCCGTCCAGATCTACGTTATCCTTGTCTGTCTTGTTGATAACGAAGAACCTGGGAACGTCGAATGCCTTGCAGGTGTTCCACGCCTTCTCGGTACCTACCTGTATGCCGGAAGAAGCGTCCACGAATATTGCGGCAGCCTCGGCAGCTTTGACGGCAGAATTGACTTCGCCTACGAAATCGAACACGCCCGGGGTATCGAGGAAATTGATCTTGGTCTTGTTGTATTCAACAGGAACTATGGACATGGAGATGGAATATCCTTTTTCGATCTCCATTTTGTCGAAGTCGGATACTGTGTTTCCGTCCTCAACTTTTCCGAGCCTGCTGATAACGCCTGTCGCCAGAAGGGCTGCCTCCAGGAAAGTGGTCTTTCCGGTGCCGCCGTGTCCGAGCAGTGCGATGTTTCTGATAGTGTCTGCTTTGTAGCCTTTCATACCGTGAGCTTCCTCCTAAATAATAGATGACTTGTCTAAGGGCCGGCTGACCAGCCAAATTTGATTATATAATATAAAGTACCTTTTTGTAAAGAATCTATTTGCCTGCAGGGCAGCTGTTTTTGTCCCCGGAAGCACTGCTTTTGAGCTTTTCCTCTACAGGACAGGGCTTTCCCGAAAGTCTCATGGCTTCCTTTAGCTTTTCTATAATCAGATCGTAGTTTTCTCTCCTGTGAGGCCTGCTGCAGCCCATGCAGTTCTTCACGCCGCTTTTTGTGTAGGTGAAATTGCCGCCGCACGCATCTCCGAGGAAGTACAGCGGGCAGTAGCAGAAGAGGCAGTTGAAATCTTCTTCCTCTATCCCCTTGTGGCAGGGAAAGTATTCGCAGTCTTTGTGGCTGAAAAACCTGTAATTCTCGCTCATGACCTTTATCCTTCAGGAATCACAATTTGCATCATAACTATAGTATTATAATACATATTTTGCTATAATAATATATATTTCTTATGCGGCCACAGGTAAAAAGACATGAAGATACGCATAAAAGACAAAGTCCGCTTCACAGCGAGCATTATAGCGCTCCTGCTTTTTATCGCGGGGATCGCGCTTCTCATTTATTCGTTAGTCAAATAGCAAAAAAGACGGTCCTTTCAGCGGACCGTCTTTTGTATTCTTTTTTCCAGGCTGCGCTCTGCGCTAGAAGTCTGCGCTGCGGGGCGTTCTGGGGAACGGCAGGACGTCTCTTATGTTGTCCACACCGGTGAGGTACATTATCATGCGCTCAAAACCCAGACCGAAGCCGCTGTGCTTTACACCGCCGTACTTCCTGAGCTCAAGATACCACCAGTAATTCTCCTCGTCCATACCGAGATCCTTGATTATTCCCTTGAGCACGTCGTAGCGTTCTTCTCTCTGGGAGCCGCCGACTATCTCGCCTATGCCGGGGACCAGCAGGTCGCAGGCCGCAACAGTCTTTCCGTCGTCGTTGCGCCTCATGTAGAAGGCCTTGATCTCCTTAGGGTAGTTGATAAGGAATACGGGTTTCTTGAAGACCACTTCTGTGATGTAGCGTTCGTGCTCGGACTGAAGATCCATGCCCCAGCCGGTCACCGGGTACTCGAACTTCCTGTCCGCCTTCTGCAGGAGCTCTATAGCCTCTGTGTAGGTAAGGCGCACGAAATCGCTGCTGACCACGTTGTGGAGCCTGTCAAGAAGGCCCTTGTCCACGAACTGGTTGAAGAAAGCCATCTCCGCCGGACACTCCTCGAGCACATAATTGATTATGTACTTTACCATCTCCTCGATGATGTCCATGTCGTCCGTAAGATCTGCGAAAGCCATTTCCGGCTCTATCATCCAGAACTCGCTGGCATGGCGGGTGGTGTTGGAGTTCTCTGCCCTGAAGGTGGGTCCGAAGGTGTAGGTGTTCTTGAACGCCAGGGCGAAGATCTCAGCCTCCAGCTGGCCGGATACGGTGAGGTTTGCGCTCTTGCCGAAGAAGTCCTTGCCAAAGTCCACGCTGCCGTCCTCGGTCTTGGGCACGTTCGCCAGATCGAAGCTGGTGACATGGAACATCTCGCCGGCACCTTCTGCGTCGGATGCTGTGATGATGGGCGGATGCGCGTATACGAAGCCCTTCTCCTGGAAGAACTTATGGATGGCGTATGCCGCTACGCTGCGGACTCTGAACACCGCGGAAAACTTGTTCGTGCGCGGGCGCAGGTGAAGCTGTGTGCGCAGATACTCCATGGTGTGGCGCTTGTTCTGTATGGGGTAGTCGGGATCGGACGGAGCCTCGACCGTTATCTTCTTAGCTTTGATCTCGAAGGGCTGCTTTGCCTGCGGAGTGAGGACAAGCTCTCCCTGCACGGAAAGCGCAGTGGAAAGCGGAAGAGCAGCAACTTCCCTGAAGTTGTCTATGAATTCCTCCTCGTACACGATCTGGACCGACTTGAAGTAGGTGCCGTCGTTGAGCTCTATGAACCCGAATTTATTCGAGCCACGGTTATTCCTTATCCAGCCCTCGACTTCTATGGGTCCTGCGAACTTTGACGGGTCTTTGAATACTTCTCTTAGATCGACCATGATCTTCCTCCTTCTTCCTGCGGCTCGCCTTTTTCCGGCCGCATATTATCGTTCAGTATAACGCAAAAACCGCCCGCTTGCAAGGGCTAAAGGTCTTTTGGGCCGTTCTTTGAAGGCCTGCTCATATTAATGACATGGGCGTAACTGTTCACTTCTTCCGGCTGTTAATCTTTTCACTTGTAAAACGCGCCTGAAAACATTACAATATATACAGAGTTCTGATTTTACCTATAAGGAGGCAAAAATGTTCACAGCCAGAGAAAACATGCGCAGGTGCATCAAGAACGAAGGCCCTGACCGCTATGTAAACCAGTATGAGGCTCTCAAACTTCTGAGCACCCCGTTCGGATTCCATAATCCCCGTCCCAAGAGAGGCGAGCCCGACATGGTCAACGCCTGGGGCGTAACCTATTCATATCCTCCCCATGTTCCTGCAGGCTTCCCTGTCCACACACCGGACAAGATAGTCGTTAAGGACATAGAGAACTGGAAAGACTACGTAAAGGCTCCGTCCTTCGACTGGCCTCAGGAGGAATGGGACAGAGTAAAGGCAGTTTATGATTCCATAGACCGCACCAAGGCATACGCCTGCACCTTCATCGCTCCGGGAATCTTCGAGCAGACCCACCACCTCTGCTCCATAGACCAGGCTCTTCTGTACTACATGATCAACGAGGACGAAATGACCGAGCTGATCAAGTACATAACAGACTGGGAACTCGAGTACGCAAGGCTCATCTGCGAAAAGCTCCATCCGGATGCAATGCTCCACCACGACGACTGGGGCAGCGAGCAGAACTCCTTCCTCCGTCCCGAGATGTTCGACGACTACTTCCTCGAGCCCTACAAGCAGATCTACGGATACTACAAGGATCACGGCGTAGAGATCATCGTTCACCACTCCGATTCCTACTCCGCAAACCTCGTACCCGAGATGATCGAGATGGGCATCGACGTATGGCAGGGACCGATGCACACCAACAACGTTCCTGAGCTCGTAAAGAAGTACGGCAAGCAGATCACCTTCATGGGAGACATCGACAACAAGTTCGTAGACTTCGACGCGGCTACCCAGGAAGACTGCGTAAAGGCAGCCAGAAGGTCCATCGAGTCTGTCGGCACCAAGGAAGGCTACATCCCCTGCATCACCCAGGGAGGTCCGGGATCGCTCTTCATAGGCGGATACGAAGGTATCTGGCAGGCTATCGACGAATACAACATCGAGAAGTTCGGATTCACCCAGGAGCAGCTCGACGCGGCAAGGTATCCGCTCAAGCCGGTAATGATGGCAGGGACCTACCAGGCCAACATCCACAACAGATACACCGACTAGCACAGTCAAATGCCACAATAAACAAAGGCCGGAAAGCGAAAGTTTTCCGGCCTTTATGATTTTTTTGAACAATTTGGCGCCATTGTTCAAAATAGTGATAAAAACGGCTTGAACAGAGCCCTTCCGTGCATTAAAATATATGTGATATGTTACAAAACAACTGCTTTCCGCAGTCAAGCTTTAAGACAGTCAAAGAAAAGGAAGAACTCTAACAATGCTTACAGCCAGAGAAAACATGCGGCGCACGGTGTTCGGCGGCGGCAAGCCCGACCGTTTCGTGAACCAGTACGAAGCTCTCAAGCTTCTGGGAACACCGTTCATCTACCACAATCCCAGCCCCCGCAAGGGAGAAGTAAACATCGTGAACGCCTGGGGCATCACCAACTCCTATCCGGAGAACGTCCCGGCGGCATTCCCCGTCCACACAGACGACAAGATAGTCGTTAAGGACATAGAGAACTGGAGAGATTACGTAAAAGCCCCCTCCTTTGACATCTGGACCCAGGCCGAATGGGACAAGATGACAGCCAGATACGAGAAAGTCGACCGCAGCAAGGCCTACGCCTGCACCCTCATCGCCCCGGGCATATTCGAGCAGATCCACCACCTCTGCTCCATAGACGAAGCTCTGATCTACTACATGATCAACGAGGAAGAGATGAGCGACCTCATCAAATACCTCGCGGACTGGGAGCTTGAGTATGCAAGGCTCATATGCGAGAGGCTCCATCCGGACGCCATACTCCACCACGACGACTGGGGCAGCGAGACCAACACCTTCCTGCGCCCGTCCATGTTCGACGACTACTTCCTCGAGCCCTACAAGCAGATCTACGGATACTACCACGACCACGGCGTGGAGATGATAGTCCACCACTCCGACTCCTACGGCGTGAGCATAGTTCCGGAGATGATAGAGATGGGGATAGACGTCTGGCAGGGTCCGATGCACTCCAACAACGTCCCCGAGCTCGTAAAGCAGTACAAGGGAAAGATCACCTTCATGGGCGAGATAGACAACAAGTTCGTGGATTACGACGACTGCACCTACGAGGACTGCAAGAACGTTGTCAACAGGACCCTGGACGCAGTGGGATCCCCCGAGAGCTTCATACCCTGCATCACCCAGGGAGGTCCCGGCGGGCTCTACGACGGAAGCTACGAAGGTCTCTGGCAGGCCATAGACGAGTACAACATAGAGCACTTCGGCTGCACACAGGAAGAGCTGGACGCCGCGAGGTATCCGATGTTCGTGATGTTCCCCGGCCAGCCCAAGCACCCCAGGAAGAAAGACTGATAAAACACCTTGCGAAAGGAAGGGTCCTGCCCTTCCTTTTGTATTTTTTGTACAAAAAACGCATAGCGGAAATAGTAGAATCTTGAATGCGCCGCATCTCTGTCTACAATGTTCATAATAATATTTCTTGCAGGAAAAACTGCCCGGCAATACAATTAAATCAGAGAGTTCTGAGATCGCAGCGTCACCGCGCAGAAAGGAATAAAGACATGCTTACAGCAAGAGAAAACATGGAAAGAGCAGTGTTCGGCGGAGGAGAACCCGAACGCTACGTAAACCAGTATGAGGCTATCAAGCTCCTGTTCAACCCCTTCATGTTCCGCAATCCCATGGCCCAGAAAGGCGGCCCGGAAGTCGTGAACCTCTGGGGCGTCACGAACTACTTCCCCAGCAACGTTCCCGGCGCTTTCCCGGTCCACACACCGGAAAAGATACTCGTAAAGGACATCGAGCACTGGAGAGATTACGTAAAGGTCCCGTCTCTTAAGTTCGCAGACGAAGAATGGGGTCCCCACTACGGCATGTACGGCGCCGTAGACCGCACCAAAGCCTACACAGCCACATTCATAGCGCCGGGACTCTTTGAGCAGACCCACCACTTCTGCTCCATAGACCAGGCCCTGATGTACTACATCACCAACGAGGACGAGATGCACGACATGATCAAGATGCTCACCGACTGGGAACTTGAGCTCGCTGAGGGCATCTGT
>JAEEGL012003212.1_pt1 | contig 10057 bp, 7 predicted proteins | sample 9134231 | NCBI WGS metagenome assembly JAEEGL01 (sample SAMN16246548, study PRJNA631951) | gut metagenome | biome: gut microbiome; feature: rumen; material: fiber-attached | host: Bos | place: Iran: Karaj | collected 2018-10 | reverse complement strand
TATCCACAAGAGGAAGATATGCGATCCGTGTGATGATCGATATGGCAGAAAACGATACCGGCAGTTATATTCCATTGAAGGATATTGCTGCCAGGCAGGAGATATCCAAGAAATACCTGGAAATTATTGTGAAAGATATGGTAGCCGGCGGGCTGCTGGTAGGAACCAGCGGCAAAGGAGGCGGCTACAAATTGTGCAGAGCACCGGAAGAATACAGTGTTGGCGAGATCATTGAACTCATGGAAGGATCACTTGCAACGGTCGCCTGCCTGGCAGAAGGCGCGGCAGAGTGCCCACGGGCAAAAGCCTGTGAGACACTTCCGCTCTGGGCAGAGTATGATCAGCTGACCCACGACTTCTTTTACAGCAAGAAACTCAGTGATCTGGTCAGAAAAGCAAAATAAAAGAAAGGGCACCTTCCAAAAAGAAGGTGCCTTCAGTCTTTTCAGGATGAGTTACCTCAGGATCTTCAGATAGACGCTGCGGCCGGGGCCCAAGGGAATATCAAATGCATATTCCGGCGGTGCGGTTCTCGTTCTCGCGGCGTCTCCTCGTTTCTGCGGGCCAGGCAGAAGGATGCTGCGGGTATATTCGGCGCCGGTCTCCAGATCTTTCAGACCTTTGCATTCTCAGCGAACGACCACACGAAGCGTTCCGAGCATCGGACGGAAGGAGTGCAGGCACAGCGTCTCGTTGTCATAGGTGATCAGGCTGGCTTTGGGAGTGGAACCCAGGTACACTTCCTGGCCCAGGGAGAGGATCGCATTGAGTGTCTGGATGACCTCGGCCGGCAGCTGATACAGATCGGCGAAGTTCTCCGGAACGTTCAGAATGAACAGACGACCCTTGCCGTAATAATCTTCGGTCAGCACCGGGAAGTTGTCCTCGCCGGCCAGCAGCAGGATATCTGCCCAGGTAGCATTGGTCTTGTAGTCCAGGGCTTCAAACAGCACCTTTTCACCGCCCTTGGCACTGCGCACTCCGGTATAGTCATAGTCTACACGGTCGATCAGATATTCATTTCCCATGACATGGCGATGGGTCAGGCGGGTACTGGTCATGTCCTTAATCCCTTTGTCGTAGGTTTCATGGACAAAGCCAACGGTTACGATGGCATTGCCGCCTTCGCGAACGAACTGCTCCAGTTTTTCCATGGCATCCGGCATGCAGGCGGTGCGGCTGGTGAACAGGATCGTCGGGGCGTTTTCAGGAAATTCCGGCTTCATCTCGAGCTGTGCCCCACACATGCCTAAGTAACTGACCAGCTGATCCTCACCGGTAGCATCGTAGGGTTCCCAGACAGCGGTACCGATGGGAGAGCCGGCTTTGTCCAGGAAATCGTCGAGTCTTCGAAGAGCAGGATCCATGGCGGTCAGCGCCGGGTGGTGGAGAAGTCCCGGGAAATTGAACAGTGTGAGTTCTTTGGCTCCGCCGAGGAAGCTGAACTCAGCCTGTTCCAGCCAACGGCTGATATTGTCGGAGGATCCGCCCAGATCGATCCATCCGCCGCCGTTGCGGCCGGGGACAGTGTTTTCCATCAGACGCATGAGCGAATAGGATTCGTAGCGCTGCAGATGCTGAGCCGCATAGAAAGGCTCACGGGTCTCCGTTCCGGTATAGACCATGTCGAAGATATCTCTCTGGAGCATCGGTGCATAGCCGCATTCATGATAGCTCTCATACCAGTTCGGGTATTTGATGATGAAATTCATCTTTGGATTGACGCGTTTGGCTTCTGCGACCATCTCCTTTGAGAATTCCTGCATCTGGGCCTGGCGGAAGTCCTTCCAGCTTCGTTTGCCTTTGGCCTGGATACACATCTCACAGCGGCAGGAGGTGAAGAAGAAATCATCGAGGATGATCTCGTCGAAGACAGAAGCAGCCTCCCGTACGATCTGCAGATAGGTTTCCCTGTGACGGGGATCCGTGTAGCAGAAGGTGTCAAAGATATTCGGCTTCTGGATATCATCGACCAGCACCGTCGAAGTGATGCCGCCGGAGACGGTAAGTCCGTAAGACTCCAGGAGTGATTTGATCTCACGGAGCCGCTTGACGGGTACATCAACGGTAGAACGATGGTTTTCCACATAGATTTTTTTCAGGGGAACATTTTTGAGATACCATTCTACGCCGCTTTTTAATTCTTCATCGGTGACTTCAGCGGTGTAGTAGGCGAACATATAGCTGGCAAGACTGAGATGACGGTACGGCTGCATGATCGTTTCCTCCGAAAAGTTAGTTAAGTGCCTTTATTATAGCAGAGAGATCGGTATAGTTCTATCATTTTTGCCATATTGGCAGAAAAGGAAAAAAATGCTACAATGAGGAACGGAACTTCTATACCCCGACTGAAGAAATCAGGTGTTTTATATGCATTATCTATTCTTTTTTCCAGATGAGATGAGGGCCAGTGCGCTTCATACATATGGGAATCCCGTAGCCATCACCCCCAATCTGGACCGGCTCGCCAGGGAAGGAACACTTTTTGAAAATAACTATACGCAGCATCCTGTCTGTGTACCTTCCAGATGTTCGCTGATGACCGGATGGTATCCGCATGTTTCAGGTTTTCGTACCCTGCGGTATATGATGCATTCCTATCATCCGAATTTTCTGCGTTATATCCACGAGGCAGGTTTTGAGACTCATGTTTATGGAAAGAACCATATGTTCGATGAACAGACCTACTTCGACTGCGTAGATAAATACCTTTATGTTGATTTCGGCCATGGAGATGCCAAGACGCATGTCGGCAACGTCCCGTTAGCCAAACGCATACAGGAGCAGGATGTCAACCCCAATGGTCCGAATGTTTCGAGCATGTTTAACGTCAAGGATTATACCATGCTGCTGGATCCTATGGATGATTCCATGCTCGAAGAGATCAATGACTCCCGATGCGTGGAAGCGGCGATCGAAGCGATCCGCGGCTGGAAAGAGGGTGACAAACCCCTGTTCATCTTCCTGCCAACCTTCTATCCGCATGCGCCGTATTCCATCACAAAGCATTTCGTTGACCTGTATGATCCGGAGAAAATGCCGGATGTCCTGCCGCCGGATCTTGCGAAAAAGCCTCGGTTCCAGGCGCTGATCCGGCACTATCGGGAACTGGGAGATGCAGATCCGACTGTCTATAAAAAGGTCTATGCCGTTTACCTTGCGATGTGCTCCTATTCTGACATGCTGCTTGGGCGGGTGCTGGATGCACTGGATGAGACAGGCCTGGCTGCCGATACGACAGTCATCGCTTCTTCCGACCACGGCGACTGGGCGGGTGACTGGGGCCTGATCGAGAAGTGGCCTTCCGGAATGGACGATGACCTCACCAGGGTTCCGCTGATCATCCGCCGGCCGGGCTGTCCTGCCGGACACCGTGTGAAAGAGCTCACACAGACCTTCGATATTTTCCCCACGATCTGCGACTGGGAGAACATAGGGATCCGGCACGATCAGTTTGGCATTTCTCTGCGTGAGCAGGTAGAAGGTGCCGCCGGAGATCCTGAGCGGGTCGTCTTCTGTGAAGGCGGCTACGACGAGCGGGAGCCTCACTGCTTTGAGGGCACGCCGAAATTCCGGTTCTTCATGGTGCCGGGTTCTATCTACTATCCCAAGATGATCCAGCAGCAGGAAGCTCCGAAATCAGTCTGCAGGACGGTGATGATGCGTACCCCGAAATACAAGCTGAATATCCGTACCGACGGTGACAATGAACTGTATGATATGGAAAAGGATCCGAAGGAGCTTGATAATCTCTATTCTGATCCGGCCATGGCCGAAACGGTTGCCAAACTGAAGGATCAGATGCTCGTCTGGCTGATCGGAACTTCCGATACGGTTCCGCGGGAAGGACATATTTAGTCAGAAAGCCCTTTGAGAATCCATTTCAATTGTGCTATACTATGCTGTACGATAGAAAGCGGTTAAAACCGCAGAAAGTAAGGTGAGTGTATGAAAAAGATGAAAATATTGCTGGCATGTTTACTGAGTGCTTTACTGATCATCAGTATGACGGGCTGTAAGATCATGAATGAGATCGATGACAGGATGACCGGGATAGAGACCAGCGAGGAGAAACAGGAAGAGGCTTCTGAAGAAGAAACTTCCAAAGCGCAGGAATCTTCCAAGGCAGAAGAATCTTCCAGACAGGAAGAATCCAAGACAGAAGAGTCCTCCAAGCAGGAGGAATCCAAGACAGAAGAATCTTCAAAAACCGAAGAGTCCTCCAAGGCAGAAGAATCATCCAAAGCAGAAGAATCTAAGGAAGAGTCTTCCAAGGAAGAATCTTCCAAAGAAGAATCCTCCAAGGCTGAGGTACCTGCGGCTCCGAGCGGAAAGTATACCGGGGAGTTTTCTTCCGATACGGAAACCGATCTTAACGTGGTGGTCAAGTGGGCAGCTGAACAGAATCAGGATACCTTCTATACGATCTCTGTCCAGTTCTATCTGGAGTGCTATTCGCTTTCGGCCGGTCCGAGAAACGACAACGTCATGACCGTCAGGACGTCCAAGGAGGAGAAACAGTATACCTTCGAGACAGGGGATATCGACAAGGAAGAAGACGAGTTCAGTGAGATCTATCTTGGCAAAACAGCCTTTACCGTGCCTGAGTCGGAGTTCAACAACGGCGTTTCTGTAACGGTTGAGTGGCCGTTCAGAGGAACCTATTCCGACAAAAAGATCGATATCATCAAAGCAGAAGGAAAGATCGGTCCGAACTGATTATCGGATCATCATTAAGTACAGAAAAAAACGTCATCCGTTTCCGGGTGACGTTTTTCAATTTCCTGATATTTATTTACAGTCTGGTATCCCACTTGCCGCAGAAGGGATCGACAGGGTTGACTCCCTTGAACGGGCTTCTTCCCAGCATCTTGTCGATGACCGCATCCACTGTCGCCTCTTTGAATTTATAGGCATTGATGAAGGTGGGGATCCTGGGAACGTCGACCAGATGATAGGGATTGGCAAAGGAGATAAAGGCGGTCGGAATGGATTTGATATAGTTCGGGCAGTTGAAGCCCATCGGCTGTGACCAGGTGATCCTTACGACCGTCTGATTGGAGTAGGTCGCCAGGTTGCAGACATATAAAAGCAGATCGTAGCTCGCCTTCATGTCTTCCGCCCTTCTCTGGGCACCTTCCCGGCCTTCCGGACGTTTGAAGACTTCTACTTCAAATCCTTCCGCTTCCAGTCTTTCCTTCATGTAGCCGCCCAGTTCTTCGTCGGTGGAACCGAAGTCCCGTCCAGCTGCGATAGGATAGAGATAGATCCGTTTGATTTTGGACCGATCGATAGGCAGCAGGTTTTCGTTGTTCTTGACCAGCGTGACGGATTTGTCGGCGACTTCCTTCTCGATCTCACGGAATTCCTGACATCCGACGATCTTTGCGGCTTCTTCGATCGGAGGAAGGATCGTTCCGTCTGCCTTCTTGTCCGGCAGGCGAAGAGCGGCTTTCATGCCCAGGGTGCGCATGACGGCTTCGTCCAGACGCTCCGGTGTGATGGTACCGTTCTCGACGCCGGTACACATGAATTCATAGTCTTCATCAACATTCTGAGTGAACAGGAAGATGTCGCAGCCGGCGGCGATACAGCCGGGGACGGCATCCTTTCTGTCCATCGCGGAGCAGAAGCCGTTCATGGTGGAAGCATCCGTAACGATAACCCCGTTGAATCCCAGCTTGCCGCGAAGCAGTCCGTTCAGAAGCTCCGGTGCCAGGGTCGCCGGCATGATATCCTTGTCTGCGATCCCGGGGATGAACTTTCTGGAATAAGCCGGCTGCAGGATATGGCCTACCATGACGGAAAGCGCACCGGCGTCGATCGATGCCTTGTAGGCAGCGCCGTAGGTGGCATCCCATTCTTCGCAGGAAAGATCATTGATGGAGATGACCAGATGCTGATCTCTTTCATCCACACCATCGCCCGGGAAGTGCTTGATGGATACCGCCATTCCTTCCTTCTGTGCAGCGATGGTATAGGCGCGGCCGCAGTCAGCGACCAGTTTGTCCTTCGAGGAATACAGCCTTGTTGCCATAATGGGGTTGCGCCAGTTCTTGTCGATATCAATGACCGGTGCAAACGCCCAGTTTGCGCCGACAGCCAGACCTTCCTTAGCGCAGACATAACCCTGTTTTGCCGCGGACTGCGGATCGTCGGTAGCGCCGATCATCAGGTTGGGGCCGACGTTGGTACCTTCCGACTGGGGATATTTGTACGGTGTTCCGTCTTCATAGGTCTTCAGCGCTTTCTTGATGATCCCGTCGCCGCCGGCTTCGAAGTTGGCAGCGATGAGCAGCGGAATCTTCGCATGTTCCTGAATGAACTTGTTGGATTTCCATACTTTTTCGAAGTCATTGCCGCGGCCCATGATGGCGCCCAGCTTGTAATGATCGAGGATGCGGGCCAGTTCTTCTTCTTCCCAGCCATAGTTGGCAAAGCAGAACAGGTGACCGATCTTTTCTTCCTTCGTCATGTTCTCCAGGGTGTTTTTGACCCAGGCTACATGCTCATCATCCAGGAAGAAAGGGTTTTGTCTCAGCAGATCATAGTTCGGCATGGCATTTCTCCTTTTGTATATTTGATTTCCTTTGGTTTCGGATCTTTAAATTTTCATATCGCCGTCTTTGATCCAGCCGAGTTTACGGCAGATGGCCGCAATCAGCAGGGAAAAGACAGCCGGAAGTACCAGACAGATCAGGATGAGGCCGATCCAGTCCAGAGCACCTGGAGTAAGGACTGCGGCGCCGCGGGACAAGGCTTCTTCAGACGGGGAGAGCCATCCGGTGATGACGCCGATGGGGCCGCAAAGTCCGCAGGTGCCCATGCCCGAATTGATTGGGGCGCCGTTCATCTGCAGCTTGAAAAGACAGGTCGCGATGGGACCGGTAATGGCAGAAGTCAGCGTGGCCGGGATCCAGATCCTCGGGTTTTTTACGATGTTCGGCATCTGCAGCATGGAAGTGCCAAGTCCTTGCGAAACCAGTCCGCCAAAGCGGTTTTCCTTGAAGGAAATGACAGCGAAACCGATCATCTGGGCGCAGCATCCCGCAACCGCAGCACCGCCGGCAAGACCGGTCAGCTGCAGGACAGCGCAGATCGCTGCGGAGGAGATGGGAAGTGTCAGTGCGATACCTACCAGTACGGATACGGCAATGCCCATCCAGAAGGGCTGAAGCTTCGTAGCCGTATCAATGAGCAGACCAAAGGCGCTGGCTGCCTTGCCGATCGGCGGCGCGATCAGCTTTGCCAGTGCCACACCGATCAAAATCGTGACGGCCGGGGTTACCAGAATGTCGATCTTTGTCTCTTTGGAAACAGCTTTGCCGAATTCAGCAGCGATGATCGCAATGATCAAAACAGCAAGCGGACCGCCGGCTCCGCCTTCGGCGTTGGCAGCCCAGCCGACAGCGGCCAGTGAAAACAGTACCAGCGGATCTGTCTGCAGTGCCTTACCAATGGCAACAGCCATGGCCGGACCGCTCATGGCCATGGCATAGGTTCCGATATCCGTCAGGATCTGAATGCCAAGCTGCTGTCCGAGTGTTTTGATGATGGTACCGATTAACAGGGAACAGAACAGTCCCTGCGCCATGGCACCGAGGGCATCGATACCGTATCGTTTGACAGAAAATACAATATTCTTTCGTTTTAAAAAGTCTGTAAATGCGCTCATAGATGGCCTTTCCTTTTTTCTGCGAAGAATCGCAGTTTCAGTAAATTTACTATAACACAGACAGCTCAAGCCCGCAAGAAAAAGAAACGGTACGCTCTGTCCGCGACAAGTTGCCCCATTGACAAGCGGGTTCGTCTTATCTATAATATAAACCGAGATACAAAATGTCGCGGAAAGGAGCTTTTTATGAGATACAAAAGTCCGGAAATGATGGAAAAGATCATTCGATTTGTAGATGAATATTATATGGTTCATCAGAAATCGCCTTCGATGGCCATGATCGCGGATGAGGTCGGTCTTCACCGCAGCAACGTCCAGCGATATCTGGTCGAGATGACAGAAAACGGCATGCTGAAGCAAGAGGGCAGAAAGATCGTTACTCCGGCCATTGAGAAAAACAGCAAACCGGTGCTGGCAGCCCACGTGGGTTCGATCCGCTGCGGTACGCCGGAATTTGAAGAGCAGGATATCGATGCGTATTTTACATTGCCGGAGGCGATCTTTGGAAAAGGAGAATACTATATCCTGACCGCCAAAGGCGATTCGATGATCGAGGCCGGGATCGAAGAAGGAGACTGGGTCGTTGTCCGGAAGATCCAGGAAGCAGAGTCAGGAGATATCATCGTAGCTCTGCTGAACGGAGAAAATACCCTGAAGCGTTATCAGAAAGACAAAAACGGACAGGTATATCTTCATCCGGAAAACAGCACCATGGACGATATCCCTGTCCAGGAAGGCGATGAATTCTACCTGCAGGGCGTAGCGACTCATATCATCAAAAAGATCGCCTCTTCGATCGACCGACTGAGATAAACCGCGTAAAGAAATCTGTCAGGGGTGCCGGCCAACGGGCAGTGCAGTTTTGTGGATTATGTTCCCAAATTTCCTTGCAAAAAGGATATCGCAATGATATGCTGAAATGAAGGTATCCTGTTTAAATGACTGTTTACCAGACGAGTACAGAAAGGCGACCTGAAATCTATATGGAAAAAACATTTGACCTGCAGAAACACATTGAAAAAGGCGTAGAGAAGATCGTTGAGGATACCATCAAGGCGACCTTCCGCAATCCGAAGGAAAGCATCTTTATGGCTTCCTTTGCGCTTGCAAGCAAAAAGGCCTCCAAAAGGAGACTGGAACTGGAAGAAGAAGGCCTGCATGTGCCTGGCTTTCTGATCGCATCCATCACCTCCAGCTGCAACCTTCACTGCGCAGGATGCTATTCGCGCTGCAATGAGGCAACCGTCGATTCTCCGCCCGTTGCACAGCTTACAGCAGAGGAATGGGGCCGGATCTTTGAAGAAGCAGACGATCTTGGTGTCAGCTTTATTATGCTGGCAGGTGGTGAACCGATGCTTAGGCGCGATGTCATCGAAAAGGCAGCTGAACGAAAAAATATCCTCTTTCCCATTTTTACCAACGGGACATTTATCAGCCAGAAATATTTTGAATTGCTGGATGCAAACCGCAACCTGATTCCGGTACTCAGTATCGAGGGCGGAAAAGAGATTACGGATGAACGCCGCGGAGAAGGGATCTACGATATTCTGATGCGCAACATGGATCGGTTCCGGGAGAAAGGACTGATCTTCGGCGCTTCCATCACCATGACGACGGAAAACATGAAAGAGGTAACTTCTCCGGAATACCTGCAGATGCTGATGGATAAGGGATGCAAACTGATCATCTATATCGAATTTGTTCCGGTTACCGAGGAAGCGCAGTACCTGGCACCGGGAGAGAAAGAACGTGCCTACATGGCCAAGGCCATGGATCAGCTGAGACAGATCTATCCGGAGACAGTCCTGCTCTCGTTCCCGGGCGATGAGCTGGCACTGGGCGGATGCATGGCCGCTGGACGGGAATTCTTCCATATCAATTCCCATGGCGGTGCGGAACCCTGTCCCTTCTCCCCCTATTCAGATGTCAACATCAGGGATACTTCTCTTCGGGAAGCGATCGCATCACCTTTCTTCCGTCTCCTGAAGGAGGAAGGTGTGCTCAGTGAAGAGCATGTGGGCGGCTGCGTTCTTTTCACCCAGAGAGAAAAAGTACAGGCACTATTAGGAAGAAAGGAGACCTCCTATGAAGAACTTTAAGATCGCGATCGTCGGTGCCGGTGTCTGGGGCGATACGCATGCAGCGATCTATCGGGAACATCCGAACGTAGAACCGGTCGCCATCTGCGACAAAAACATCGAAAAGGCAAAAGCACTGGCAGAGAAGTACGGACTTGGCCGTGTCTTCGGCAGCGTCCGTGAACTTCTGGACTGGGGTGATTTCGAGGCGGTCTCGATCGTGACCCCCGACTTTCTGCATGCGGATATTGCCGTTGCCTGTGCTGAGGCCGGCAAGCACATGCTCATTGAGAAACCCCTTGCG
>JAEEGL011987801.1_pt1 | contig 10057 bp, 3 predicted proteins | sample 9134231 | NCBI WGS metagenome assembly JAEEGL01 (sample SAMN16246548, study PRJNA631951) | gut metagenome | biome: gut microbiome; feature: rumen; material: fiber-attached | host: Bos | place: Iran: Karaj | collected 2018-10 | reverse complement strand
TTCGTGATATCGTTGGGAACGATGCTGTCCAATATCATCACGCACGTGCTGAAGAGCAATGGCATCGATATGACCATGCAGAGCATATCCGGAACGATGTCCACGTTGGACATCGTCCAAGATGCTGAAGGGGAATATCTTGACGGCCCTGAGGGGCACATAGACCTGTTCATGAGGATACTGGAAGCTCTCGAGATCGACCCGGATCATCTGCTGGGATGAGGCAACGGTCCGATAATTGGCAGCGGACGCTATGCAGAAATCGGAATAATTCAAGGAGATGTGCCGAATTCACGTATGAATTCGGAGAATACGTAACAACATAACCGCTAACATCAGTCCAATGGCAATCAACTATGACCGCCTGCTACAGGATCATCACTAGTTTCCTGCCCTTTATACGCAAGGATGTGAGCATACGAACCGTTTTGAACCCAGTATCAATGAGGAAGCCATGATCGCCCAAACTCCTTCAAATCCCGCGAATCCGCATCTGCAGAATGTCCATGATAGATGGTTCGGATGCCTTATCCAAGACATCAACTATATATATTGATGGCGACAAAGGAACGTACGGAATGGTGCATAATTTCCCCTCTCTATTCATTATACGACAAAAGCACTGTAAATCTTATATAGCCATGCTAACATCCAACAAGTTAGCGGTGACATTGAGGTAGATCCCTGCCCAATCCTTGCCGGGCCCGTGACCGTCCATATCGGTTCGACTCCATATGTCCCGCGACGCTAGGAAAGGAAGAATGAGAAGGTCTGTAACCATGGATCGTACGAAGGTGTACGTCATCATCGTAGCTGTCGTCGCGATAGCGCTGATCATCACCGGAGCCCTGATGGTGTTCAACAAATCCCCGGATCTACTGAACTCCGAGTTCTGCGTGGTGGTCACCAACTCCATGGACGGAGGACCGACCGAGTATGAGATATCGACCATCCCCGTGAACAGCCTGATCGCGGTGCACAAGCTGCACGGCGACGATACCAAGGGCATCAAGGTCGGGGACGTCATAGGGTTCAGATCGTCGCTGGTGGCGGGGAACATCTACCACCGCGTGATAGCGATCGATGAAGAAAACCATAAGTTCACCACCAAGGGGGACAACGCCTATTCGACCGAGACCGTGGCCTTCGATTCGGCCAACGGGAAGGTCGTCAACGTCAGCAAGGAGGCGGGGGACGTCGTGGTCTTCGTCAAGCAGAACCAGTTATTCATCATATTCGCACTGATAATGGTCGTGATTATCGCGGAGGCCGTCTCATACCTTCTGAAGATCTGGAAGTAACTAAAGGAAAGGGCAACAGGCATCGACCTATGCAGCGCGACGGTCCGGTGCCTGGATCGCGGAGAATCGGAGATGAATGAATGAACGTTAAGAACATAGGCCTGATAACCGTCATCCTAGCTACGGCTGTAGCTCTGCTGCTCGTCATGTCCCTGCCAGCAGCCTCCGCATCCCCCCTGACCGACCAGACACCCGGCATCGTCCTCGTCGACGAGGACGGGACGGGGCTGGGGAACAGACCGCTGCTGGATCCGATCGTCCACATGGATACGGAGACCACGCCCGGAGGCGTCGTATACCGTCTGGCCGCCAACACGGACGTGACCTACATAGACACCTACGTCAAGACCGTCAACAACATAGAGCCCTACAAGATCTCCGTAACGGTAACGGCCCCGTCGACCTCCGACTTCGATTTCTACTACGTCACCGGCATCCTGATAACGATAACCGACGGCAGCACAGTCTGCGAAGCCGTCCTGACCAGCGGCAACAATTTCACGGCCAACGTGACCGATTCCTACGGCTGGCATATCTTCCAGCCCAACGAGAGGTACCAGGTCAAGGCTTACACCTACCTCGCATACGACAGCACCGTCAAGCCCTTGGGTGCCAAGAACCTCACGTTCACTTTCACCGCCACGATGGACGACCTCCATGATGTGAAATTCTATTCGGAAGGGGAGGTCATCGAGACCAGGACCCTGCAGCCGACGGCCCCGCTTGGGCCGCTTCCGGAGCCTTCGAGGGGGGGATACCAGCTACTGGGCTGGAAGGACTCCAATGGGAACTACGTCAGCGCCACCACCAAGGTCAACGAGCTGCCTTCGGACGACATAACGGCGGAATGGCAGAAGATCGCGCCCGACACCCACACCATCGTCTTCAGGTCCGACGGCGGGACCGTCGCCACCAAGGAGCTGGCCGACGAGGACCCCCTGGGGAAGTTCCCGTCGGTATCCAAGAGCGGATACAGCCTGGTGGGATGGTTCGATTCAAACAACAAGCAGGTCTACGAGAGCACCCTCGTCGGAAGCCTGCCGTCCTACACAGTCACCGCCAAATGGCAGGAGGCGATGCACGAGATAACGTTCGTGTCCGACGGCGAAGTCGTCGGGCAAAGGTACAAGTACCCCTACCAGCCGGTCGGGACCCTCCCGACAGTGACCAAGGAGGGCTACGAGCTGGTGGGATGGTTCGATTCAAAGGATCATGAGGTGCATTCAAGCACGCTCGTCTCCGAGCTGCCCTCCGATACGATCACGGCCAAATGGCGCGAGGCGGCCCACACGATCAAATTCGTATCCGACGGAAAGACGGTCGAGACCAAGACCCTGTACCCCGAGCAAAGGCTGGGAGTCCTGCCTACCGTCACCAAAGAGGGATACGAGTTCACGGGATGGTACTCCGGGGACAAGCATGTGTACTCGACCACACTGGTATCACAGCTCCCGTCCGATACTATCAACGCCCATTGGAGACTTGCCAAACATACTATCACATTCATCTCCGACGGGAAGGTCGTCGATATCAGGCAGATCTATCCCGAGAATCCCATCGGCGCGTTCCCTGATGTGGCCCTGGAAGGCCACGAGCTAATCGGATGGTTCGACTCCGACACCCATCAGGTATCTCCCACCACTCTGGTCTCCGAACTCAAGTCCGACACAATCACGGCCCACTGGAGGCTTGCGAAACATACAATCTCGTTCGTATCAGACGGTAAAACGGTAGCCACCAAGGACCTCTACCCCGAGGAAGCCCTCGGCACATTCCCGGAGGTCTCAAAGGACAAGTACGAACTCGTCGGATGGTTCGACTCCAAGGATGCAGAGGTCTCCCCCACCACACTCGTATCCGATCTGCCATCGGACACAGTCACCGCGAAGTGGAGACTCGCCAAACATACTATCACATTCATCTCAGACGACACGGTCGTCGAAACAAGGGAGATCTATCCCGAGGATCCGCTCGGACAGCTGCCGGATGTTACCAAAGAGAAGTACGAGCTGGTAGGATGGTTCTCCGACAGCCTCCAGGTCAGCGCCGATACGCTGGTATCCGAGCTCCCGTCGGACACGATCACCGCCAAGTGGAAGGAAGGCAAGCACACCATCCAGTTCGTCTCCGACGGCAATGTCGTGACCACGAAGGATCTGTACCCCGACGAGACGCTCGGTGCATTCCCCGATGTCACCAAGGAGAAGTACGAACTCGTCGGATGGTTCGATTCGAATGATAAATCAGTAGGCCCCGACACCAAGGTATCGGAGCTCCCGTCCGATGTCGTCACCGCCAAGTGGAAGGAAGGGAAGCACACGATCTCCTTCGTCTCGGATGGAAAGACCGTCATCACAAAGGACCTCTACCCCGATGAGAAACTGGGAACATTCCCTCCAGTGACGAAAGAAGGTCACGAGCTGGTCGGTTGGTTCGATTCCAACGATGTGCAGGTATCCTCCGACACACTCGTATCGGAACTTCCGTCCGATACGGTCACAGCGAAGTGGAAGGAGGGAAAGCACACCATCACCTTCATCTCCGAAGGCAAGACCGTGGATACAAGACAGCTGTACCCCGACGAGATGCTCGGGGACCTCCCGAAGGTCACCAGGCCCGGATACGAGTTCCTCGGATGGTTCTCCGACGACCTCCAGGTCAGTGCGGAGACCCTTGTATCCGAGCTACCCTCGGACATCATCGGAGCACGCTGGAACGAGGAGAAGTACAAGATCACATACGTCTCCGAAGGAAAGACGGTAGACGAGAAGGAGCTCGCGCTCAGCGACATCCTTGGAACGTTCCCTTCAGTGACCAGGGAAGGTTTCGAACTGGAAGGATGGTTCTCCGGCACCAAGCAGGTCTACGAGGACACCCTGGTCAAGGACCTTCCGTCATACACGATCACGGCCAAATGGAAAGAGGCCAAACATACAATCATATTCGTATCCGAAGGCGAGACCGTCGAGAAAAGGGATCTGTATCCCAGCCAGGCCCTCGGAAAGCTCCCCACAGTGACCAGGACCGGGTATGAGTTCCTCGGCTGGTTCGATTCCGACGGAACCCAGGTATCGTCGACCACGCTCGTATCCGAACTGCCTTCGGATACGATCACCGCCCAGTGGAAAGAGGGCAAGCACACGATCAAATTCATCTCTGATGGAAAGACGGTCACCACCAAGAAGCTGTACCCCGACGAGAAGCTGGGAACTCTTCCCTCGGTGACGAAGACCGGGTACGAGCTCGTCGGATGGTTCTCCGGAGAGATGCAGGTCAGCGCGGATACGCTCGTATCCGAGCTCCCCTCCGATGACATAGTCGCCCAGTGGAAGGCCGCCAAACGCACGATCACGTACATGTCGGACAGCAAGGTCGTAGAGACAAAGCAGCTGTACCCCGACGAGAAGATCGGAGCCTTCCCTGCGGTCACCAAGGACAAGTATGAACTTGTCGGATGGTTCACAGGCAGCACGCAGGTCTACGAGGACACGCTGGTCCAGGACCTGACCTCCAACACGATCACTGCCAAATGGCAGGAGGCCAAGCAGAAGATCGTCTTCATGTCCGACGGCAAAGTCGTCGAGACGAGGGAGCTCACTGCCAGCCAGAGGCTGGGAGCACTCCCTGACGTCACATTGGAAGGCTACGAGCTCGTGGGATGGTTCGATTCCAAGGATAAGCAGGTAAACGCCAACACGAAGGTGTCCGACCTCCCGTCCAACATCATCACAGCGAAATGGAAGGAAGGCAAGCATACGATCACCTTCATCTCCGAGGACAAGACCGTCGAGATCAGACATCTGTACCCGGACCAGAGGCTGGGAACACTTCCCTCGGTCACGAGGACCGGGTACGAGCTCGTCGGATGGTTCTCGAATGACATGAAGGTCTCGGCCAATACCCTTGTGTCCGATCTTCCGTCCGATACGGTCACCGCACAGTGGAAAGAGGGAAAACATACAATCAAATTCGTCTCGGATGGCAAGACCGTCGAGATTAGACAGCTCTACAAGGACGATCCCCTCGGAGCACTCCCGAGTACCACCAAAGAAGGCTACGAGCTCGTGGGATGGTTCTCCGGCAGCATGCAGGTGAGCGCGTTCACGCTGGTCTCCGAACTGCCTTCAGAGACGATCACCGCACAGTGGAAGGAAGGCAAGCGCACCATCACATACGTCTCCGACGGAGATGTCGTGAGCAAGAGGGATCTCTACCCCCACGAGCAGCTCGGCATATTCCCCAAGGTGTCCAAGGAGAACTACGACCTGGTCGGATGGTTCTCCGGCAGCATGCAGGTCTACGAGGACACCCTGGTCAAGGACCTTCCGTCATACACGATCACCGCACAGTGGAAAGAGGGAAAGCACACGATCACATTCATGTCCGAAGGCAAACCCGTCGAGGTCAGAGAACTGTACCCCGACCAGATGCTCGGGGACCTCCCGAAGGTCACCAGGCCCGGATACGAGTTCCTCGGATGGTTCTCCGATGACATGCAGGTGAGCGCCACCACAGTGGTATCCGATCTCCCGTCCGAGATCATCAACGCCAGCTGGGACGAGGAGAAGCACAAGATCACATACGTATCCGACGGAGTCACAGTGGCAACCAAGGAGCTTGCCCCCAGCAGCATCATAGGATCATTCCCGTCAGTGTCCAAGACCGGTTTCGAACTCATCGGATGGTTCGACTCGGAGACCCACCAGGTATCCGAGACCACGCTGGTATCTGAGCTTCAGTCGTACACTATCGTCGCGCACTGGCGCGAAGCGAAACAGACGATCACATACGTCTCGGATGGCGAAACGGTCCTTACCAAGCAGCTGTACCCCGAAGATCTTCTCGGAGCATTCCCGTCTGTATCAAAGACAGGTTTCGAGCTCATAGGATGGTTCTCCAATGATACTCAGGTATACGAGACCACAAAGGTCTCCGACCTGCCTTCGAAGACCATCACGGCCCACTGGAAGGACCTGAAGCGCACGATCACATTCATTTCAGAAGGAGAGACAATTGAGACTAGACAGCTGTACCCCGAGGACCCCCTCGGAAAGCTTCCCGAGGTGACATGGGAAGGACACGAGTTCCTGGGATGGTTCTCCGAGGACATGCAGGTCTCATCCACAACATCCGTATCGGAGCTGCCCTCCGATACCATCAACGCGCACTGGCGCGAGGCCAAGAAGACGATCACATTCATTTCAGATTACAGGGTAATCGAAAAGAGGCAGCTGTACCCCGATGAGACATTGGGAACGCTGCCCACGGTCACGAAGGAGGACCACGAGTTCGTCGGATGGTATTCCGGCAACGAGCTCGTTTACCCCGGAACGCTGGTATCCGACCTCCCGTCCACCCTCATCACGGCGAAATGGAAGGAGACCAAGCAGACGATCACGTTCATTTCCGACGACAAGGTCGTCGAAGAGAGGAAGCTCTATCCGGACCAGCCCCTCGGAACACTGCCTACAGTGACGAAGAAAGGATTCGAATTCCTCGGATGGTTCTCCGGCAGCATGCAGGTATCTGATGCGACGATCGTCTCCGACCTGCCTTCGCACACCATCGAGGCGCATTGGCACGAGGCCAAGCGCACAATCACCTTCATGTCCGAAGGAAAGGTCATCGAGGAGAGAGAGCTGTACCCCGAGGAATCGCTCGGAAAGCTCCCATCAGTGACCAGAGAAGGATATGAGCTGATTGGATGGTTCTCGGACGAGACGCAGGTCTCGGAGACCACCGTGGTGTCATCCCTGCCGTCCAACACGATCAAGGCGAGATGGCACGCCGTCGAGCCCGTGGAGCGCACCATCACTTACGTCTCCGACGGAGTCACCGTGGCGACCAAGACCCTGCTGGACACCGAGCGCCTGGGAGCGTTCCCCACAGTAACTAAGGAAAGCTACGAGCTCATAGGCTGGTTCGACACCGAGACGCACCAGGTATCCGAGAACACGCTGGTGTCCGACCTCGGCTCCTACACCATCACAGCGCACTGGCAGGACGCCAAGCGCACCATAACATTCACTTCCGACGGCACTGTCGTCGAGACCAGGGAGCTGTACCCCGACCAGAGGCTCGGAACCCTACCTGCGATAACCAAGGAGGGCTACAAGCTCACCGGATGGTTCTCCGGCGACATGCAGGTCAGCGCGAACACCGTCGTGTCAGCTCTGCCTTCCGACACCATCGATGCCCACTGGGAGAGGGCCGACACCAGAAAGCACACCATCATGTACATGTCCAACGACCATGTCATCTTCACCAAACAGCTGGCCGACTATGAGCCTATAGGGGAGTTCCCGGAGGTCCATAGGGCAGGTTACGAGCTGGTTGGATGGTTCGACTCCAACACCCACGAGGTCCACGAGGACACCCTGGTCGAGGATCTGCTGTCGCATACGATCACCGCCCACTGGAAAAGGTCCGGTTCGGAAGAGGTAACGATCACATTCGTCTCCGACGGCAAGGTCGTCGAGACAAGGACCCTCATGGACAGCGACAAGCTTGGTCCGCTGCCCACGGTCAGCAAGAAAGGGTACGAGCTGGTAGGATGGTTCGACGCGGTCACCCACCAGGTCAACTCCAGGACCGTGGTGTCAACTCTGCTATCCGATACGATCACCGCCCACTGGAAGGAGGCGGGCGACGAGAAGCACACCATCAGATTCGTCTCCGATGGAAAGACCGTCGCCACAAAGTCGCTGACTGACGACCAGAGGCTGGGAACATTCCCGCAGGTCGAAAAGGAAGGCTACGAGCTCGTCGGATGGTTCGATTCCCGCCACAACCAGGTCTATCCCAACACGAGCGTCTCCAGTCTGCCGTCGTACACCGTGACGGCCGAATGGAAGCCGCTGGACCCCACCAAGCGCACGATATCCTTCGTGTCCGACGGTGAGACCGTATCCACCAAGGAACTGTCGGTGGACGACCCGATAGGGGCGTTCCCGACCATCACCAAAGAAGGTTACAAGCTGAAGGGATGGTTCGACGCCAACGGCGTCCAGGTCCACGAGGACACCCTCGTGTCCGCGCTCCCAACAGACATCGTCACCGCATCCTGGGAGAAGGATGACAGGCTGACCGTGTACTTCGAATCCATGGGAGAGATCTACGAGGTCAGGCACTATCACACCGTGGGAGACGTCCTCGGTCTGCTGCCCGCACCCATGTGGGAGGGCCACGACCTGATCGGATGGAAGAACTCTGAGGGAGAGTACATCACAGCGTTCACCACCGTCGGAGAGCTTCCGACGAACACCGTCACGGCGTTCTGGGAGGAGCATGTAAGCAAGGAGTGGCCCAGGGTCGAGACCGAGACCGAGGTCATCAAGAACCCCGACGGATCCACCACGACGAAGGAGACGGTCATCACCACCACTGAGGACGGTCACGTGGACAGGCACATCACCACCACGACCGAGAAGGACGACGGCACCACGGAGACCACCGACTCGGAATGGAAGTCGTCCCCTGGAGTGCCCGAGACCGGTTCCGACAGCAAGAAGACCCACAAGGAGAACGATGACGGCACCTCCGAGGACGTCGAGGACAGGAAGACGATGAACCAGGACGGCACCTCCGAGGAATACCATTCCTTCATCGAGAACGACGACAAGGACAGGACCACCACGATCGACATCGACTCCAAGACCACGGAGACGGACGGGGACTGGCATAAGGTGCACACCCACATCACCATCGAGTACCACCCCGACGGATCCGAGACCCGGACCACCGACATCGAGGAGGAGTGGAGCGACGGTGTCAAGGAAACAAGGCACGTCGTCACCATGTACGCCTTCGACGGGACCAAGGTACTGGAGACCACCTGGCTCACCAGGACCGAACCCGGATTCGATCCCGTCCTCAATATCATAGACTACAGGGCATGGCAGGACGTCGACGAGGTGTCCGTCATGATGGACAAGATCACCGAGCACGGAATGGATGTCGTCAAGAGCATCGTCGATTCCTACAAGGCCGATGCACAGTTCATCGGACTGATGACCAAGACCGGCACTCAGACCATTCCCGAGGACTTGATCCAGTCCATAGTCGACTACAACTACGGTCTCATCGCCCACAGGGGCGAGGAGGTCTTCGCCCTCGACAGGACCGCCCTAATAGCGATCCAGAGCATCGATGGAGACGTCACCCTCATCATGGACAAGGCCGAGTCCGAGGAGCTCACCGAGGCTCAGATCAAGGCCATCGGAGACGACTACGCAGTGAGCTTGCGCCTCCTGAAAGGCGACACGACCATCACGGAGCTCGACGGCAAGGCGTACGCCATGGTCCAGCCCGGATACAAGTCGTCCTCCGCCTTCAGGGTAATCGACACCGGAGAAAAGCAGGCCGTGCATTCGATGTACAGCGAGGACTACCCCGGAACTGTGTTCGAGGTCGACCATCTGTCGGTCTACGTGATGGAGCACCCGCCGGAGAAGTGCTGGTTCTGGCTGTGGGTGCTGATCATACTCATAATACTGATCACGGCCATCACCTACTGGAAATACAGGCAGTCCAGGGACTGAGCATCCTTATCGATGTCCGGATCCCTGGATCGCCCATTCCAGTCGAATAAGGACCGACGGTTACCCGTCAGCCCTCTTCTTGGAACCGTACGTGATACTCTCGCATCATACGGCTCGAGCCATCGATAACCCCGCTGCTCGGGGCGCCTCACATCGCGAAAGATTTATCCCTGTATCCGCGCTCATACTTCTTGAACTTCTGGCGTTCCTGGAAAT
>JAEEGL011108309.1_pt1 | contig 10057 bp, 7 predicted proteins | sample 9134231 | NCBI WGS metagenome assembly JAEEGL01 (sample SAMN16246548, study PRJNA631951) | gut metagenome | biome: gut microbiome; feature: rumen; material: fiber-attached | host: Bos | place: Iran: Karaj | collected 2018-10 | reverse complement strand
CTGTCAAGACCAATATGTTCAACGGGGTGGGGCACCCGTCCATTGCTTTTCTTCATTTGGATAACGAACTTGAGATTCTTCGCGATTATCGTTATGAAGACTATAAATACAGGATGGATTAAGTTCAGTAAGCCCAATAAAAACTATTTGTTTTTGCTAAAAAAACAGATATATAATTGATGTGACGAAATTTTTTAAGGAAAAACTTTGGTGATTCAGAAAATTATATTACCTTTGCAACCGCATTTAGAGAAATGCTCCTTAAAAATTACTAAGGATTAAAGGCGGAAATAGCTCAGTTGGTAGAGCACAACCTTGCCAAGGTTGGGGTCGCGGGTCCGAGTCCCGTTTTCCGCTCAACATACTGATAACAAGAGCGCGTTAATCGCTTATTCACAACAGGCCCAGGTGGCGGAATTGGTAGACGCGCACGTTTCAGGTGCGTGTGCCGCGAGGTGTGCAGGTTCGAGTCCTGTTCTGGGCACAACAATAAGCATTTAGTTTCTTGTTATCAGTTTTTTGTTGGAGAGGTGGCGGAATTGGTAGACGCGCTACTTTGAGGGGGTAGTGTCAATTGTGACGTGGGAGTTCGAGTCTCCTCCTCTTCACCAAAAACATCTATTCATTTTGAATGGTTTTACGCGGAAATAGCTCAGTTGGTAGAGCACAACCTTGCCAAGGTTGGGGTCGCGGGTCCGAGTCCCGTTTTCCGCTCTTTTATCAAACATTTTTTGATGCTTGACAACAACGGGAAAAGAAAAATACAAATAATGAATCTATATTTAAGATATTTCGATAAAGAGACATTAGTTTCTAATGTTGACGAAGCTGTTGAGTTTCTGCGTTCTATCCCTGAGATTGAGATGAACGATGAGTTGGAGGCGGATGTTCGTAGCTATGCTACCAGCGAGGTGTATTATCCCAAACGCTATAAGCTGCGTCCGAGAGTCTATTTCATTATCATCAAGACAGAGGCAGCCACGATGCTTGACTTCAAGCAGAAGAAGGCATTACGTCCGAGTGATGCTCCCGATGGTCCTGCTGTCGATCCCACACCACCCACGATAGCCAGACTCAATGAGAACCGTCCGGGATGGTATGAAGGTTCATTGAATTTCAAACGTGTGGTGCTGATTCCTTCCACTGGCAAGCACGAATATCGTGATACATTATTTGTTGCTAACTGCAAGGCTAATAGCGGTATAGACTGTTATAACCGTATTGTGGAGCATCTGCGCGAAAGGGTTGACCCACGCAGTCAGTTCCCTTCAGCAAAAGGAAAGAACTTTAAGTTCAAGTATCTTGGATACTGGAAATAATATTAATCTTTTAATTCCTAAAACTATGAACAAAGCATTATTAATCGGTAATGTAGGAAAGGACCCTGAGGTCAGGTACTATGAACAGGATCAGGCTGTAGCACAAGTAACATTGGCAACTACAGAAAGAGGTTACACACTTCAGAATGGTACACAGGTACCTGATCGTACAGAATGGCACAATGTGGTATTCTATCGTGGTATGGCAAAGGTTGTGGAGAAATATGTCCGTAAGGGAGATAAACTCTTTGTGGAGGGAAAGATACGTAACCGTAGTTATGATGATCAGAAAGGTGTCCGTCGATACATAACAGAGATAGTTGCAGAGAATATGGAGATGTTGTCACCTAAAGGTAATAACACTACTGCTAATACAACAACCAATGCTCCTGCTGCTGTTTCTGAACCAGTGCCTGGTGTACAACAGCAGGATCAGGAAAACGGAGATTTACCATTCTAATATGGATATTGTTTCGTTACAACAGACACTGAGTGAAGTACATTTCATAGCTCCGTCGATGAGTGTTATCATCGTCGGAGTTATCTCTTTGTTACTCCTTATCTTATCTGGATATGCCAGTGGCTCGGAGATAGCCTTTTTCAGTCTGTCTCCCACAGATCTCAGTGAGATGGACCCTGAGCGTTATCCCGTGGACCGAAATGTTCAGAAGTTACGTGAAGACAGTGAAAGAACGTTGGCTACTATTTTGATAACCAACAATTTTGTTAATGTGACGATTATCATGCTGTGTAACTATGTCTTTTCACAGGTGGTAGATTTCGGAAATGCCTATTGGCTGCAGTTTGTCTGTATCACCGTCTTACTGACGTTTCTTTTATTGTTGTTTGGTGAGATCATCCCCAAGATCTATGCCCGCCAGAGTTCTTTGCGTTTCTGCAGGAAGGTATGTAATGGTGTTTTGTTCTTCAGAAAGCTCTTTTGGCCTTTGGAAACGGTGTTGATGAGCAGTGGTTCATTGGCTGAGAAAGTTGTTCATAAAGAGAATCACCTGTTGAGTGTCGATGATTTGGAACAAGCCTTGGAGTTGACCGATAAGGATGACATCAAGGAAGAGGAGAAGATGCTTCAGGGTATCATCCGCTTTGGTGATGAGACAGCTAAGGAAGTGATGACCAGTCGCCAGGACATCGTTGCCTTGGATATCAAGTCGTCGTTCTCTGAAGTTCTTAATTGCATCATCGAGAATAACTACAGTCGTATTCCTATCTATCAGGATAATTCTGATAATATCCGTGGTATTCTCTATATCAAGGATTTACTGCCACATCTTAGTAAGCCGACCAATTTCAGGTGGCAGAGTCTTATCCGTCCTCCTTATTTCGTGCCGGAAACAAAGAAAATAGATGATCTGTTACGTGAGTTTCAGGAAAACAAGGTACATATTGCCATTGTCGTTGATGAGTTTGGCGGTACCAGTGGCATGGTAACCTTAGAGGATATCGTTGAGGAGATCGTCGGTGAGATCAATGACGAGTATGACGAGGATGAGAAGGTGTTTACTCGTTTGAACAAGAATACCTATCTCTTCGAGGGAAAGACACTTCTTAGTGATATGGTAAGGATCCTGGAAGTGGATGATGAAGAGTTTGAGGATATAGAAGGTGATGCCGATACTTTGGCAGGACTGATTCTTGAGCTTAAAGGTGATTTCCCCAGTGTTCATGAAAAACTGGAATACAAGAATTATCTTTTTGAGGTAACGGAGTTAGAAGAGCGTCGTATCTCTCGTGTAAAAGTGGTTGTCCGGGACAAGGATGAGAAAGAAGAAAAGAAATAATCCTACCGTATAGGTTATTGCTTTTTATCTTTCTTCCTTCTCTGTGGTCTGGTATTCTTTCTCTTATTGGTCGTTTTCCCCTTCTTGTTATCGCTTGGCTTTCCATGTCGATGGAAATGGGCACGTCCTCCCCGTTTGTTCATCGGTCGGTATTCAGGGCCAACCATCTTGTAGGGTAGGTCAACCTTCTCTACGGCATATCCCAGGAACTTCTCTATACGGATAAAGTCGATGATCTCCCATCCACGTATCAGGGTGATCGCTTGGCCATCTCTGTCGGCACGTGCTGTCCTGCCGATACGATGAACATAGTCTTCTGCCTCATGGGGAACATCATAATTGATAACAGTGGCAATATCATCGATATCTATACCACGTGCCACAATGTCTGTAGCCACCAATACATCGATCTGTCCACTCTTGAAAAGATACATCACCTCATCACGTTGCTGTTGGGTAAGGTCAGAATGCATCTCGCCACAGTTGACCTTCATCTGGAGCAGTTCGCGGTATATCTCCCTCACCTTGATCTTGGAGCATGCAAAGATAATCACCCTTTTCAGTTGGTTACTCTTAAAGAGATAATTCAGGATACGTATCTTTTGGTTTTCATGACAGACATATGCCATCTGGTGAATCTTCTCTGCCGGCTTGCTCACGGCAATCTTCACCGTCACGGGATTATGCAACAAGGTATTGGCCAACTCTTCAATCTTGTCGGGCATGGTAGCAGAGAACATAATCGTCTGATGAGTGTCAGGCAACAGCTTGGCGATGTTGATGATATCATCGTGAAAGCCCATGTCTAACATACGGTCAGCCTCATCAAGAACGAAGAAAGACACTTGGCTGAGGTCGATATTCCCCATGGCTATATGACTGATCAGTCTTCCCGGGGTGGCAATGATCACATCAGCACCCAGTTTCATACCTTTGTATTCCTGGTCATATCTGTGTCCGTCGTTTCCTCCATACACTGCCACACTACTTACCTCTGGCATATAATATGAGAAGCCCTGCATGGCCTGGTCGATCTGTTGAGCTAGCTCCCGGGTGGGACTCATAATGACACAGTTGATGGCTTCCTTCGGAAAACCTCCATCGTCAAGCATGCTGAGGATCGGCAAGAGATATGCAGCGGTCTTTCCTGTACCTGTCTGTGCCACACCGAGAATATCCCTTCCGTTCAGTATCTCAGGTATGCACTTTTCCTGAATAGGTGTACAGACACTGAAGTTCATGTCATCCAGTGCGTCGAGTGTGTTATCGTTTAAATCTAATTCGTAAAAATCCATGTTATCAATTTGGTGCTTGCCGGTAGCAGAAATAGGCTACCACGGCAAAAATAATATTGGGTATCCATGCAGCCAGCATGGGTGGTGTATCGGCCTGAATAGCAAAGGTGGAGGATACTGCCTGCAGTAGGATATAGGTAAAGCTGAGTGCCAGACCGATACCGAGGTACAGTCCCATACCTCCTTTCCTTTTTCTCGAAGATAATGACATTCCGATGGTCGTCAGGATAAACGATGCGAAACTGGAGGCGATACGTTTATGATACTCCACCTCATATTGCACAACGTTGCCTGACCCTCTGTCAATCTGTTTGCTGATATACTCCCGGAGCTGCGGACTGGTAAAAGTCTCCTGTTGGCCTTTGGAGAAGACAAGGTCGGTGGGTTCCATCATGATCATCGTGTCTTTTCGGGCACCGCTGGTGATTTTCTCCCTCAGACCTTTCATGTCCCTTATTCGCCATTGACTGATCTTCCAGTGGTATTTACTGTCACTGATCGTGTCGTATTGTATCTCTTGTGCGGTAAGATGACTCACCAGTTTCTTATTCTCAAACTTATCCAGGTTGAAGCCAAAGCCCCTCTTCGTGTTATTGTCGTAATGCTGCATATAGGCAATAACACCTTTTCCTACCTGTAACTGCACATTTTGTGCTGAGGTGTTTCTCTTCTTATTCTTGTATATCGTCTCAAAGTTTTGTTTGACGATAGTGCCTTTCGGAATGACATAAGCACCCAGGAAGAAGGTCAGCAACGAGATGATGGCAGCCGAGATCATATACGGGCGCATCAGTCGTTTAAAACTGACTCCCGCAGCCAGCATGGAGATAATCTCCGAGTTGCCGGCCAACTTGGAAGTAAAGAAGATAACCGCGATAAATACGAACAGTGGACTGAACAGATTGGCAAAATACGGGATGAAGTTCAGGTAATAGTCAAAGATGATTGCTTTCCACGGCGCATGATACTGTGTGAACTTTGCCAGATGCTCATTGAAATCGAAGACAATAGAGATGGAGATAATCAGGATGATGGCAAAGAAATAGGTGCCGATGAATTTCTTGATGATATACCAATCCAGGATCTTCAGGTGTCGTAGCGGATTAAATCTGTTCATCCAACTGCATTTCCGTCCTAACCATTTCCAGGCCAAGATGATTTTATGAAGAAGGCTGATGGTCACCCTTCTTGTCTTTTCAGTTGTCTGTTTTACCTTTTCTTTATTGATATTCATCTTATATTCTTTTTCCTAATTGGTCGATGATACTTGCTTTCCATGTCACAAAATCACCATTCTCAATATGTGTCCTTGCATCATTCATCAGTCTGAGGTAGAAAGCGAGATTGTGGATACTCGCTATCTGCATGGCCAACAACTCCTGTGCTTTGAACAGATGATGCAGATAGGCCTTGGTGTGGATACGGTCGATATCACATCCTTCGGGATCGATAGGGGAGAAGTCCATCTCCCATTTCTTGTTACGCATGTTCATCGTCCCTTGATAGGTGAAGAGCATGGCGTTACGGCCATTGCGGGTAGGCATCACACAATCGAACATGTCAACACCTCGCTCGATGGCTTCCAACAGATTCTGTGGGGTTCCTACGCCCATCAGATAACGGGGCTTGTCTTTCGGGAGGATAGCGTTAACCACCTCTATCATTTCGTACATCACCTCAGTAGGCTCACCGACGGCCAGTCCACCGATGGCATTACCCGGTGCTCCTTTGTCGGCTATATATTTGGCAGCCTCACTGCGCAGATCCTTATACGTACATCCTTGCACGATAGGGAAGAGTGCTTGGTCGAAACCATACAACGGTTCTGTTTCATTAAACCGTTTAATGCAACGGTCTAACCACCTCTGTGTCAGCGCAAGACTGTTCTTTGCATAAGTGTAGTCACTCTCTCCTGGAGGACATTCATCCAATGCCATGATAATATCCGCACCGATGATTCGTTGGGTATCCATCACATTCTCTGGCGTGAAGATATGCTTGGAACCATCGATATGTGAACGGAACTCACAACCTTCCTCACGCAACTTCCGGATACCGGTCAGAGAGAATACCTGGAAACCACCGCTGTCGGTTAATATCGGGCGATCCCAGGTGTTGAACTGATGCAGACCACCGGCAGCTCGCAACACTTCCAGTCCCGGACGCAGATACAGATGATAGGTATTTCCTAAAATGATCTGTGCCTTTACCTGTTCGCGAAGCTCACTGAAATGAACACCTTTAACAGAGCCGACCGTCCCTACCGGCATGAAGATAGGTGTCTTTATCTTTCCGTGCGCGGTGGTGATGATACCCGTACGGGCATCACTGGCATTGTCTGTATGTAGTACTTCGAAAGTCATGAGAAAACCTTAATCTTTTTTATCTTCGTCAATCTCGAAAACTGTCGGATGGTCAACAATCTCGTCGGTCAGCGCAAACTTCCATACATCCTGCACATTCTCCACATAATGGAAGGTAATGCCTTTGAGATAGATATCCTGTATCTCGTCAATGTCTTTCTTGTTGTCCTGACACATCACGATGTCCGTGATACCGGCACGTTTCGCGGCAAGAATCTTCTCTTTGATACCACCCACAGGCAGTACCTTACCTCTTAACGTGATCTCTCCGGTCATAGCCGTATTCTTACGGACCTTACGCTGGGTAAGGGCCGAGGCGATGGAGGTGGCAATGGTGATACCTGCCGAAGGACCGTCCTTCGGAGTGGCTCCCTCCGGCACATGTATATGAATGTTCCAATGGTCGAAGATACGATAGTCAATCTTCAGCGTGGAGGCGTGGGCCTTGACATATTCCAATGCCAGGATAGCCGATTCCTTCATCACATCACCCAGATTACCCGTCAATGTCAGCTTGGAACCCTTACCCTTGCTCAGGCTTGTCTCGATAAAGAGGATCTCTCCGCCGACACTCGTCCATGCCAGTCCGGTGACAACCCCCGCATCTTTGTTACCCTGGTAGATATCACGGTAATAGGGAGGCTTACCCAAGAGTTCACCGATCTCATTCGGCGTGATCTTCTCATAAGGCAGCTTACCGTCCTTCGCCATGGTATAAGCCAGCTTACGAAGCGACTTGTTGATCTGTTTCTCCAACTGTCGTACACCGCTCTCACGGGTATATTGCTCGATGATCTTCTCAATGGCCGCCTTGTTGAACGACAGTGCCTTGTCGGTATTCAGTCCGGTATTCTCTTTTTCCTTTGGGATGAGATGACGCTTGGCTATCTCGATCTTCTCTTCGGTGATATAACCACTTACCTCAATCACTTCCATACGGTCGAGCAACGGACGGGGGATGGTGTTGAGGTCGTTGGCAGTAGCTATGAACAGTACCTTCGAGAGATCATAGTCCACATCGAGGTAATTATCATGGAAGGCAAAGTTCTGCTCCGGATCCAAGACCTCGAGAAGGGCTGACGAGGGATCACCATTGATGGTGTTCTGCGTCACCTTATCTATCTCATCGAGGATGAAGACAGGATTGGAAGAACCGGCCTTCTGGATATTCTTGATGATCCTGCCGGGCATAGCACCCACGTATGTGCGTCGATGTCCACGTATCTCCGACTCATCGTGAAGACCACCCAGACTGATACGTACGTACTTTCTCTTCATGGCCTCTGCAATGCTCTTACCCAAGGAGGTCTTACCGACACCCGGAGGACCGTAGAGGCAGAGGATAGGGGATTTGAGATCTCCTCTGAGTGACAGTACGGCGATGTATTCGAGAATACGTTCTTTCACCTTCTCCATGCCATAGTGATCCTTGTCGAGAATCTTCTGTGCACGTTTCAGGTTCAGGTCATCATGCGTATATTCACCCCATGGCAGGTTCACGAGTGTCTGAAGATAATTCAACTGAACACTGTATTCGGGACCCTGCGGATTGAGCATATCCAGTTTGTCAAGCTCTTTGTTGAAGGTCTCGTGAATATCCTCCGACCATTTCTTGTTACGGGCCTTTGCCAGAAGGTCACGCCGCTCGGGAGAGCCCTCGCCGTTACCCAGTTCCTCCTTGATATTACGGATCTGCTGCTGGAGGAAGTATTCTCGTTGCTGCTCGTCCAGATCCTCACGGGTCTTCGTGCGGATGTCTGCCTTGATCTCCAGCAGACGTATCTCCTTGTGAAGGACCTTCAACAGGTCGATGACACGATCGGAGATCTTCTCATCCTTCAACAGTTTCTCTTTCTCCGTCAGTTCGAAGGGAAGGTTTGCACAGATATAGTTGAGCGCAATGATATCATTGTTGATATTGTTGATGGCAAACTGTGCCTCATCGGGTATCTCGTCGTGAATCTGGATGAAATGCTTAGCCGTATTACGGAGATCCTCGATGGCAGCGGCAAACTCCACATCATTGTCATCGGGCAACACCTCGGGATACTCCTCCACCACACCTTTCAGATAAGGGCGGTAGGAGGTGAGTTCTCTGAGCACACAACGGCCCATCGCCTGTACGATAACCGTTACGGTATCACCGTTGCCCGGCATCTCGAGGATACGTATCAGTTTGGCAAACACACCATAAGGATATAAGTCTGACATTCTCGGGTTTTCTACACCCTCATCCTTCTGGGTAAATATGGCGAATACCATATCAGCATCTTTTTTAAGGGCATTAACCAGATTCAGACTGCTCAGTCTGCCGATGATGATCGGTGATACTACTCCGGGGAATAGTATCAGGTTACGTGTGGCTAAGATAGGGCAGGTCCCTGAAGAACCGCCGTGTATGATGGTTCTGATATCTCCGTCGTAGTCGGCTATCATTGAAAAGTTTCCTGAATTACTTTTTTTCATTATTTCTTTACCTTTATTGCGATTTTTTTCTCGTCTATTTTATTAAGGTGCAAAGGTACGAATAAATGAGTGAAATACAAAAAGAAAAATTATTTTTATTTCCGAACGAAAGTACCTTTATGTTCTTCTCTCTGTTTTGGCAGAGAGAAGGAACCAAGAGAGACCATGTTGCACGCTTCGATGCAGAAGGAATCTCAACTCTGAGAACTGGGCTGCGGGACTCGCTACGCTCAAACAAGTCCTCGCCCCATCTCCGATGCCGTTCTCAGTCGTTGCATTCCTTACCTGCATCTCTCGCTATTGCAACCAATATTAGTTTAGAGTTTAGGGTTTAGAGTTTCCCCTCCCTCGTTCCCGCCCCATAGGCATGGGGCGGGATGTTCGATAGACATCGCCACAGTATTCCGTTTCTGAAAGTTAGATAATAGTAGACAAGTCTGCATGTGATTAGCTTGCGAACGTGTAGGGGTAGGGTTTATCCCTACCCGGTTTGCGGGCAGACATGAAGTCTGCCCCTACTGGTTGCCAGCAAGTTGTCGAGAAAGATGCGTAACGCTACGGACGCCTCGCCCCATGCCTATGGGGAAAGTTACGAGTAAGCGAGAGCAGAGCTAAGTTTTACTTAAGCTATGCCGAGCGAGAGTAACTTCGATGTGAAACATCAAAGGTTGGGAGAGGGCATTGCCAAAGTATTCCGTTTCTGAAAGTTATATAATAATAGACAAGTCGACGAGTCAACAAGTGATTAGCTTGCGAACTTGTAGGGGTAGGGTGTATCCCTACCCGGTATACGGTCAGACATGAAGTCTGCCCCT
>JAEEGL010940978.1_pt1 | contig 10057 bp, 4 predicted proteins | sample 9134231 | NCBI WGS metagenome assembly JAEEGL01 (sample SAMN16246548, study PRJNA631951) | gut metagenome | biome: gut microbiome; feature: rumen; material: fiber-attached | host: Bos | place: Iran: Karaj | collected 2018-10 | reverse complement strand
CCTGAGCAGCGTTCGGAGCAAACGCAACGATCTTTCTGGAAGCAACACCGTTTACAGTAGTCGGAGTCGTGTAGATGACACCGTACTGACCGGTGTAGGTGTTTTCAGGATCGTAAAAGTTGCCCGCGCCCGTTGCAGAAGCCGGAACAGTCTGCGCAACATGCTGAGTAAGGCCGTTCTTGATGAGGAAGGTGTTGGCCGGACGCCCGCCAGTGCCGCTCAGGAGTTCCTGCGCAACACCGGTGATGGTGATGTCATAGCTGACAGCCTGATCGTCAAGAGAATTGAAAGCAACCTGCGCCATTTCCGCACGGGACATCGGCTGGGTGCCAACGAGAGAGGAGTCGACGAGGCCGATCGAAGAAGCCTTGACGATGAAGTTGGTCGGCCAGTCGCCAACGAGATACTGATCCTTATAGCCCTCAGCTCTCATGACCATGGTCAGCCACTCATTGTAGGAAAGGAGCCGGTCCGGAGCGAAGGTGCCGTCGCCGTCACCTTCAACAAGGCCGAGGTTGGAAGCATATGCGATCCAGCCGGAAGCCCAGTGGGAAGCCGGGACGTCGGAGAACTTCGTCGGAGCCTGCGCTTCGGCATATTCGCCCATGCCAAGGAGCTTGACGAGGACGACAGCAGCTTCGGAGCGCTTGAGTCCGTCGGTCGGTCTGAAGGTGCCGTTGCCATCGCCTTCGAGAACGTCCAGATCAGAAAGGACATCGATCGCGGTGGCATACTTGTTGTCCGCCGCTACGTCAGTGAACGTATCAGCGAACGCGAAGGAGAAGCAACCCAGAACCATGCAGAGGGACAGAAGTACAACAAGTACTTTTTTCATTTTGAAAATACCTCCAAATGATTTGGTCAAGGGGATTCTTCTAATTGGTCAGACTTTGTCCCCTTTTTCAGAATCTGACGCTATGATACTACACCCATCAACCGGGGATGTCCATTACACGAATGTTACAAAGAGTTTAACAATGCGTTTACAACTCATACCGGTTCCGGATCAACGCCTCCGCAAGCGCCAGATCGATCCCGCCGCCCTCGGTTTCGTACGTCACGATCAGGTTTTTCCAGGGCACGAATCCGGCCGACTCGTAAAGCGCTATTTTCCAATTGTGTTCATTCATATACGTCTCGTTCTCCGTAAGGCCGCAATGTTCGTGAAGGATGACCGTCCGATCCCGCCGGATGCCGATGATGTCCGGAGAAACCACATGTCCGTTGATCCGGAGGAGTTCGTCGTAATGATACGGGATCCTGAGTTTTTCATATAATTGAATAAGACTTGCCTCGGATTTCGACCGCACGGCGAGTCCGTCCGGAAGCCGCTGCCGCTTGTTCTCCGCGTTCTTCGTGTTCATCCGGTAAGGCAGGCGCTTCCATTCCGCAAGGTCCGTCTCATCCGGCAGCCGGGTCATCGCCGGGCAGATCGCAATGCTCTCATCCGCGGTCGGATTCAGCGCATCCGTTCCCTCACGTCGCGCGGGCGTGCAGAGAAACGCCTCCGCCGGAAGATGAAACGCTTCGTTTGAAACCGCGCGCAGGACGTCGGGCGCCTCCGTCGAAACGATCCGGTCACGGATGCTCTCCAATGCCGCAAGGTTGCGATCGTATCGTCGGATCAGCTCCTCCAGAAACAGTTTCCGCGCAAGGCAGCGCACCTGGAACGCGTCCTTTGTGATCCCGCGCCGGATGACCCTTCCGTCCTGACGGTATTCGCGATAGTACCGTCGATGACCGTCGCTCGAACAGACACGCAGGCTTCCTTTTCCGTAACGATTTGCTTCTTTGGTAACAAAAACGCGTTCTTTTCGATAATTTAGTATCAAATCTTCGAACCGGATTTCGATGTTGTGCATATTATTTCCCACTATTGTTAAATAATGTCTTTCACAGTAATAGAATATCACGCTGATCTGCGCAAATCAACCGAAAACAGCCCCTTTTTTGCCTCATTCCCCGACTTGGCAAAATGGCCGGCGCAAATTTGATACTTTTTCGCTCGAAATTGTATGAAACAATCACCAAAAGGCGTTTTTTTGATTTGTGCCGGGCGAAAAACCGCATATCGCCGCCCGATGATACGAACGCCCGAAGCAAAACCGCGCCCGACAAAGCGAATCACTCGATGCAATACCCCGCCCGATAAAACAGAACGTCCGAAGAAAAACCGGCCGGAGGCGAAGGTCCGGCCGGGGTGTGATTCGGATCGCGTTTGATCGAATCAGATATTGTACAGGTTGTTTGTCACGTACTCCGGATCGCAGGTCGCGTCGATGCCGAGGTCGCGGAGCGTCTTCGAGTCGCCGTCAGAGAGGATGGCGGTGCAGTGGGCGCGGCAGCCCATGAGGTCGACGAGGCGGTCGACGGCCATCTGGGCGGCCGGGTTGTTCGCCGCGGAGATCGTAAGCGCGAGGAGGACCTCGTTCGCGGTGAGCGACGTCTTTTCATTGTGTAACACTTCGCCCTTGAGGTGCTGGATGATCTTGAGGACCTCGGGGGTGATGAGCATGAGCTGGTCCGGGAACCCGCAGAGCGTCTTCACGGCGTTGAGCAGAAGCGCGCCGGCGGCGACCATGCGGCGCGAGCTCCGGCCGGTGACGATGCGTCCGTCGGGGAGCTCCATCGCCATCACGACGACGTTCTCGTACTTCCGGTTCAGGCTGCGCTTGTACTCCGCGTAGTCGCGCGCGGGCTTCACGACGGGGCGGTCCTCGACGGTCCGGCCGATGTCGTCCATCAGGATCTTCGCGCGTTCGAGCGATTCGGCTTCGATGCGGCCCTTCTTATAGTCGACGAGCGCGGCGAGATAGCGGCGGATGATCTCCTGGGAGGCGGCCTCGCGGCAGACGTCGTCGTCGGTGATCGCGAATCCGACGCGGTTCACGCCCATGTCGGTCGGGGATTTGTATTCGGACTCCGCGCCGGTGATGCGCTCGATGATGCGCTTCACGACGGGGAACGCCTCGAGGTCGCGGTTGTAGTTGACCGCGGGGATGCCGTACGCCTCGAGGTGGAAGTTGTCGATCATGTTGACGTCCTTCAGGTCGATCGTCGCGGCTTCGTAGGCGAGGTTGACGGGGTGCTTCAGCGGCAGGTTCCACACCGGGAACGTCTCGAACTTCGCGTAGCGCGCGCTCCGGCCGAGGCGGTGTTCATGGTAAAGCTGGGAGAGGCAGGTCGCGAGTTTGCCGGAGCCGGGGCCCGGGCCGTTCACGACGACGAGCGGTTTCGTGACTTCGATGTAGGGGTTCGCGCCGTAGCCTTCTTCCGAAACGATGCGGTCGACATCGGTCGGGTAGCCCTTCGTAAAGCGGTGGGTGTAGGTTTTGATGCCGCGGCGTTCGAGGCGGTTGATGAAGGAATGGACGGCGGGCTCGTCTTCGTAGCGGGTGATGACGACGCTGTTGATCGAGAGGCCGTACGTCCGGAAGGTGTCGATCAGGCGGAGCACTTCGAGGTCGTAGGTGATGCCGAAGTCGGCGCGCGTCTTCGAGGTCGCGATGTCGCCGGCGTAGACGCAGATGATGATCTCGGCCTGGTCCTTCAGTTTCTGGAGGAGCTTGATCTTCGCGTTCTCGTCGAAGCCCGGGAGCACGCGGGCGGCGTGTTTGTCGGATACGAGCTTCCCGCCGAATTCGAGGTAGAGGCGCGAGTCGCCGCCTTCGATCCGTTCGAGGATGTATTTGCTCTGTTCTTCGATGTATTTTTCCGCGCTGAATCCGATCTGTTTCATTCCTGAGTCCCTCCGCGTCAAACGCACAATACGTAGATATTATAGTATAAAAGGCGTGGGTTTTCCACTAAAAAAACGGGGTCGTGGAGAGAAAAAACGGCCGGATCGGCGCTCCCTGCTTTTTCCATCGCTGGCAGATTTATCTTGACTTTTTGCGGCCGGGGCGAGTAGGATAAAGGTGAACTGGAAGAAAATAACAAAGGAGGTCGAATCCCATGCGTTTCACACACACAAAAGCGCTCCTGGCCGCGGGCGCCGCTCTGGTCATCGGGCTCGGCGCGTTCGTCTGGGCGCGGACCGCTTCGCCGCGGACGGACCGGCCGCTCCCGGCGGAAGGCGAAACGGCCGAACGGACGGAACCGGATTCGGCGGCCGTGCGGCCGGAACGTGACCCGGAAGACGGACAGCCGGAGCGGGAGGATCCTGCGCTGACGGCGCACGATGACGGCCCGGACCTCCCGGAGCGGGACCCGCAGGATGACGAGCCCCTCGAAGCGCCGGACGATCCCGATACGGACGGCCGCGAAGACGGGCCGGCGGAGGAAAACGATCCGTCCGCCGGCCCCGGCGGAGGATCGGACGGGTCTGTTGCGGACGAAAGCGGAACGGACGACGGAAACGCCGGCGGGCCGGACGAAACGGAAGAGCCGGACGGAACGGGCGGGCCGGATCACAGCGCGGACGAAAGCGATCCCGGGGACGCAAACGGCGAAATCGGTACGGCCGATACGGATTCCGGAAGCGCGCCCGGCGGCGATGAACCCGCGGCCGGCGAAGGATCCGGACCCGGAGACGGAACCCCCGCGGCGCCCCACGAACCGGTCGCGACGCCCGACGACGGGACCGGCGACCCCGCCGCCCATACCGCGGCCGTCGATCTGCCCGCGCTCTTCTCGCCCGTCATGAAGGAGACGGACGCGGGAACGCCCGCCGATCTTCTGATCGAGGAAATGCTCGCTGCGGATCCCTCCCCGTTCCGCGACGAAGAAACCGGCTTCTCCCGGATGCTCGTCTACGCGGACGGTGACTCGTATGAGATCCAGACGCTTCCGGAGGGCGGCGTTCTCGCGGAGATGATGTACCGTTTCCCGACCGGACAGCTCAGCCGCCGCCGCGACCTCGTGTACAACGAAGCGAACGAATACCCGCGGTTCCGCGCCGCGCTCGCGTACCTCTTCCCGGAACAGTTCGATTCCGTGTGGAACGATTTCGCGACGATGCGCCACTGGGAGGAGGTCTACCTCCGCGCCTACGGTCTTGAAGAGATCGACTGGGCGGCGTTCGTCCGCTCCCGTTTCTTCGGCGCGCGCTACTGCCGGATGGCGGTGACGCGCGACGCGGTGACGGTGACGGTCTACCCGGCCGGATACCGCGATCGGAACGGTGACTTCGCCCCCGACGGATCGTACCGCGAGTTCTATACGTATCCGCTGGACCGCTGATTTCTCAAGCTTTGTAACACAGAGGACCCCGCTATGCAACCCACTCAACTTCCCGCCCTGCCGCGGAAGCGTCTGTTTCGCGTACGCTTTTTCCTGCCGCTCGTCCTGACGGTCCTGCTTCTGACGCTGCTTCCCTGTCCGGCGTACGCGGAGGAGCCGTACATCGAAAAGTACTGGTCGGAGATGACGGAGGCCGAAAAGGAATCCGCGCTCGCACTTCTCCGCTCCGGCGCGAACGGCTTTTCCGTCCCGCCCGAGCTGTATGCGGGAGGCGATCTCCGGCCTTTGAACGAGTCGCTCTGGTATTCCCGCGGCATCCTCGTCTACGGCGACTCCTTCGGCGGCACGAGCCCCGCCGGGCCCCGTTACTGGGGCTATGATCTGAACGGCGGCTATTACGCCAACAACGCGTTCCCGCGCGATTCGGACACCGGGCGGCCGGCCTACGAAAAGGCCTGGCTGACCGTCTCCGAGATCGGGAGAAACACCGTCGCCCGAAGCTATGTCGGCGAACTCGCGCTCGACGGTTCCGCCTTTCGCGCGTCCGAAAAGCGCACGACGGCGGAGCTGTGGCTGGCGGCGAATCCCGCCTGGAGCGCCGCCGGGATCGACGCGGACTTTATCCTGACCCATTTCTGCTTCAACGCGGTCATCTCCGCGTCCGGCATGACCCAGGGCCAGTTCATCGGCGTCCACCGCTCCGTTTACGACGGAAACCTATATTACCAGACCTTCGGCGTCGAGGCGCCGCTCCGTCTCTTCCTCGTCCCGAAAGAAGGCGTTACGCCGCCGGATCCGATGCCCGGTCCCGATCCGCCTCCGGGTCCCGATCCCGGGCCGGCGCCCGAGACCGTTGCGATCGCCGCGAATGCCATCCTCACGGGACCGGATACCGCCTACGTCGGGGAACCGGTCCTTCTGACCGACCGCTCGACGTTTTCGATCGGCGGCGAATCGTATCTGACAAAGAGCGCCTATACCTCGTTCGGCATCACCCGCGACTGGAGCGCCTCCGGCGGCTCCGTCCGGGAGACGTCCGCGACCGAAGCGGAGGCGGTCTTTGAAACGGCCGGCCGGAAGACGGTCACGCTCGCGATCGGACGGACGGCCTCGTATGCGAAGAGCGACGGAACACCCGTCACCGCGACGCTTTCGGGATCGCTGACCGCTTCGAAGGCGATCCGCGTCCTTCCCGTTCCCGCCGCGGACGTGGCGCTTTCGGGCCCCCATAAAGCGAACCGCGCCGAGCGGATGGTCCTGACCGTCCACACCCACCCGAGCCGGCCGCTCACCCGGATCGATCTCACGATCACGGACGAGACCGGCGGAACGGTCCTCTACCGCGCCGTTCGCGATGTCGCATCGGGAACGGAGACCGCGGACGGCTACCGGCTGAACGAAGCGCTCCCTGCGGGGATCCGCGTCACCGACGGCCGCGTCAAGGCCCGTCCTCTGGAACGGACCCGGCTCGTCTCCGCCGCGCTCCAAACGTGGGAGCTTCCGTTTCTCACGAAAAACGGCGATCCGAAGACGTACCGCTATGCCGTCACCGTGACCGATTCCCAGGGCTATACGGGAACGGCGGAAGGAACCTTCACCCAGTCCGCCGATCGTGCTCCGGCCGCGTCGATCGCCCTTGCCGACGTCTTTTACCGCGGCGAAAGCGGAAACACCGCCGCGGTCGAGGTGACCGACACGACGCCCTCCGACGGCGACACGGTCGAGCGGATCTGGTCGTTCGCCGATACGGCCGCTCTCCGCGGCGGCGTGTTTCCTTCGAATGCCTTCCGCGTGCTGACCGCTTCGACGGTGCCCGCGCTGGCGGACCGCGCATTCGGGACTGCGAAAACCGTCGCGTTCGATAAAACGGGCGTCGGCCGGTTCGCCGTAAAACTGACGGCGCGGGACGTCTGGACCGAGGAAACGCTCCCCGAATTCGTCACTCCTGCGGATGTCCTGACGGGCGAAGCCGTCCGGGAGAGCCGTGTCGCGAATCTGGCGCCCCGCGTCTCGCTCTCGCTCTCCTCCGCCCCGCCTGTCGCGAACATCCTCTTCCTGACGGAAACGGAGGCCGAACAGACCGCGCTCGAAGCGTCGTTCCCCTCCCTTGCGGCGGAGCTCCGCGCGGGCGGTCTCTCCCCCGTGCTCGCGGCGCGGACGGTCTCGCCTCCCGCGTCCTCTCCCGAAACGATCGCGTCCCTGAACCGCCCCGTGACCCTCGTCGATACGATCGCGGAACGCGATTACGGCTACGAAGGCGCTTGGACGTTCCTGAATTTCGCCGCCGCCGTGGACGAGATGCGTCTCTATACCGTGACCGGGACGTTCCCGGGGACCGACCTCAACGACCGGCCGGCCGCGCCGTACACGATCCGCGCCTATGCCGCGGAAACGGGCGATCCGGTCTGGACCTATACGCTGACGGAGGAAACGATGCGCGTGTCGACGAACGGCGCCTGGCACGCTCCGAACACGCGGCTCGTGACCGATCTGGCCGGACGGTATGTGTTCTTCCGTTCGGGTCTCGGCGAGACGCTCGTTCTCGACGCGAGGACCGGTGCGGCGCTGACCGTTCTGGACCGGAACATCGGCGGAGGCGTCTGTTCGTACGGCGATTCGATCTATTTCTTCCGCGCGGACGGTCTCTGGAAGGTCGACGCACGGACGGGTCTTACTGCTCTTCTCGAGAGCGGGACCTTTCTCGCGAAGGCCGGCCGGGGCGACACGGGCGCATCCGACGCCGGAAACGGCAGTCCTCGCGGGATCGGGACCGCCGCCGGCCTGTACCGGGGCTGCCTTGTCTCAGTAGAAGACCGCAGCGGAACGATCGTCCGGACCGTGTTCGATCCCGTAACGGAAACGCTTTCCCGGACGACGCTGACGGCGGAGGAAGGCCCCTGGACCGTGATCGCGCTCGACGCCGCCGGGAAGACCGTCCTTCATTCCGCCGGACTCGCGAAGATGGTCGTGTTCGACGACGCCGGACGGGAGATCGCCCGCGTCGGCGTGGCGTCCCAGCCGTCCGTCTGCTGCGCGGCCGCCGATGAAAACGGAGTCTGCCGCTTCGTTTCGGACGGCGTTACGGTCTATTACAGCGACTATTTCGGAAACGGCCCGACCGGCGTGTTCGGCCGGACCGTCTACGAGCTCGCGACCGGACGCGCGACGTCCTATTCCGTCGCAAGCTCCGCCCAGATCTATCCCCATACGAACAACGTCCTGTTCTCGATCGAACGGAACGGGACGGTCTATGAGCCGCTCGGCTGCTACTGGTCCTATGTCTACAACTACGGATACGGCGCCTACCGCGAAGAATGCGCGTCGCTCGTGTTCGACACGGCGGCCCGCAGGACGACGGTGGAGCGCGTCTCGGACTACGGTCTCGATTCGATCGCGGAGCTCGGCTCGCGAAGCGATTCCTGGATCCTCGTGCGGACGGACAACAACAGCTCGACGTCCTCCGCCTTCGTGTCGACGCGCATCCTCGCGGAACCGCGGTCGGAAGCCCAGATCGTTTCGCTCCTTCAGGCGCGGAACCTGCGGGCGGACGGCGACTGGAACGTGATGCTTCCGGCCTCGGACGCGAACGCGGCTGCGATCCTTTCGATCGCGGCTGATGCGGGCCTGATCTCCCGCGGGGATCCGGAACCGGCCGCGCCGTATCGGACGATCCCTGCCGGCGAAACGGTCTATTACACCGTTTCGTACAGCGATCCCGAAAGCGACCCTTCGCGGGAAAGCCACTGGCGCTTTTCGTATTCCGATCCGTCGGGGCGGAACGCGCCCTGGACGCGCGAATACGCGTCGCCTCCTACGGTCTTCACACAGAACGGCCGGTACCTTCTCGAACACTGGCAGATCGACAACACGGGAGATCCGGCCTTCGACCTTGAGAGCAACATCCTTCGCCTTCTGATCTATGTGACGGACGGCGCGGATCCCGAGCTGCCGAAGGATCTCGCGGCCGGCGTCCGCCACACCGCCGAATGGGAACGGAACCGGCTTCTCTGGAACGAAACGTATCCCGACCGGTTCCGCGCGCCGAACGTCTTCTGGGCAGGCGAGCGGCTGATCTGCGTCGCGGCCGTCGAGGGCGATGTTCGGACCGTAACGGCGGAGCTGAAGCGCGCGGACGGTTCGGCGGTCGCGCCTGCCGGTTCCTCTCGCGGAACGCTCGCTCCGACGGGCGGGACGGACGCGGACGGGATCCCGCTGTATTCAGCGGAGCTCTGGGACGCTTCGTGGATCGACGCGTTCGGCCGGTACGGTCCCGAACCGTTCGTCGTCACGTTTACCTCCCGGTTCGACGATGATTCCGTGCTGACCGAGGACGTTCCGATCGTCTTCGATTCACGCGTCGGCTTCTTCCGCGTCTTCCGGATGTGGTGAGACGCGCGCCGTTTCTTCCCGGTACAACTGTTTTTCGCTCGACAAACCGTAGGATCCGACTGTATAATACAAATAACTCAAATGCCCATACAAAACCGAGCTTTTCCCCTGACCGTATGCCGAACCGACAAATCCGCAAGGGAGGAACAGTATGCGCATCCGCAGACTGAAAAAAGGGTTTACGCTGGCCGAGCTGCTGATCGTGGTCGCCATAATCGCAGTTCTGGTTGCCATTGCCGTTCCGGTTTTCAGCGGGAATCTCGAGAGAGCGAAAGAGGCCACCTGCAGTTCCAACCGGCGGTCTCTTTACGGACAGGTCGTCTATGAGCATCTTCTCACCGACAGACCGTACTCGGACATCTTTGCCGAGTTTGTCGGCAGCGCGGGAACCTGTCCGAGCGGAGGCGCGTTCTCCTGGGAAGACAGCGGAGAAACGGGGATCGTTCACTGCGATGTTCATGACGGCGGAAGCGGCTCCGGCGGCGGT
>JAEEGL010732275.1_pt1 | contig 10057 bp, 8 predicted proteins | sample 9134231 | NCBI WGS metagenome assembly JAEEGL01 (sample SAMN16246548, study PRJNA631951) | gut metagenome | biome: gut microbiome; feature: rumen; material: fiber-attached | host: Bos | place: Iran: Karaj | collected 2018-10 | reverse complement strand
TCGGCAAATTTGGTGATTTCATTGGTTTGATTTTCTTCGTAATGGTTATGTTCGCTGCTCTTACTTCTGCAGTTTCAATTCTCGAAGCAATCACATCTTCTATGATGGATAAATTCAAGTGGAGCCGCCGCCGTTCAGCATTTATCATGGCAGTAAGCACATTCGTTGTTTCTATCATCGTTTGTCTGGGATACAACGTATTCTACTTCGACCTCAAGCTTCCTAACGGCAGTATTGGTCAGATCCTCGACATCCTCGACTACCTGAGCAACAACATCCTCATGCCAATCGTTGGACTTCTTACTTGTATCCTCATCGGCTGGATTGCTAAGCCAAAGACTACAATCGACGAAATCACCCTCAACGGTGAAAAGTTCGTTCGCAAGACACTTTATGTTGTAATGATTAAGTTCGTTGCACCAATCCTGCTCTTCATCATTCTTTTGACAGGTATTGGAATTATCTAAGATAATAAAAAGCAAGTCGGCTCGCCGGCTCGCCTCTGAGACATTTCGAACGTAAATCCTAAAAGGAAGCACAGATGTGCTTCCTTTTTTAACGGATTTTCTATTTTAGTCTTTCTCCGGCTTCAAATATCCAGTCACAACTTTATTTGTATCAAGATACTTGTTAGCGGCTTCTACAAGCGCTTCTTTTGTAATCCAGTCATTTACACGACCAGTATCTTTTGTAAACCACAAAGGCTCATAAGTGAAAAGAATTTCTGCACTGAATCTGTTCAACCACCAGTAATTATTTCTTACTGAGGTTTCAATGGTTCTTGTGTATGTTTCCTTGAGTTTCTGAAGCATTTCATCAGAAATGTTTCCGCTCTGAATATCCTTTACAGTTTCAAGAACCGCAGCCTGAAGCTCTTCTTCACGGGCTGGTTCACATCCAAAATCAACATAAACCTTATAGAAACGCTCCGGCCAGCCATCAATATATCCGCCTGTACTTACTCCATAAGAACCACCCTTATCTTCGCGGATTACTTCGCGCAGACGAATGTCGAGCAAAGATGCCAGCTGATTAATTATTTCGCTTTCCTTAAAGCTTACCTCGATATCTTTACACTCTGGCAGCTCTCCTCCAAAGCACATGTAAACTTCACCTTTCTGGTCAATTCCTTTTTTTACAGTTTCTGTTCTGCTTGTCTTAGGGAATGGGAAGTATACATATTTTGTTTCATCTTTAGAATCATTTGTCTTCATGGTTCCAAGATAGTATGCACACAAATCTACAAGTTCTTTTTCATTGAAATCACCAACAAAGACAAAGGTAAAGTCTGCAGGATTTCCAAATCGCTCATGGTAAACCCGTTCTGCAATTTCCGGATTCATTTTATTAATGTAATCCATATTCCACGGAGCAAAATAAAGATTCTTTCCATAGAGAATTTCGTTTATCTTATCACTGAAAACTCGTGAAGGCTGTGCCCCATAATTTTCTGCAACCTGCTTATACTGATTAATAAGTGTAGTCCAGCCTTCCTCTGTAAACTGAGGTTTTTCAAATGCAATATTAATAAACTGCAAAGTCTCTTCAAGATTTGACTTATTTGCGCTTCCGTATAAAGTCTCATCAGTACTGTTAAGATCAAAGCTTAAATTAAGATTCAGGGAACTGCCAATTTTCTGCAGCTGGCTCATTGTCTTGCCGTTATAGCCCGAATAGAAAGCATACTCCAGAGCAATCTTTGCAGAAGGAATTTCTTCTTCCTTAAGCTGATAGTAGCCACCCTTACTTCCGCCGTAAATTACTACAGAGTCCTTCTGGAAATCAGTTTTTTTAGTAATGATTTTCACGCCGTTTTCAAAAGTATACTGAGTTCCACCAAGCTCTTTAATTGCTTTCTTTTCAGTAATCTTTGCCTTGTTTGCCGGCTTCTGCATTAACTGATTATCACCCGTATCATCTACATAAGCTTCTTTTGCAGCCTCGCTTTCGTAGTTATTCCAGATATTAAGAATTTCTTTTTCCGATGGAACCTTCATACTTTCTGGAACAAGAACCAGCATCATAGTTCCACGATTTACAAAAGCATCCTTTGCTGCTTCAAGAACTTCCTCTGCTGTAATCTTATTAGTAATGTCAGTTTCGATTTTATATGAATCTTCTTCTGAAAGATAAATACGTCCGCCAATAATATGATTTACAATACTGTCCGCATAATTTGCCGAAGGATGCTTATCTTTATTTGAATAGCTCTGCTGAAGACCCTGTAAAATTGACTGCTTTACACGATTCAACTCTGCTTCTGTTATTCCATGAAGCATAAGACGCTCATACTCATCAATAAAGCATTTGAAGGCCTGCTCAAAACGGTCTGTCTTAGGATAGAGCTGCATAACATAAATCGGATGATTGTTTGCATAAGCAGCAGATCCAACTCCTGCTCCAAGCCATTCTGCCGAAGCCTGGTTTGAAATTTCCTGGAAGCGCATATTTAATACACTTGCCGCAATACTAAGAGCATATTCATTTCTAAGCTGCTCTACAGTTGTTACAGGCGAATTATCTTTACTCTGCTGGTAGATTTCTACCTGCATTATGTTCAGTTCCTTATCGCGCATAATCTCAACTTTTTTCTGAGTCTGCAAAGGAACGTTATAAACAGGAGATTTTGTCTTTTTCTCAGAAGCAGGAATTGTACCCATTACTTCTTTAATTGCATTTTCAAGAACTGCTCCCTTAACATCTCCTACTGCAACTACAGACATAAGCTCAGGTTTATACCATTTCTTATAAAAATCTTTTAGGCGGTCGTAAGAAATATTTTTAATAACATCCATACTACCAATCGGTAGTCTATCCTGAAATCGGGAATCTTTTAAAATCATAGGAACTACTTTATCTGTAACACGTCCGCTTATTCCCTGATTTCTCAGTCGCCATTCCTCAACAATTACACCACGCTCTTTATCAATTTCTTCCGGATTAAAAGAAACAGCGCTTGCCCAGTCATGAAGAACCATGAGACTTGTTTTCAGCATTTCCGGATCATCAGCAGGAAGCTCAAGCATGTAAACTGTTTCTTCAAAACTTGTGTAAGCATTTACTTCCGGACCAAACTGCATACCAATTGATTCAAAATAATCAACGATAGCAGATTTTTCAAAATGCTCCGTTCCGTTAAAACAAAGATGCTCAATAAAATGTGCAACTCCTTTCTGGTCCTCTTCCTCCATGCAGGAACCAGCCTTTACAACAAGGCGCAGCTGAATACGGTTTTTTGGTTCACCGTTTTCTCGAATAAAATATGACATACCATTGTCAAGTTTTCCCTGCTTAATTGAGGAATCCATGACAAGCTGACTACCATTGCTTTTGCTCTGGACTGCAGATGAAGAACATCCGCTTACCATAAAAGCAGAAGCAACAAATGCCGTTGCAAGTAATGCAACAAAGGCGCTTTTTAGTTTTTTCATTTCGGTCTCCTATTACTTTTATTTAAAACTTTTATTTAGACAAATTATAAACGTTTTGTCATTTTAAATTAACCTTTCGAAAGTAAAAATAACCAAAGTTATTAACATTTTAAGTGTCATTTCGGGCGAAGCACATCATCCCATAAAATATACTTCTCTTTTTTTACGTTACTTTATATAATAACAATTAACTATGATTAACGAAAAAGATTTCAGCAAAAAGACAATTTTCTCATTCGAAGTTTTCCCTCCAAAAAAGACCATGCCTATCGACACCATTTTTTCAACTCTCGATGAACTTAAAGGTCTGGAACCGGATTTTATTTCCGTTACCTTTGGAGCAGGTGGAAGCGAAAACTGTAATAACTCTGTAGAAATTGCAAAGCATATTAAAAATGTCTGCGGTGTTGAATCTGTTATTCATATGCCTGCCCTTAATATGACAAAAGCTGATGCCCAGTTCGTTCTGGAACAGTTTCAGCAGGCAGGAATCGACAATATCCTGGCCCTTCGCGGCGACCGTGTTGAAGGCAAGGAACCTGCAAACGAATTCCTCCATGCCAGCGATTTGATCGCCTTTATAAAGGATTTTGATTCAAAACGCACTGACGGCAAAAATTTCAAAATTTTTGGAGCCTGCTATCCTGAGCTTCATCCTCAGTCAAAAGATGTTTTTGAAGATATTGATTATCTGAAAAAGAAGGTAGATGCCGGAGCCTCTCACCTGCTCTCTCAGCTCTTTTTCGACAACGACCAGTTCTACCGCTTCCTGGAGCGCTGCCAGATAAAAGGAATTAATGTACCGATTGAAGCCGGAATCATGCCGGCAACCAATAAAAAATCAATTGAAAGAATGGTAAGCATGACAAACGCTGTTCTTCCAAAAAAGTTCACCGACATGATGGACCGCTATGCCGATCATCCCGAAGCAATCCGTGACGCAGGTATTGCCTACGCCATCGACCAGATTGTAGACCTGGTAACTCACGGCGTTTCCGGTATTCATCTTTACACCATGAATAACCCACATGTTGCCCGCAAAATCTACGAAGCAACAAAAAGCCTCTTCAGCGTACCACCAATTATTCAGGCTTAATAACTGCCTGAAATCAGCTTTTTCTTTTTCCGCCATTTATCAAAGGCTTTTTCTGTCTCTTCATCAAGTCTTTCGTTATAGTCACTTCTTGCCTGCTTAATTACTCTTTTATTTGAAACTTCTATGCAGGCTTTATATTGGTCATTGAGCATTGCATAAACAATCGTGCATTTTCCTTCAAAAACTCTTTCCCAATAAGAAAAAACACAGTTATGCATAACTGCCCCCAGAGTATGCATTGTATTGCTGTCTACAGGAAGAATAAACTTATAACCGTCAATTTCATCCTCAAGTTTTTTCTGTGCTTCAGTATAAATAAAAGACTGATTTTCCTCCTTGAGGTTTCTCACAATATTCGACAGTGTATTATGTACATTTACTGTAAAGCCTTGTTTTAAAACCATTTCCCTCTCTTCCGGTTTTAATTCCTTAAAAAAGCGGCTGAATTGACTTGCTATATCCTCCATCTCATATTTACCCAAAACAGGCTGCCGATTTAATGCCCTCCAGGTTGCCCTCTCTCCTCTCAAACGGATTGAATAATCACAAAAGAATATATAAGGATTTTCGCTTTCCTCAAAAAGAAGATATTTATCTATACATTCAAAAAAGGTAGTTTTCATTTTTGAAACAGCCTTTTCACGTAATTCCCTGTATTCATAAGAGTAAATCCATCCATTATAATTTTTCATGTCTTTGTATTCATTGATTTTTACAGTCTTATCAAATAAACACAAAATATCAGAAATAACATTAATATCCTTAAAACCCATATCACTAAGATTTTTGTACCAGATTAGTACATGCGGATTTTTATCAAAAATCTTTCTTAATTTTGTGAAGGTTTTTAATCCAAGTTTGCCACAAAGTTCATTGTATATATCGGGATTGCTGCGGTCGAGCCAGGGATTATCGGATTCAATCGATTTCATAAATCCCATTTCTTCTGCTACCTTAGTTACATTTACTTCATAAGGGAAAATAGCCGCCGCACGCATTAAATCCAGGCCGCGATACAGATTTTTATTTAAAGCAATTTTTCTTCCTGCAAATGATTCAACAAGCTCTTCTGTTGTTTTTTCTATTTCCTGATGTATGAGACTAGGGATTATAAATTCTTCTTCATTATGATTATGATCTGGAAAAGCGGTAAAAAGAGTTTTGGTTGAACCATCACGAGCTTTTGACTTTCTGCCTTTTAAATAAACAGAACAGGCCCAGTGAAGATCAGGAACTTTAAGACTATCTTTTGAAATTATTTTTTTGCGGTCTATCGAACGGCGTCTGAAAAAAGCGGTGCACTCTTCGTAATCTGTTTCAAGAGCATATAAAAAAACATCATAGCAGACACCTTCATCATCATGATATATTTTCCTTTCATTCTGATTCAATTGTATAATACGTGATTTTTCTTTTTGCCTCCAGGAGGCATTCTCTTTTGTCAGAATTATAAGACCATGATTCTGCTCAATTTTTGTAAGCTCTTTTTGTGGAACCCAGGGAATTATTAATCCATGTGAAATTTTTCCACAGCTGCATTTTACGGAAAATTCATCTTCTAAAGTATAATCCTCCCAGTCACAATGAAAAGCGCATCTTACCTTACCTGTCTGAGAATTACGTAAAATTATATTTTCCTCTTCCATATCAGCCGGAAGATTTTTCCAGAGACCAAGTGGATATTCTTTACTTGCAGCGCGATACCAAAGTCTTTTATTTTTCATTTTATAGAGCCCTGTCGTCTCTAAGATAGGCATTACCTTTATCGTTTTTTTCAGAATTCATTGCATAATAAGGAACTTCAATCTCGCCTGAATCTATAAATTCTTCCAGATATCTAAGAATAACTCTTTGACTTTCCAAAGCATCTTTCCTTTCTACAGGCTTATAATACTCTTTTTCCTTCTCAATTCTTTCTGCCATTCGTTCCGACATATTTCGCATAAAAGCATCAATTGTTTCTTTTGAAGCAATTGAAAGTGCCTGCCTTAAATGATATTCCGATGTCATACGAATCAATTTTTCAATATCACGATCTGGCAATCTGGCAATATCATCAAAAGCAAACATAAATTTTGATAATAATTCATTAAGACCAGCTGCATTTTGATTTTTAATTTCTTCATGCAAAACTTCTGCAGTTTCATCCCCTAAAAGCCAGAGAGCATTATGAAGGCGTGAATCATCTACACTAAGCATCTGATAATATTCGTTTGCTAAAGTACTTAAGTTATTTTCCAGGAAATTATCAAGTATTTTTTCAGTATCCAGAGTACTGGCAAAATCTCCTAATTCATTTTTAATTTTCTCCTGTTCCTTCTCAGGAAGTTTTTCTATCTGCTTATCCAATACCCTTCGAATGAAAATACGATTTTCGACAGCTTCAGAAATTTTCTTTGAAAATTCTTCTGCAAATTTTTGAGTAATTTCCTTTATCTTTTCACTTTCGCTTTCCATAAAGACCTCATTTATTAATATAAGATGAAATTGGAAAACGTCTAATTTTTCTAAACAGTAATGAAAAAGTCACAATCTGAACAAACTACATGTGGAACAAAATCAAAAGAATCCTCTTCTGCCTCACTGACCTTTTCCCACTGCTCATAGGTGCCGTCAAAAAATACATCTTCAATTGGAATCATGTCAAAGGCCCACTGCTGAATTTCTTTTACGCTTCCTGGCAGGGAAATCTTTGTAAATTTTTCGCAGCCTAAAAAGGCACTGAGGCCAACCTTTTTAAGATTTTTCGAAAAAGTCACGCTGCGAAGATTTTTACAATGCTCAAATGCTTTTGGCCCAATTTCTTCTACCGAATCAGGCATTACAACAGTTTCTATTGAATTACAGCCATTGAAAGGCAAATAAAAAACTCCGTCCGTTTTTAGGCCAGGCAAGTCTTTACTCCTGTCACCTTCTTCAAGGTCCCCTGCAATTACGCGAACACCTTCCGGAATAACAACATTTTTCATATCGCCGTCATAAGCTTTTAAAATTCCATTTTCAATAAGCATTTAAATCTCCTGAGTCTAATAATTATTTTGCTGGTTATAATAATATTATAGGGTAAAAAATCAAAAAGTATAGTAAATGATTTTTATGGCAAAAAAAAACCGACTCACATAAGTGAGTCGGCTCGCATAATCAATTTTAGCCTTACTTTATAAGCTTAATATCAAAAATCAAATATGTATCTGCAGGAAGACCAATCTGTGGTGCCATATCACCGTATGCCATAGCAGGTGGAAGCATAATAGTTCTGGTCTCACCATATTTCATTTCCTGAACCATAAGGTCAAAACCAGGAATCATCTGGCCTGCACCTGTTGTAAAATCAATTGCTGCATGTGCGCCAGAAACAAATTCTTCTGAAGCATCAACAATCTCTCCAGTTGGCAAAGTCAATTTGTAACCAACAGTAACTTTCTTTCCTTTACCACAAACAGGACCGCTTCCAGCCTTCTGAGTCTTAAAGTAGATACCGTCATCAGTTTTTTTAAAGCCGTCAACCTTATCCTTAATCTGACCAAACATTTCTTTTTCTTTAATGCTTGCAAGCTTCTTCTGGAACTCTGCAGCTTTTTTTGTACCTTCAGCCTTAAGAGAGTCAAAACTTGCCTGAGTTACCTTAAATGCTTCTGCATCTTTTCCCTGACGGATAATCTTCAAAGATTTAATGGTATCTCCCTGAGCAACAGAATCAACTACCTTCTGTCCTTCAAGAACTTCCCGAAATATTGTGTGTTGGTGGTTGAGCCATGCTGTAGGATCGGGTGTAATAAAGAACTGACTTCCGTTTGTGTTGGTTCCAGAGTTTGCCATAGCAAGCTTACCAGGCTTATCAAAAACATACCCTTCAACAAATTCATCTGCGAACTTGTAGCCAGGACCACCAGTACCATTACCATTAGGATCTCCACCCTGAATCATAAAGTCAGAAATTACACGGTGGAATTTCAAACCATCATAAAAAGGCTTTCCCTTTGCTGCATCAAGAGTTCCCTCTGCAAGACCAACAAAGTTAGCAACTGTCATTGGTGTTTCTTTATAAAAAAGATTAAGAACAATTGTTCCCTTTTCTGTTTCAAGAACGGCAAAAACGCCTTCCTTACCCTTTAATACTTCCATGTTTTTCCCCTTTGAACCTGCAGCTGTGCACGATGTTAAAGCGATAGCTGCAATAAGTCCTGCAATAATAGTTTTTTTAAGATTCATTTTATGCCCTCTTAGAATTGAGTTTTAAACCATTCATAAACGGCTGTCATTCTGGCAATCATGGATTTTGTAATCTGTCCCTTGATACCAGGTAATTTAAGACAGTCTGTATCGGTGCACAAATATAAAAGAATATCGTCACCACAATCAGTTACCAGAATATTAATAATCATCTTTCCTGGATGAATTGGTCTAAATGGTCCTATTCCCATTTTGTCAAGAATTGTAAAATTACACCACAAAGAATCTTCATTCTGATGATATGTAAGTCTGTAAGTGTTTTCACCAAAACTGCTGTCGTCCTGAAGACAATAAGAAATCTGGCCATCTGCATTACCAGTATTCTGATCAGGAACTTTTGTTTTATCACCAGCTCCTGCAATCATATAACATCTTTTAAACAGAACCATTTCTTTATTTCTTGTAGTAGAATAATATGTCATTCCTTCCATTGTAGAAAGTGAACGAACTACCTTAGAAATATCCTCAAGAGTTATTGTTGTTTTTCCTGAATTTCCCTGCTTAAGAAGATCAGCTTTTTTAATAAGATGAAGACCTTCATAAGTGTATGGAAAGTTTCCAGGCTCTTTTTTGATCATCGTTCTGTGAAGACCTTCGCTATAAACAGACTTAGGAAGAAGCGCAAATTTTTCTGTTGCTTCATAACGATAATCAGCAATGCTGCCCTCATTAATCAGGCGTTCATAAATTGATTCACTAACCATTGCTTTTACTTTGGCATTTTCGCCGGCAAAAGCTGTACCTGACAAAACTGCACCAGTCAAAAGCATAAGGCCCATCTTCTTAATAAATTTCATTTCCATTAACGAATTCCCTTATAAAGAACGCGAACCTGTTTGAATACACCCTCGCCTTCACTCTTTGTTTCTACATCTGGAATATCATTCAAAGTTGTGTGGATAAGACGTCTCTCAAACGGATTCATAGGTTCAAGCAGAATTGAGTTGTGCGAAAGACGAACTTTATCTGCTGTAGTGTAAGCGAGGCGAACAAGTGTTTCCTCACGACGAATTCTGTAGTTTTCTGTATCGAGAATTACGCGAACTTCTTCGTGACCAAGACGGCCAGCATAGATGTTAGCAAGAAGCTGAAGAGCATCAAGATTCTTTCCCTTGCGTCCAATAAGGATTGAAGAATAAGAAGAATCAAGACGGATTCCAAGCTTTTTATCTTCGCGATAAGAAACTTCTACCTTAACATCATAACCCATTTTCTCAATCATATTTTTGATGAATTCAATAAGTTTCTGTTCAAATTCACCCTGTGGAAGAGGATCAGCTACAATACGAGAATGCTT
>JAEEGL010620141.1_pt1 | contig 10057 bp, 6 predicted proteins | sample 9134231 | NCBI WGS metagenome assembly JAEEGL01 (sample SAMN16246548, study PRJNA631951) | gut metagenome | biome: gut microbiome; feature: rumen; material: fiber-attached | host: Bos | place: Iran: Karaj | collected 2018-10 | reverse complement strand
CTCGGAGATGTAGTCGCAGTCGAATCCTGCTTTGTCGATATCAAGGATGGTCTTGATGAATTCAGGTGCTAACTTGCCCATCGCGTGGATTGAAAACTGCATGAGCAGTTTCTTGGGATTCTTCTGCCACATATCACGTACGGGCAGATAAACGAGGAAGTCGTTGTCGGGCTCGCCCCACTGCAAGAACGACTGACAGCGTTCCACATACTGCATAAAGTAGGGAGCATCGCGCCAGATAGAATTCGTAGGACTCATGTCGATAGAGGCATAGAACTTCCAGCCTGGCCAAGGGTCGTCCTTGGGTGAATAGCACGTGCCGTGAAAGAACATGTGGTTGACACCTGCGCAGAACATCAGATCGAGGTCGGGCTTCAGCTGTGACAGAGACGTGCGGAAATGTTCGGTGAGCCACGTGAATGTCTCGCTCGACGTATAGGGCTTTCCACAGACATGTGCGGCAGAAGGGGCATACTTGAACATCGAATAGTCGCTGTCATTCTTGCGCGTCTTACCCGGGTCAGTACGCAGTCCTTTGATGCCAAACTCGGATAGGCCGAAACCTTCAATCTCAGGGATGTCGACGGCGGCATAGCAGTCAATCAGGTTGGCGGGTGACCCATGTGCCTGATTGCGCGTGGTTGCTCCATGCGAATGTGCCCATGCCGTCCACTGCTGTGTAAAGTTTTCGAGCAGCAGGTCGCCAAGTGTCTCACGGTAGTCGGCCACAGTTTTCACATCACCACTGATAAGCTCGGACAGGTGTTCTTCGAGCTTATAGCCGCGACGTTTCTCGAACTCTTCGAAGAGAGTGGGCGTCCATGTAGCCTCGCTCACCTCATAGCTGTCGTTAAAGAAGGTACGCAGATAAGGTGTGCCAGTACGCTCGAAGGCTGCCTCTATGTGGCGAAGATAATTCGCCACAGCGTGTTTGTCAAAGTGGTCGATGACCAGACCTTCCCCACCTGGGGCTGCGCGTTTCACCTTCATCACACCATATTTGATATATACGGCGATAGCCTTCGTCGCATCTTTTGACTGGAGGTCGACCATCTGCCCATTCTTGTCGTAAGCCACGATACGGTCCAGCTTGCTGTTTACAGCATCCTTGCCAGTCAGCGAAAAGTCGGGCATAGTACCCTTGGCGATGTCCTTCTCAACAAAGATAACCCTGTTGGCGCTTTCCTCCAATGGTACCCACGGACCACCAAACGGCCAACCCGTACCTGTAGCCATGTCTATCTCAACACCTAAAGCCTTGCCGTACGCTTGCGTTTCGCGCAACATCTCCATCCACTTGTCGGAAAGATAGGGAATGTTGTTCGCCTGATTGCCCTGCACACCATAGATGGGCGTTATCTCGAGAGAGCCGATACCATGATCGGCATACTGCTTCAGATTCCACTGTAGGTTCTCCTTGTCGACAGCGGAGCCTAACCACCACCAGCGAGCACCGGCCTTGGCCTCGTTCTTGACCTCAGGCCACGACTGCGCCCCTATGGGGCTAAATATAAAATATAAAATAAAAAATAATAATCCCCTAAGCTTCACTACATTCATTCTTTCTTATTGTTTTGATTGTTTTTACAATAATACGGATAACCACACCTTAACATCTGTTTTGACATAACAGACTCTTTCTTGTTATCAATGAGATACTTATAACCATTAACTATCCTTATGGCAAAAGCAAGAGTTTTTTCTGCCAAAACATTCTTTTCTACCATATTTTATATTTTTTATTTAGGGCGAAGCCCGCACATAGTTTGTAGTATTCGGATAGTCCGAGCAGATAGCAGCCTGTGCCATAGTCCTCGAAGTCGGGCATAGAGGTGAAGGTGACAGGCTGTCCGGCAGAGGGATCCTTGCCTGTACCTTGGTTCCAGCCAAGGAAACCATCCTTATGGATACATGACTCAAGAGCTTTCCAAGCCTTGTCGCAGGCTGGGCGATAGTCTTTTTCTTTGAGTATGCCGTTATTGATGCCCCATGTCATACCATAGAGGAAGAGGGCCGTACCCGTCATTTCAGGATTGGGATAGACGGCATCACTCACTAAGCTGACATGCCAGAAACCATCTTCGTGCTGACAACCGAGCAAACCTTTCGACATCAAAACAAAATCCTTTTTCAGTTCCTTATATTCCTTGCTTTTAGGCGACAACTGATTCATACAGCGCACGAGGGCGGCATATACCCAACCGTTGCCACGACTCCAATAGCAGTTCTGGCCGTCTTTCTCCTTGTAGGGCGGTACGTAGTCGGCATCGCGCCACCACAGACCTTCTTTGGTGTTCAGCAGTCCACCACCACATTCGTTGCGCGTCCAACGGTACATCTTCATAGCGTGGTCGCGATACTTCTGCTCTCCGGTTATCTTGGCCACCTGCATATAGAGGGGCATCGCCATCTGAATGGCATCAATCCATGTCCACCAGCCATATAGCGAGGGCTGTGTACCCTTGGTCTTAGCCGTAGCGTTCTTCTTGTCGTTGGGTGTCACCATCTGATGGTCAAGGTTGGCTATGACGTTGCCCAACAGATCGCTATATTGCTTGCCTGTGTAGGGCAGCAGTTCGACGTACGTCTGTCCACAACACTGGTCGTCGGCATCGCAGGTGTTCACACCATTACGGGGTGTCCACTTATGGAAGTCGGCCCACTTCATGGCGTAGTCGATATAGCGCTGTTGCGGGTCAATGGCATTCAGTGCCATCAGTCCTTCGTAATAGACGGCACGCGTCCACAGAGACGAGGGACGCACCTTCTTGACATTAGTAGGGATGGTGGGATCAGCATACTTCTGCATGAAGTAGTCGTTGGTACAGCGTGCCGCGTCAAGGACGGGACTTTGCGCCCCTACGGGGCTAAATATAAAAAAAAGATAAAATAAGAAGGAAGCCCTCATAGTTCTGTTGTTCATATTCATATTGTTTTTATTATTTCTTCTTTATTCTTTGTTCTTTAGGGCAACGCCCGCTATTGCCCGCTATTTTGTTTCAAGTTTGGTGATGATGTCTTTGAATGTCTTGGGCTTGGTGGTCAGCGTAACCTTCGAGGGTTGGCGACCACTGCGCAGGATGACCACTGCCTGTCCCTGCCAGAGGCGGACATGCTGTTGGGTGGCAATCTCGTCGGTAGCAATGTCGCCATTCGTGACGGCAATAATGCTGGCATCTCCCTCGATACTGAATGTCAGTTCGTCATCGTAAGACAGACAACGACGCCCCTTGCTGTCGACAGCTGTCAGGCGGACATGTTGCAGGTCGATGCCATCAGCCTGCCAGTTCGTGTTATCGGGCTCGGCGATAATCTTCACGGGTTTGCCCGTTGTCTCAAGGGCATGACGGGCGACAGCCTTACCGTTCTTGTAGGCAACGGCTTCCAGTCGTCCTTTCTTATAGTCAATCTGGCCCCAGCGAATCTGGTTACGTAACTTCGCATCAGCAGGATTCGCCTTGCGTCCAAGACTCTTGCCGTTGAGCAACAGCTCCACCTCGTCACCATTGGTATAAATGTAGATGTCGGCCTTCGAACCGTCTACACGGTTCCAGTTCTCAGTCATACGGTCGTTGCCCATCTTCACGCCATTCCACATCTCGGCCTTCGCACTTTCCATCACGGCAACATGTACCACGGGCTCGTCGGGTTTGAAGAACGAACGCATATAATAGGCCTTCGGCTTGGGGTCGAGGGATATGTAGAAGACACCCTGTGCCCAACCTTTCTGTGGCCATCCCATGCTCTCGCCCAGATAATCGATAGCACCCCAATAGGCCAATCCGATAACCTTGTCCAGATTCATCTCGAAGAAGTTCTGACCCATAGCCTGTGTCGAGGCCTCGCTCTGGTAGAACGTCATCCAAGGGAAGCGGCGTCCGTCGCCTGGGAAGTACATATACCTGTAATTATATGCCTGTATGTCCGTCTGCATGGCCAGGTCACAGGGCAGCGAGTCAGTCTCCCAATTGCGATAGCGGGGGTGCATGGCCACCGTCACCTTACGGGTGGAGTCATAGCGCTCCAGCACAGGATGCATCATCTTGTAACACGTCACACCAAAGTCATTGAACGGCTGGTTGGGATCCTGTTGCAGTTCGTTGCCAAGACTCCACATCACGACAGATGGTGAGTTACGGTCACGCTTCACCCACTCGCTGACATCATACGCCCAGTGGTTCAAAAACGGTGCACGGGTGCCCGAATGCTGACGTGTCCACTTGTCGTAGAGCTCGTCGACCACGAGGATGCCGTACTTGTCGCAGAGTTCGATGAACTGGCGCGAATAGGGATTGTGCGAGGTACGGATATGGTTCATGCCAAACTCCTTCATCAGCTTGATGCGCTTCTCGATGGCACGCGGATAGGCCGCAGCACCCAACGCCCCAAGCGTGTGGTGGTTGGCATAGCCCTGCAACAGCACTTTCTTGCCATTCAGTTTCAAACCGAAGTCAGGCCCATATTCAATGGTACGGATACCAAAGTGCTCAACATACGAGTCCGTGACCTTACCGTCCTTCGTCATCAACGTCACCTCAGCCCGGTACAAGTTAGGATGCTCCGTATCCCATAGTTTGGCATCGGTAACCTGTATCTCCTTCATGCGCACTTCCTGTGTCCGGGATGCTGCGCGACGGGTGAAGTTCTCCTGGCTCTCATAGATACAGGTGCCGTCAGGAGCATACAGCTTCAGTCCGATAGCCACATCCTTCTGTCGGCCTCGGTTGGTGAACGCGACGCCCACGGTGACGTATTGGTTGTCGCGCGTGGTGATATATAGCGGATGACGTTCTAAATATAGCTCTGACGATGTGGTGATGAGGTTAACGTCACGAAACAGGCCGCCACCCGTATACCAGCGCGATGCCTTTTCATTCTGTGTCTCGGCTTTTACGCGTATTTCGTTGGGCTGTCCATATTTCAGCTTGTTAGTAATGTCTATTTCAAACCCGACATAACCATAGTCCGTACCGCCGATACGTTCTCCGTTCAAAAAGACGTCGGCAGTCAGCATGATACCCTCAAAGTCGAGCAGCACGCGTTTACCTTTTATACTTTCAATATTTAATGCTTTCCTGTACCAGCCGGTGCCCATCTCCTTGAAACCGCGCGCCGACAAGCGGCTCTTGATGTTGGCGGCAACATCGGTGTTGTCAGCCTGCTCGTCGGCTGCCGGTGCCACCCAGGGCTGCGAGATCTGGAAATCATGAGGCACGTTGACAGTTTCAACTTTACTGAATAGTGAATCGCGGCTGAACTCCCAACCGAAGTTCAGCGTTTCCACTTGGCGCTGAGCCATCACGCCAGTGCCACTCAAGAAAGCTAACGATAGTAATGAGATTATTTGTTTCATAAAGTCGATAGTTTGTTTGTTGGGTGCAAAGGTAATAAAAAAAATGAGAAATGAGAAATGAGAAATGAGAAATGTAAATGAAAAAATGAAAAATGACGAAGGCGACAGTCATTTTTTTCACTTTTCACTCTTCACTTTTCACTTTATTTTCGTATCTTTGCAGCCGAAAGCAGCGAGAACGGGCTACGCCTCGGCAATTCAAGTGAACTTCTTTGACCTAAAGGTACAAAGTGTGGCGTTGCAATGATTGCTCTTGGTTTGCACCGTCCTTGCCCCATAAAACTCTCAAACTACAATGAAAAAACTGATTTTCACGCTTTGCTTGGTTGGTTGCAGCATGTTAGCTGCGCAGGCTCAGACTATTGACACGTTATTGAATAAGGTCAGTACAGAACCTTTTACATTCTCAGTTCAGGTGCCCGACGGCAACTACCATGTGACGGTGACGCTCGGCAACAAGAAGAAAACTGGACAGACCGTAGTGCGTGCTGAGAGCCGCCGCCACTATTTCGATATGGTGACAACGAAGAAAGGCAAGTACGAGACGGTGTCGTTCGTCGTCAACAAGCACAACCCTGTGATTGACGACAAGACGCGTGTCAAACTGAAGACCCGCGAATGGAGTTATAAGAATTGGGACGACTCGCTGAACCTGTCGTTCTGTGGTCCGATGCCTGCCGTACAGCGCATCAAGATTGAACCCGTCAAGGATGTAACTACGGTCTTCCTTTGTGGCAACTCAACCGTTGTCGATCAGGAAGACGAGCCTTGGGCATCGTGGGGACAGATGATTACGCGCTGGTTTGGCGAGGGCGTCGTCTTTGCCAACTATGCCGAGAGCGGTTTGTCGTGTACCTCGTTCTTGGCACAGCTGCGACTCGACAAGATTCTGACGCAACTGCAGAAAGGCGACTACGTCATTGTGGAGTTCGGTCATAACGACGAGAAAGAGAAGAAGCCAGGCGATGGCGCATGGTATTCGTACTCGCGTAACCTGAAAATCTTTGCCGACCGCGTAAAGGCTGCTGGTGGACATATCATTTTCTGTACGCCAACGGCGCGTCGTGCCTTCAAGAACGGACGTAACAGCAATACACATGGCGACTATCCCGAGGCGATGAAGACTGTGGCCCGTCGCGAGAATGTGCCTGTCATCGACTTGACGAATATGTCGACGATATTCTACGAGACGTTAGGTGAGGAGGGCTCTAAGCAGGCGCTTGTTCACTATCCTGCCAACACGTTCCCTAATCAAGACAAAGCTTTAGCCGACAATACACACTTTAATCCCTACGGTGCATGGGAGATTGCCAAGATGATTGTGATGGGACTGAAACAAATGGAGTCGCCTTTGGTACAGCACTTGCGTGACGACTGGCAGGACTACAACCCTGCACAGCCTGATGACCCTGCTCAGTTTGTCTGGCACATGTCGGCAGGAAGTAACATGACAAAACCCGATGGTAACTAATATGAAACGATTTGGATTTAAAATGTATTTGAAGCCTGGCTGCGAAGAGGAGTATCAGCGTCGCCATGCTGCTATCTGGCCTGAATTGGTGGAGATGATTCATGAGGCCGGTGTAAAGAACTATAGTATTTTCTGGGACAAGGACACCAACCTGCTTTTTGCCTATCAGGAGTGCGAGGGCGAAGGAAACTCGCAGGATACAACCGATGTCGACCCTATCACACAGCGTTGGTGGGACATGATGGCCGATATCATGGAGGTGAATCCTGACAATTCGCCGGTCACCATTCCCATTCAAGAGGTGTTCCATTTGGATTGAAATCATGAGAAAAGCAATTCTTCTGGCCTGTTTGGTCATGGGTACGCACACCATGCGGGCTGCCGATTTAGGAAAGCCTGTTACATGGGACAGTCATAGTCTGATGATCGATGGACACCGTGTGTGTCCGGTCATGGGCGAGATACACTATTCGCGTGTGCCACAGGACGAGTGGCAGCGTGAGGTACGTAAGATGCGCGAGGGTGGGGTGACCATCATTGCTACCTACGTATTTTGGAGTCATATCGAGGAGCAGGAAGGCATATTCCGTTGGGACGGACAGCGCGACCTGCGCCGTTTTTTAGAGATTTGCAAACAAGAACAGATGCCCGTCGTCTTGCGTCTGGGTCCGTTCTGTCATGGTGAGGTGCGTAATGGTGGTATTCCTGACTGGGTGTTTACGAAGGACTGCAAATTACGCGAACAAAACCCCGTGTTTCTCGGTTTAGCTGAGAAACTCTATCGTCAGATATTCACACAGGTTCAAGGCTTGCAGTGGAAGGACGGTGGCCCTGTGATAGCCGCTCAGTTCGATAACGAGTATCGTGGACGTGGCGAATACCTGATGGTCCTCAAACAGATAGCTCAGCAGATTGGTTTCGACCTGCCTTTCTACACCCGTACCGGATGGCCAGAATTACGTACTCCTGTACCTTACGGCGAGATGTTGCCCCTCTATGGCGACTATGCTGATGGTTTCTGGGATAAAGAGGTGACGGAAGGTTGTGGCAGCTACTATAAAGCCTTTAACTTCAAGGCTTTTCGTTCCAGCACTGCCATTGGTACCGACCTCTTAGGCAAGCAGGAGGCAAAGACGTCAGCAAACGATGTAGCCTATCCATATTTCACATGTGAACTGGGTGGGGGTATGGCTACGGCCTACCACCGTCGTCCTTATGTTTATCCAGAAGATGCCTATTCGATGGCGTTGGTTAAGTTGGGCTCAGGGTCTAACCTGCTGGGTTATTATATGTATCATGGCGGTACCAATCCTGAGGGTGTGCTGCATACGTTGAATGAAGTGCAGACTTCGCCTGGTACGGCCAATAACGACCTGCCTCAGGTAACCTACGACTTCCAGGCACCACTTGGTGAGTTCGGACAGACCTATCCGCAATACTATATGCTTCGTCCGTTACACCTTTTCATGCAGGACTTCGGCGAGACACTTGCCCCGATGGAGGCTTCATTTCCTGCACCACAAGACTTGAAACGTGGCGAGGATAACGCGTTGCGTTGGGCTATACGCTGTCAGGGCGACAGCGGTTTCGTATTTATTAATAATTACGAGCGCTTCTGTACGCTAACCACGAAAAAGAATGTACAGCTGTCGTTGTCTGGTATGAATCTTCCACGCCTGACTATACCCTCTGGCACGATGGCCGTCTTGCCTGTTAACATCGCCGACATCCGCTATGCGACGGCTCAACTGGTAGCACGTCGTGACGGCAAGCTCTATATGATGCAGATTCCCGGTATTCCCACAACTATCGCCATGCAGAATGGCAAGACACTGAAGAATGTCAAGGCGAAGGGCACTGCGAAGCCTGTATATGACAACATCTATCTGCTGAACCGTGAACAGGCAGAACGGCTGTTTTTGGACAATGTCGAAGAGCAAAGGGTAGGGGATGTTGTCCAGTTTACCAAGGTGAAGGAGGCAGGCACGTTGCGTACCATCAAGAAGGGTAAGGCTAAGGTTGCTGAGGCTCCGTCTGAGCAAGATTGGCAACAGGCAGCAGTCTACAAGATTCAGCTCACCTCTGACCTCTTACCTCTTACCTCTGCCCTCCTTAGCATCACCTTTCGCGGCGACTGTGCCCGCCTGTATGCTGATGGCAAGCTGGTGGCCGACAACTTCTACTACGGACGTCCGTTCCTCTATGGCTTGTGGCGACTGCCCAAGGACTGTACTGAATTGGAACTACGCATCCTGCCCCTGCAGCCCGATGCGCCCATATACCTGCCTCGCGAAGCCGACCGCACGGCTGGCGAAGCCATCACAAAAATAGAAATCATCAATCGCAATTAGCCCATGAAACGACTGCTGATAGCTTTATCATTTATCATTTTTCATTTGTCATTTAGCAGCGTAGCTGCGCAAACGATTTCCCTCGCAGGCCCTTGGGACATCTCCCTTGGCGATAGCACCGTCTATAACGACTATGTCATGTTGCCAGGTTCCATGCTGACCAACGGCAAGGGCGACGCTGTCAGTGTGAACACCCGTTGGACGGGCTCGCTCTACGACTCGTCGTTCTACTTCAATCCTTATATGGCTAAATACCGCGTCGAGGGGCAGATGAAGTTTCCGTTCTTTCTTACACCCGAAAAGCATTATGTAGGTAACGCTTGGTATAAGCGTAGCATCTATATTCCCAAAAACTGGAACGACCGTCGCATCACCCTGTTTTTGGAACGTCCGCACATCGAAACCACCGTCTATGTGAATGGTCGGCGTGTCGGACATCAGATGTCACTTTCAACGCCTCATCGCTATGATATTACAGATTATGTCAATAGCGGCAAGAGTAACACGATTGCTATCTGCGTCTATAACGGTATAGAGAACGTCTGCGTGGGACAGGATTCCCATAGCGTTACCGATCAGACGCAAGGCAACTGGAATGGTATCGTGGGACGTATCGAACTGCAGGCACAGTGGAAGAAACGGAATATCCGTCAAGTCTGCATCCGTCCTGATAGTGAGAAATTCTCTATGACTGTGAAAGTGGAGTTGGGGAGTCATTTCAGGGGCGTGCTGGTCATGCCGGTTAATGAATATGGCGTGCGTGTAGAGATACGTCCGTTAGATAATAGCCAAAAACGTCCAGACTGTAGAATATACACGCAGGATGCAACAAAGAATGTTGTAGAATTTGAGATTCCTATCAACGGCTATAGACTCTGGGAT
>JAEEGL016863193.1_pt1 | contig 10058 bp, 10 predicted proteins | sample 9134231 | NCBI WGS metagenome assembly JAEEGL01 (sample SAMN16246548, study PRJNA631951) | gut metagenome | biome: gut microbiome; feature: rumen; material: fiber-attached | host: Bos | place: Iran: Karaj | collected 2018-10 | reverse complement strand
CGTTTTGTGCCACGATATTACTCAAATTATTCCGGGACAGAAAAAAGGACCTGTTTTCAAAAAAGGGCACATTGTGCGCGAGAAAGACATCCCAGTTTTGCTTTCGGTGGGAAAAGAAAATCTTTACGTCTGGGAAAAGAGAGCTGGAATGCTACACGAGGATGAGGCTGCGGAAATTCTGCGGGAAATCTGCATGGGTAATTCAACGGAAATGACTGCATCTGTGCCGATCGAAGGAAAAATTGAAATCTGCGCGGCTGTTGACGGACTTTTGAAAATCAACTCAGAAAAATTATTTGCCGTAAACTGTCTTGGCGAAATGATGGTTGCGACGGTTCACGGAAATATTGTAGTTCATAAAGGTGATAAAATTTGTGGAACAAGAATCATTCCGCTTGTAATTGAAGAAGAAAAAATGAAACAGGCTAAGGAAGCTGCAGGAAAAGAACCGCTTTTGAAAATTCTTCCTTTTAAATTGAAAAAAATCGGACTTGTTACTACCGGAACTGAAATTAAAAAAGGGCTTATAAAAGACAGCTTTGGAGATGTAATTACAAATAAGCTTTCAGAGTTTAATGCAGAAATTATCGGGCAGACATTCCCCGGCGATAATCTGGAAGCCATAAAATCAGACATTCTTTCTTTTGCTCAGAATGGTGCAGAAGTGATTTTTTGTACCGGCGGTATGAGTGTTGACCCTGATGACAGAACGCCAGTGGCTATCAAAGCGAGCGGTGCAAAAATCGTTTCTTACGGGGCACCGGTTTTGCCTGGTGCTATGTTTTTGCTCTCATATCTGGACTATAATGGTTGTAATATTCCCGTTATGGGACTTCCAGGCTGTGTTATGTATGCCGGCCGTACTATTTTTGATTTAGTGCTGCCGCGTGTGCTGGCAGGGGAAGTTCTAACTGCTGCTGATTTGAACGCGTATGGAGAAGGCGGACTTTGTCTTGGCTGTAAAATCTGTGTCTATCCGAACTGCGGATTTGGAAAGTAAATCTAATAGAGGTGAAAATGAATTCTTTTACACATATTGATGAAAACGGAAATGCTTCTATGGTTGATGTAAGTCAGAAAACTGAAACTGAACGTTTTGCACGCGCGAGCGGTATGATTTTTGTGAGCCGTGAAGTTATTGATGCAATTACTGGCGATAAGGTTAGTAAGGGAAACGTGCTTGCAACAGCCCGGATTGCAGGAATTATGGCGGCAAAAAAAACTCCTGAACTGATTCCTCTCTGCCATACGCTTTTACTTTCAAAAGTTGCAGTTGATTTTGAGCTTTGCCCTGATAAAAATCTGATTCGATGTGAATGTTCTGTAAAACTTACGGGAAAAACTGGTGCTGAAATGGAAGCATTAACCGGTGTGAGTGTTGCTCTGCTTACAATTTATGATATGTGTAAGGCAATTGATAAAACTATGGAAATAAGCGGAATCCATCTGGAAGAAAAATCCGGCGGAAAATCCGGACATTTTATACGAAATGAGGCTGAAAAATGAAAAAACTGATTATGGCTGTCGGATTATTCAGCAGCTTGATTGTTACAGGCTGTAGTAAATCCAAAAAAACTGAACTTACAATTCTTGCAGCAGCTTCTCTTACCGACGTCTGTACTCAGCTTAAAAATGAATATGAAAAACAGAATCCCGATGTTAAACTTTTATTTTCTTTTGGTGGTTCAGGTACTCTTCAGGCGCAGATTGAAGCCGGAGCTCCCTGTGATGTTTTTATTTCTGCCAGCACAAAACAGATGAATGCCCTTGTGCAGAAAAATCTTATGGAAGAGGGAAGCGTTTCAAATCTTTTGCAAAACAAAGTTGTACTGATTCTTCCAAAAGACAGCAACCTGGAACTTTCATCTTTTGAAGAACTTGCAAAGCCTGAAATTAAAATGATTGCAATTGGAGAGCCGGGGAGTGTTCCCGTAGGACAGTATTCAAAAGTAATCTGCGAAAATCTTGGAATCTGGAACGATGTCAGCAAAAAGGCAAACTTTGCCAGCGATGTGCGCACCGTACTTTCATGGGTAGAAGAATCTGCCTGCGACTGTGGAATTGTTTATGAAACCGATGTGGCCGTAAGTAAGAAAATCCGTGTAGTTGCAAAAGCACCGGAAGGCTCTTGCCAGCCTGTAATTTACCCTGTTGGAATTGTAAAAAACAGTCGTCAGAAGGCGGCAGCAAAAAAATTCGAAGACTTTCTTTTTTCTAAAAGGGTAAGTGAAATTTATTCGAAAGCGGGATTTATGCTTGCTTTCTGATTTGAGGTAGAGTTTATGGATTTGTCGCCGCTTTTGATTTCCTGTAAAATTGCTTTCTCTGCCACGTTGATTACCTTTGTGCTTGGAATATTTGCCGCCTGGGGAGTTGGAATGTCAAAAGGCGCCCGCCCAGTCTTAGATGCCCTCCTTTCTCTTACTCTTGTGCTTCCTCCAACTGTTGTGGGCTTTTTTCTTTTGCTGGTTTTTAGCCGCAATGCTGGATTTGGCAAAGTTCTTTCTGCAATCGGCATAAATCCGCTTTTTACCTGGGGCGGCGGAGTTTTTGCAGCGACAGTTGTTTCTTTTCCTGTGATGTACAGAACGACCCGCGGAGCATTTTCCCAGATTGAGCCGGAAATTCTTTCTGCTGCCAGAACACTTGGCATGAGCGAGTTTCATATTTTTATAAAAATAATGATTCCTGTCTCGCTTCCGGGAATTGCTGCCGCCGTTATTCTTTCTTTTGCACGCGCACTGGGTGAATTCGGAGCAACAATCATGGTTGCGGGAAATCTTCCGGGGAAAACTCAGACAATGGCGGTTGCAATTTATACGGCAATGCAGGGCGGAAACAAAAATCTTGCCTTCAAATGGGTTTTAATCATTTTTGCGCTTTCTGCTCTTACTCTTCTTTTGATGAATGTCGTGAGTGAGCGTTTTTCTAAAAGGAGGACAGCATGAGTCTTTCTGTAAAAATTGAAAAACAGCTTGGAGATTTTCTTTTACGTGCAGATTTTAAAACTGATTCAGAACTGCTTGCGGTACTTGGCGAATCCGGTGCCGGAAAATCACTGCTTTTAAAATGCATTGCAGGTATTGAAAGACCGGATAAAGGGCAGATAATTCTTGGCGGGCACGTGCTTTTTGATTCAGAAAAGAAAATAAATCTTCCGCCACAAAAACGCCAGGTTGGATATCTTTTTCAAAATTATGCGCTTTTTCCAAATATGACGGTTTTACAGAATATTATGTGCACGGCAAAGAACAAAGCTGATGCCGCTGCTTACATAAAGCATTTTTGTCTTATTGGAAAGGAAAATGTTTATCCGGCAAAACTTTCTGGCGGTGAGCAGCAGCGGGTAGCCCTGGCTCGTCTGATAGCCTCTGAGCCGGATGTTTTTCTTTTTGATGAGCCTTTTTCTGCTTTAGACAGTAACCGTAAATCTGAACTGGAGCGGCTTATTCTGGATTTACTCGAAGAAAAAAAATGTCCCTCAATTATTGTAACACATGACAGAAATGAAGCCTTTCGCATGGCAAAAAAAATTGCAGTTTTTGCAGATAAGGGAAAGCTTTCTTTGCCGGTTGAAAAACATGATTTTTTTGAAAATCCTTTGACGGTTGGCTCTGCGCGGCTTTCCGGCTGTAAAAATATCTCGCTGCTTGATTGGATTGATGATAAAACTGCATTTGCGGTGGACTGGGGAATCAGGTTGAATTTTGGAACTGAGAGAGCGCTGTCGGGCGCAGAAGGCACATCCCGCGCCCCATATGCAGCTTTTCGTGCCCACTACCTTGAATTATGCACCGAAGCAGACGCGCGGAAAGAAAATGTATTTACCTGCCACATTAAACGCGTGATAGAAGACGCATTTTCATTCACGGTATATTTTGAGCAGGAGACACCGGCGGACGGGAAGAAGGCACTCCCATTGACAGGTAGCTCCATCATTCACTGGGAACTTTCAAAATCCGAGTGGAAAAAAATCTCAGAAAATCTTTCTCAGAGAAAAATCTATGCCAGAATCCCTTCTGAAAAACTCATGCTTCTGGAGCCGTAGTAATGGAAAAAATGACAGACAGCTTTGGACGTACAATCGACTACCTCAGAATCTCACTCACAGACAAATGCAACCTGCGGTGCCGTTACTGCATGCCTCCAGAAGGGATAAATCACATTCCGCACGATGAGATTTTGACTTTTGAAGAAATTGAACACCTTGTACGCGTAATGGCTGAGCTTGGATTAAAAAAAATTCGTCTTACAGGCGGGGAGCCCCTTATTCGACGTGACGTAGTAAAACTGATCCAGCTTTTGAATAAAATTAATGTTATTGAAGAAATCTGTCTTACGACAAACGGCATCCTCTTTTCAGAAATGGCTTCTGACCTCAGATCTGCAGGTCTCAGCCGTGTAAATTTCAGCCTGGACACATTGGACGACGACAATTTTTTTGAAATTACAGGAAGCCGCGGTGTAGAAAAGGTGATACAAAGCATTCAGACTGCGCTGGAACTTGGTTTTCCAGTGAAAATCAACTGTGTTCCCTGCGAATGGAATGCCCCGGAACTTTCAGAAATTGCGCTGCTGGCAAAAACAAATCCCATCGATGTGCGCTTTATTGAACTTATGCCGATTGGCTGCGCAAATGGCATGCAAGGTCCTAGTTCTGATTCTGTGTTACGTGAACTTGAATCGAAATTTGGGAAAGCTTCAGCCTGCTTTGAAAGCATTCCGCATAGTTCGCCTGAAAAACTCTTTCACTTTGCTGGCTTCACCGGAAAAATCGGTTTTATTTCGCCTCTTTCTCATTCATTTTGTGCAAACTGTAATCGTGTTCGGCTTACTTCAAGCGGCATGCTTAAGCTATGCCTCTGCCATGACGAAGGTCTGGATGTTAAGAAATTGTTGCGCTCGGGGGAAAGCGGCACTAAACTTGATGTTATGCTTCGAAAAGAAATTATAAATGCAATCAAACAAAAGCCGGAAGCTCATTCTTTTAATCAGAAGGGAAGTCTGTCGCACATGATGACAGAAATTGGGGGATGATTTAATGAAAGGAAAAATCCGTGCTGTCTGCATAAGCGAAAAAAAAGGTACGCCCAAAAAAGACGTTGGACGTGCAAAAATAATAGAAAATTCCGGACTTGAAAACGACGCTCACGCTGGAACTGTGCGTGAAGTAAGCCTTCTTTCATTGGAAAAGGTTGAAGAGTTCAAAAAAAATGGAGCTGAAGTGAGTCCTGGCGATTTCGGTGAAAATCTTCTGATTGAAGGTTTTGATTTTAAGACTTTTCCAGTTGGAACAAGATTTAAATGCAATGACGTAATTCTTGAAATTATTCAGATTGGAAAAAAATGCCATTCAGCATGTACCGTGACCCAGCGCACCGGAAAATGCATAATGCCGCAGGAAGGTGTTTTTGCTCATGTTGTTCACGGTGGAACAGTTTCTGCAGGTGATGAAATTGAACTTCTTGAAGGTCGGCGTTTTTCTGCTGCTGTTCTTGTAGCAAGTGACCGCTGTTCAAGCGGAGAACGTGAAGATAAAAGCGGTCCTGCAATCAAAGAAGTTCTTGAAAAAAACGGCTATCTTGTAGCGGGCATCACACTTCTTCCGGATGATGAAGAAGGTCTTTATAAGTCACTGTGCAGCATAGCGGACATTCAAAAACCGGATGTAATCTTTACATCCGGAGGAACAGGCTTTTCTCCGCGCGATATGATGCCAGAAGCCACAAAAAGAGCTGCGACAAAAGATGCCCCTGGAATTGCAGAAGCAATCCGTGCTTACAGCCTGACCATAACACCGCGTGCAATGCTCAGCCGCGCAGTAAGCGTAATCCGCGGAAAAACTCTTATCATAAACCTGCCGGGAAGTCCTAAAGCTGGAAAAGAATGTGTTGAATATGTACTTCCGGTTCTGGAGCATGGAATTCCTGTTTTGCGCGGGGAAGGAGACGCATGAACATAGCTTCAAAAGAAATCACCAGGATTTTTCCGGATGGCAAAACTGAAAAGCAGGAAATTCTTCTCTTAAAAGAACACAGACTCTTAATCAAAGTTAACGGTCAAAACTGGTGTTTTCTTGTCTGTACAGAAAATAATCTTATGGAACTTGTTGCCGGTCATCTTCTTTCATCGGGTTTAGTTGAAAAAAAAGATGATATAAAAGAAATCCGCTTTTGCGAAACAAAACAGAAAGCAGAAGTTTTTTTACAGCATAAAATAGCCTGGAATCTGACTGAAAAATCCGAAGAGTCCTGCTGTCCTAAAAACGAGCATTTTTTTCAGATAGAGGAAATTTCCCCCCTTATGCCGGTGGTCTCTGCTCCTTTCAAGCCTGAATGGATTTTTAATCTTGCAAAGTGTTTTTCTAATGAAAGTCCGATTCATAAATATACGGCTGGAACTCACAGCTGCATCCTGGCCCGCGAAGGTGAGCCCATTTTTATTGCAGAAGATATCGGTCGTCACACTGCGCTGGATAAAGCTCTTGGCTACATGCTCCTGAATGATATTCCGCCGGAAAATGTTATGCTATTTACTTCCGGTCGTGTTCCCTTAGATATGGTAGAAAAAGTAATTCGCGCGGGAGTGGGCATTTTAATTTCAAAATCTGTCCCGACATCTGAATCAGTAGAAATTGCCCGCAAATTTGGTTTAAAACTTATTTTCCGGGCATGGTCTGACAGTTATACGAGTTTTCTATAGCGCAGAAAGCATATCGCGGTAATAGCGCGGTTCAAGCTGGTCCAAACTAATGCCGCATTCTGTAAAGATTTCTTCTATTACTGATTTACATTTTCTGACCGTTTCTTCATCATTCTGATTTTTGATTATTTCGATTTCTAAAAAATCTCCGAGCGGCGGAACATTGCATAATTCTACGTGAGCCGTTTCACCGTTTTTGTACAGCTTCCACTGCTCAACAGATTTTGATTTATGAATGTCGATTACAGCGCCTAAATCTTTAAAAAATAATTCCAGCGCAGAAGCATCGTCAGTCGTAAATTCATTTTCTTCGTTTACTTCTATTTCTGTGCCGTCTTCATTTTTTTTAATTTCTTTGCGTTTATAGGTAAAATAGCAGGTTGAAGAAGTTTTTCCGTCTAAAGTTAAAGTTTCTTTTCTTATTCTGGAAGAAAGAAAGTTTCGTCCGTCTGGGGCGGTATGACCATCTGCAAGTTCAAAATGATAATAATCATCTTTTTTTTCTGTGTGACCAAGATAGGTTCCCGTTTTATTTAGAATTTCTATAACTTCTGCGCGATTTTTTACATGAGCCTTTAATTCAATTTCATAATTCATAAAAAAAATATACACTAGAAGCATGAAATTGATAAGCGGTCCAATGGCGACTATTTCTCATCCTGCATTTAGAATTTTAATAGAAAAGTTTGGCGGATGTGATGAATATTTTACAGAAATGATTAATGCTGGCACTTTGCTTACCGGCGGCCAGTTTGAAAAATTTTATATTGATCCTGCGCCTGTGCCGCAAAAGGTTGTATGGCAGCTTACGGGGCACGATGCAGAACATATGGAAAAGGCTGCAGAAGTTTTGTGTGCACTTCCAGGACTTGGACTTGATATTAACATGGGGTGTTCTGCGCCGGATATCTATCGTTATGGAGCAGGCATTGCGTGGATGCTTAAGCCGATTTCAGAAACAGAAGAAATGGTAAAGCGCGTTGGAAGAGTAGTGGAAGAATGGAATAAAACTGCCGGTTCTGAAATGAAAAAGCGTTTTAGCGTAAAATTACGTCTTGGGGACGATAACTTTACAGACGACGGATTTTTTGCTTTTTGCGATATGCTTGTTGCAAACGGAGTAGAGCTTTTGACTCTTCACCCGCGTACAAAAAAAGAAAAACTTTCACGTCCTGCCAGATATTTTTACTGCCAGAAGCTTTGTGAACGCTATCCCAATATGCCGGTTTATTTAAACGGCAACGTTAAGGACGAATCAAGCCTAAAAAATGCCCTCTCCTCAGCGCCAGATGTAAAAGGCGTAATGATTTCCCGTGCCTGTGTACAAAAACCGTGGATTTTCCGTCAGCTAAAAAACGAAGGCGGTCCGATTACCGTAAATATGAAACAGCTTGCACTTGATTACATTGCAGATGTAGAAAAATATCAGCCTGTGGAGTTCTGGAAAACAAGACTTCAGCGCTTTTTTACATATTTTTGCGACAATTTTAAGTTTGCCCATTATGCCCAGACTCAGTTTTTGAATGCAAAAGATAACGAAGATTTACGGGGCCGCATAGAAGAGTTCTTTAATAAGTGCCCGGACGAGGTAGAAAAAATTCTTTGTCAATTATAACAAGTTGTGTTATCATTTAAACCGGCTATGAGTGAAGAAAATGAAGCTCCTTCTAGAGAAAACCCCAAGTTTGGTAGAAAGGTTTTCTTCTTAAATCCACCTCTCTCATTTGATAAGGGTATTATAGAGCCTCTACGGGACGAAGAATATGAGATTTATGTTCTTCCAGATATACCTACTACTAAACCTATCCTTTTAGAAAATAAAGATGCCATGCTGTTTATAAACATAGATCACACTATGACTTTTAAGCAGTGGTTTAACTATATTCTTTCTTTTAGAGAAGATCCTGTTTTACGTACAATCTTTGTTGGAGTTGTTTCTGAACGCGCAACTACAAGTGACCAGCAGCTTTTTCTGGAACATTTGACTTTACAGTGCGGTTTTCAAATAATAAGTTCTTCAACAGCCATACTTCTAAAAAACTTTCAAAAAATTCTGGAAATTAACGGTGCAAAAGGTAACCGTAAATATATACGTCTGGATTGTAAAGATATTAATGTGGTTTCTGCCTGCTTTATTGATGACAATAAACTTTACGAAATCCAGATTAATAACATCAGTTCTGTAGGTTTTGCCTGTACTTTTGATGAAAGAAGTGCTCCTCTTTTTAAGGAAAACGCAGTATTTAATAATATTTCATTTACGTTTGGACGAACAACTATTGTATGTCCTTCTGTTGTATTCCGTATTATGGACAACACTGCTGTATTCCTGTTTACAAATGCCATGCCGCTAAGATACAAGGAAGCAATTAGAAAATTTATTCATACAGTTTTGATTAAAAAGTTTGATATTCACGCTAAAAATACAATGATGAAGGATATGACAAATTATCCTAATGTAATCGATATGTCTGCAATTGTTATGGCAAAAGAGGCAGAAAAGAAGAAAGAGATTTTTGATGGCGATACTGACTTTGGAAATCTTGAAAACGTAGACGAACCATGATGGTCGTAATGCATTCTCCAACTTCCGAATTGTTTTAACCATCATTTAACTTTCGCTATGCGAAAGTTGTGTGGGATTTAATCTTTTTTAATTTTATGCTATCTTTTCACCATTATATTAATTCACGCGGCGCAAACCGGCGTCGCAAAAGGAATGTTAAAAATGGCAGACACAAAAGACACACATGCATGTACGTTGGACAAAATCATTAGTCTTTGTAAGAGACGTGGTTTTGTATATCAGGCTTCAGAAATTTACGGCGGTCAGGCCGGCGCCTGGGATTACGGTCCTCTTGGCGTAGAATTCAAAAGAAACATTCAGAACGAATGGTGGCATTACATGACTCAGCTTCATGATGATGTTGTTGGACTTGATTCAGCAATTTTCCAGCACCACACAACATGGAAGGCTTCTGGACACGTAGATCACTTTTCTGACCCTATGATTGACTGTCTGGAGTGTCAGGCACGCCACCGTGCAGATAAACTTATCGAAGACTTTGTTGCAGCTAATCCTGACAAAGATCCTGGAAAACCTGTTGATACAATGACTCACGAAGAAATGAAAGAGTACATTGACGCAAACATCAACTGTCCTACATGTGGCAGCAAGGAACGCAAATATACAGCAGTTCGCGAATTCAACCTTATGTTCAAAACATATCAGGGGCCTGTTGCAGATGACAGCCACTTGATTTACCTTCGTCCGGAAACTTGTCAGGGTATTTTTACAGATTTCAAGAACATCGTTCAGTCTAACCGCATGAAGGTTCCTTTTGGTGTTGCTCAGG
>JAEEGL016366349.1_pt1 | contig 10058 bp, 6 predicted proteins | sample 9134231 | NCBI WGS metagenome assembly JAEEGL01 (sample SAMN16246548, study PRJNA631951) | gut metagenome | biome: gut microbiome; feature: rumen; material: fiber-attached | host: Bos | place: Iran: Karaj | collected 2018-10 | reverse complement strand
TGCACATGGGAGGAAATTCAACATTCGATCGAGAGCAAAGTCTCGTGGTACGCGCGTCCGGACGGCACGCACGGCTACGTCTCCGCCGCCTTCAACGACTTTGTCCTGACGCGTTGGCAGGACACGCCGCTGACGATGTCGAACTACTATTCGTTCACTTTCAAAGACTGGGGAACGATCGACGCGGACGGTCTCAAACGCCCGACGTACTACTCGCTCAAACTCTTCGGCGAGCTCGTTCATAAATCGCCAAAACGCGTCCAAACGGTCGACGGAAACGGCTCCGTCGCGCTCCTTGGCGGCGTCGACGCGGACGGCGGTTCCAAACGTCTGCTCGTCTCGATCTTCCAACGCGAAGAAACGGAACCTCTTGAAATCGCGCTAACGGGCGTTCCCGAAAAAGGTTCGGTCGGCGTCGCCGTTATTGGAAAAGACGGTTTTCAGGAAAAACAACTCGACTACGCCGACGGGGTCTTGAAACTCGATTCCGCAGACTCCGGCGTCTACCTGGTTCGATTCTAACTACTTATATGAGGCTGAATATGACTTATCGCAAACTATTGAATCTGGCGCTTGCCGCGACGCTCGGCGTCTTAATGAGCGCAAGTTCCTTCGCGCAAAACGCGCCGACCGTCAAACCGGCGGAAAATTTCGCGTCCAACGTCAAATACTCCGTCGATTTTACGAAAAAGACCGGAGAAATTCGCCCGATCAACGGAATCAATCTCTGGACGAAACTCTCTTACGAAACCCTTGAAAATCGCCAGGACGTCGCGGAAGCGTGTCGTTTCTCGACCGTTCGCCTGCACGACGCCCCGTGGGACAACAACGGACTGCGACTCGTCGACGTCCATCAGATTTTCGGCAATTTGAAAGCGGACGCGAACGACCCGGACAATTATTACTTCGAGCCGACCGACGACTATATCGCCAACATCCGCAAGGGAGGAGCCGTTCCGATCTATCGACTCGGGACGAGCATCGAACATACGGCGCGAAAATACTTTGCGAAGAAACCGGAGGATATGGAGCATTACGCCGATATTTGCGCCGGGATCGTCCGCCATTACAACGCCGGCTGGGCGAACGGATTCGAATGGGACCTGCCCTACTGGGAAATCTGGAACGAACCGAACATCATTCCTCAGATGTGGGACGATACGGACTGGAACGCTTACTGCCAGTTCTATGTAATCGTCGCTAAACGACTTCGCAAAGAGTTCCCGAACATTAAAATCGGCGGCCCCGGTCTTGCCGGCAACGACTACAACCTGATCAAACAACTCGCCGATCTGTGCAAAAAAGAGGGCGCGCCTCTGGATTTCGTCTCGTGGCACTACTACGCGAACGACCCGAGTCAACTTCTTGATCCGCCCGCGAAAATGCGCGAACTTCTCGACGAAGCGGGATTCCCCGACGCCGAGCTTCACATTAACGAATGGCACTACTTCCCGACGCGATGGGACGTCGTTCACGGCACGAACGGCGGAGACGCCGCCAAACGCGAACTCGGAACCTCTCCGACCGGCTTGCACGGCGCGGAATCCGCCGCGTTCGTCGACCTTATTCTGACGCGCTGGCTCGACACGCCGCTGACCATGTCCAACTACTACGCGTTCGGTCTCGAAACGTGGGGATTAATCGACGTTTACGGCAAGCTGCGCCCCGTCTACTACGCTCATAAGTTCTTTGGCGAGTTGCGATTCGAAGCGCCGATCCGCGTCGAAACCAAAGATCCCGGCGAGTGGGTTTCCGTACTCGGTTCGACGAACGAATCGGGCGACGCCAAACGACTGCTCGTCGCCGTTTATAAACAGGAAGACGCGCAAACGATCGAAATCGCGCTCAACGGCGTTCCCGCCGAGGGAGAAGTTCAGGTCGATTACGTCGACTACGATCACGAGATCGCGTCGGAAACGGTTCGTTATTCGGACGGCGTTTTGAAATTGAACGCGCAAAAATCGGCGACGTTCTTCGTCCGATTTTGACATGAAACAACGACAACGTTTATTATCCAAGCTGATAAGATGAAACTATCAAGACTATTAATAGCGGCGATTTTTATCGTCGGAACCGCGTTTGCCGGCTCGTCTTACGCGCAAACAGACTCCAAAGCGAGCGACGTCGATTCTTTGGTCAAATTGTCCAAAGGTTTTTCCAGGATGCTCGGCTCGCCCAAGTCGAAGACCAAAGACGCCGGAGACGCGGACGTTCAAGTCCCCGCGCCGAGAGATTTCAGGGCGCGTCTTCCCTTCCCGAGGAACTGCGGCGCGTTTCTGCGCGTTTCTTCGCTCGGCAAACTCGACCAAAGCGTCGGCAGATTCTTCAAAGGAACGAGCGACGCGGAATTCAGCGTTCTCGCGACGCTTCGCCTGACCGACTACCGCAAAGTAATCGGCGCGATCGATCCGAACGCGGAACTGGCGATCATGGGCTTTTGCGAGTCCGCGCCCCCGAGATTCGCCGTCGTCCTGCCCGTGCGCGAGAATAAGTTCGCGACGTTTGTCGAAGCGCTCGCGCAGACGGTCCCCGAAAAAGACCGCAGCTTTTCGATCGGCTCCGACGGCAGGACCGCGAACTTCTCGTTAAGTCTTCCCGACCCGATAGTGATCGTCGCCCGACAAGTCAATCCCGGCTACGTCGCGCTCGTTCAGGCGAAAGACGCGATTCTCCTGGACGAATTCGAACCGAACAGACTCGTCTCGCCAAACGACGAGCCTCCGCCAAGCCTTATTGATCCGACGATTACGTTCGAATCGACCGTCGTCGGCCTGGAACAGCTCACGCGCGAGGACCGCCCGTTCTGGATCGAAACGACGCAGTTTCTCGAAGGAATCGAAGACAAACTCGCGAATATGCAAGTCGCCGCGAATATCGCGGAGATTCGCGAGCATATCCGTCAGAATTTAGGGCACGTTCGCATCGACGTTTCCGCCGATAATTTCGGCGTTTACGTGTCCACGCAGACGTTTCCGCGTCCGAATTCCCAGGGCGAGAAAATTCATCGTTCCTATCGCAATCTCACGATGTTAAACGCCGACGCCGACCGATTTTTCACCGTGCTGCCCGACGTCGAAGCGCCGATTTCCGGCCATGCGGAAATTCCCGCCGAATTGGCCAAAGCTCTTCCCAAGCCGTTTAACCGCCTGCAATTTGTCGAATACTCGCTCAATTTGCCGGAAGAAAAGGGACTGCCGGCGGAATCCTGGCAGTTCTATCTGGAAGTCGACGACGCCGACGAATTCGTCAAAGAAATGATCATTCCCAAAGCGCGGGAGATCGGAAGTTACGTCGGTTCCAAGCAAGTGGAAGACATTGGCGCGCAACTCTTTGGCGCGATTGCCGAACGTCGTCTCGACCGCCAGCAGAATCGCAGGCATCCGCCCAGAAACTACGCGGATCCCGAAGCGGCGGCGCAACGGGGCGCGACGCTCGGCAATTTGCTCGGCGGAGCGCTTGGCTCGAGCGCCGGCGAACAGGCGGCGATGAAGCCGTATAAATTCGACAATTTCACAATGTACGTCTCCGACCTGGAAACGTACTCGCGGCAAAAGAGCCTGATGAAAGCCGAAGCGGAAGGAACGGCGCCCAAAGACGGCCCGTCCCTGCTCTTCGATCGCGACCGTCCCCTTCTGTCCGCGCTCGACGTGCTCATGGCGAACGTGCAAAACGGAGACGCGCTTCAAAGCGCGCTCCTCAGCTCGGCGAACGCCAAAGCCGAACAAGTCGACGATTCGCCGCTGTTCGCGCGCGTGAGCACGATCGTCGTGCTGGATAAAAAGCACGTGTTGATCGGTCTTGGCGACGAAACGCTCCTGCATTACGCCGTCAACAACTGGAAATCGCTCTCTAACGAGAAGATTCGGTATCTTGCGCTTCGTCGCGATCGCGACTCGCTCGTCGCGCTCAACAACCTGATCAGGCACATCCCAAACCTTCCGCAAACGTATCTCACCTCGGCGATTCGACTTGATTTGGCGAGCGGCCAGGCGTACTATAATTGGATCGCCGGTCCCTACCTGAAAAACGCGCCCAAATGGACGGGCGCCGAATTGCCGGGCGACATGCCCAAGCCGCTCGTCGTCTCCTCGATCGGACCGGTCGACGAATGCACGAGAGTCGTGGCGCCCTATCAGACGATTTCCGGCGTTTTCACAACGTTCTCCGGAGGAAAGACGCCGCTGCAGCTCATATTGCAGTCGACAGCCAATTCCTCCGACGATTCGGACGAAGACGAAAGCGAAGATTTAGACGACGTTTTTAACTAACGTTTGTTTTTGAAAAACTTACGTTAACGCCCCGCGAACCGCCATGAGTTCGCGGGGCGTTGGTTTGTTCCGCCGTCAAATCGTCAACGAAACGCTTCTATTTCAATACGAGCGGGGGATTCTTCGCTAATTCTTCAATCATAGGCGAATAAGTCTGTACGTCGTCCAACTTGCTAATAAGAGTTACCTTCTTCCCCGCGTCTTTGCTGGAACAACCGCAATCTTTCTCCTCAACAGACAAACTTGACGTCGCATTTTGTGACGTCAAGTTTGTCGTTATTTTGACTCAGACAGAAAGAGCTCAAAACAATCAATCATCGACGTCGCTTGACGTCGAAGCAGCGCTATTGGTAAAATGAACTTCAGAATGAAAACGAGGGAGTAGAAACATGTCTAAAGTAATTGTTTTGAAAGAGCACATTACAAACCTTCGGTTTAGCTAACGATTATTTTACAAAGGTTTAAACAACATGAAACATATAACGCTTATTCTCGTCGCTTTGGCGGCGATCGTCGCGACGGCAAACGCCGCGGCCCTTGCGCAGGATCCGCAATTCAATTCCGACTGGTCCGTCAAGGGCAAGCGCGTCGTCAATATCAACTCGGTGATTCGCGTCAATCAAATTGAGGCGGCGCGCAATCTTAACGTCGGAAACGACGAAGCGGATCTGCACACCGTCGAGGCGGCGGAACTTTTTAGAAAGGCCGTTTCCGACGCGATTCCGGAAGCGAAAGTAACCTGGGCGTTCTCGTGGCTCGCGCTTCAGGACGAGCGCCCCAACTACGTCGCGCTGCGTAAGAAAATCGTCGAGTTTCACCGCCAATACGGCGACGAAATCACGTTCATTCCCGGCGCGTATTTCGCCCCTATGTACAATTCCCGCGCGCAAGTCAATCAGGATATTCACGACGCGCTCAAACTCATTGAAGACATGGTCGGCGACGGGTACCGTCCGCACGGAATCGTCGCGGGCTTTTTAGCGGCGGACAATTTGCGCTATCTTGCCGAAGAAGAAGGAATCCACGTCGCGCAGGGCACGATTTGGAGCCAGTACGGAATCGACAACGGCGACGGCGACGGATCCCTGTGCTATCCGTACTATCCGAGTCTCGAACACGCGTGCAAAGCCGCGCAGGGCCCCGACGACTTCGTCGACTGCGTCAATCTCGACGGCTGGACGTGCGACTTTCTGTGCGCGAGAAGGTTCGGATTTGAAGACGGCGCCAACAGTCGACTTGGCGTCGGTCCAATCGAGGCGTACAACAACCTCGGCAAAGAGAACGGACTCAAAGAGGCTATGGCGGTTACGCGCTCGCATTTCGGCGAGAATTTCGATCGCAACGGGTTCGGCTGGGTCGTCGTGTGCTGGGAGCTGTCCCTGACCGGCGCGCTAAAGCCGTACGTTACCGGATGTTTAACCGATTGGCTCAAGCAAATTCGCGAAGAATATCCCGACGCGATTGTTCCGCTCATGAGCGAATTTGGCGAAGCGTGGCGCAAGGAAAATCCGAACAACGACGCGTTGAACTACAAGTTTGTGCAGCGCGGAACCGGCGTCGACGGCGCGCATTCGGAACCGAATCTGGAGCTTCAATGGTTCATGAACCAGAAATTCCGCCTCGCGACTCTGCGCGACTGGACCAAAGACGAAGAGCCTAAAATCATCGATTTCACCAGATACGACTTGCCCGCGCAAGAGCCGGCGGACGCCAAGCCCGACGCGCCAAGCAGGAACTGGAGCCTGATCAATCGGATCAATATGAAACACAGACGTCCCGAAGACGCCCCGATCCCCGTCTCCGAATTGACCGACGAAGAAAAAGCGCTCGTCAAAGAAAAAGCGCCCGAATTGTTCTGAACGGCGGCGACGGTTCGCGCCGCGACGTCACGCCCGCGCCGCGATCGTCGCGTCCAAATACCGCTGCAGTTCTTCCAGACGTTCCGGCTTAAGCGCCGGAACGTCCGTGAGCGGATTCTCGATCTTCAAATTCTCGTACTTAAAGAACCCCATCGTGTGGAATCCGAGCAATTCGTACTTCTCAAACCGCCAATCGCCGACAAGTTCGGCATAACGCTCCATATCCGCTTCCGAATCGTTAATTCCCGGAACGACGACGGTGCGCAGCCATAGCCGCTTGTTCTTTTCGGAACAGTAGCGACCGACGGCGACGAACCGCCCGAACTCTCCGCCGGTATATTTCCGATAACTCTCGGGCTCGTAGAACTTCACGTCCAAAATAACCATGTCGGCGCCGTCGAGCGCTTTTTTGACGTCGTCGGTCAGAGGAACGCTTCCGGACGTGTCCAGACAATACCCGACGCCCTCGCGCGCTAACATCGGCGCGATCTCGTTGATAAACGGCGCGTTAAGAAGCGGCTCGCCTCCGGAAAACGTAACGCCCCCGCCGCGCCTGAAATACGGCTTGAACCGCCTGGCTTTTTTAAAGACTTCTTCGGCCGTCATATCGTTCGGCGACCTGTGCCACGCGTCGGGGTTGTGGCAATACGCGCAGCGCAGCGGACAGCCGGTAAAGAAGATATCGTAGCGGATTCCCTCGCCGTCGAGCGCGGCCAAAGACTCAAAAGAATGGATATTCGCCGTTTCCATACGCGTCCCCTTTTCGCTAAAGAAAAGGGCGCCGCTCCTGAGAACGACGCCCGCGTTAAATCGATCGCCCAATCGCTCACATGCTCTTGTGGAACGTTCGCGCGATCACTTCTTCCTGCTTGTCGCGCGTCAACTTATTGAAATTGACGGCGTAGCCGGAAACGCGAATCGTCAGAGACGGATAGAGCGTCGGATCGTTCATCGCGGCGACGAGTTTTTCGCGATTCAGAACGTTGACGTTGAGGTGGTGCGCGTCCTGTTGGAAATATCCGTCGAGCATCGTCACGAGATTGTCGACGCGATTGCGTTCGTCTTTCCCCAGCGCTTCGGGCGTGATCGAGAACGTGTTGGAGATTCCGTCCTGGCAGCACGCGTAATTCAATTTCGCGACGGAATTTAACGACGCGAGCGCGCCTTCGCAGTCGCGGCCGTGCATCGGGTTGGCGCCCGGCGCGAACGGTTCGCCCGCTTTGCGACCGTCGGGCGTGGAGCCGGTCTTGCGGCCGTACATGACGTTCGAGGTGATCGTCAAAATCGAAAGCGTGTGTTTGGCGCCGCGATAGGCGGGCGTTTTGCACAGTTCTTTGTAGAAGAACTCGATCAGATCTTTGCCGATGAGGTCGACGCGATCGTCGTCGTTTCCGTATTTCGGGAACTTGCCGGAAACTTCAAAGTCGGAGATGATCCCGCGTTCGTCTTTGACAGGCTTGACCTTGGCGTATTTGATCGCCGAGAGGGAGTCGACCGCGACGGAGAACCCGGAAACGCCAAACGCCATGAGCCGTTCGACGTCGACGTCGTGCAGCGACATCATCAGGCGCTCGTACGCGTATTTGTCGTGCATGTAGTGAATGATGTTCATCGTATTGACGTACAAGCGCGCCATCCAGCGCAGGTATTCCTTATACGCCGCGTACACTTTGTCGAAGTCGAGAACTTCTTCGTCGAAGACCGGGCCCTCGGGCGCGATTTGCTCTCCTTCTTTTTCGTCTTTGCCGCCGTTGAGCGCCATGAGCAGGACTTTCGCAAGGTTGCACCGCGCGCCGAAGAACTGCATCTGTTTGCCCGTCTTCATCGCGGAGACGCAACACGCGATCGAATAGTCGTCGCCGTACATACGGCGCATGACGTCGTCGTTTTCGTACTGAATCGAATCGGTGTCGATACTGACTTTGGCGCAGAAATCCTTGAACGCCTGCGGAAGATGTTCCGACCACAACACGGTGATGTTCGGCTCGGCGGAAGAACCGAGATTGTAAAGCGTCTGCAACACGCGGTAGCTCGTCTTGGAGACCATATGCTTGCCTTCGCCGCTCACGCCCGCGAGGGAGAGAGTAACCCAGACGGGGTCGCCCGCGAACAGGTCGTTATATTCGGGCGTTCTCAAATGGCGAACGAGACGAAGTTTAATCACCAGGTCGTCGATCAGTTCCTGAGCCTGCGACTCGGTCAGCGTTCCTTCCCGGAGATCGCGCTCGATATAGCAGTCGATGAATTCGGCGATACGTCCGATCGAATTGGCGGCGCCGTTTTGTTCCTTGACCGCGCCGAGGTATCCGAAATAGAGCCATTGAATCGCTTCAAACGCGTTCTTTGCGGGCTTGGAAATATCGTATCCGTAAGAGAGCGCGAGCGTCTTGAGCTGAACCATGAATTCGAGCTGCTTCGCGACGTCTTCGAGAAGATGGACAGTCTCTTCGTCAAGATAATCTTTTTCGCCGAGCTTCGCTTTGTCGAGTTTTCTCTGTTCGATAAGGTAATCCATGCCGTACAGGGCGATGCGGCGATAGTCGCCGACGATGCGGCCGCGCGCGTAAGCGTCGGGAAGACCCGTCAAAATGCCCGCGTGACGCGCTTTTTTCATCGTGTCGTTATACGCGCGGAAAACGCCCGTGTTGTGGGTCGTGCGGTAGGTGAATTCCTGCTTGATTTTGTCGGAAATCTCGTATCCGTAAGCGTTGCACGCCTGAATCGCGTTGCGGATCCCGGCGAAAGGCGAAACGCCGCGTTTGAGCGGAGCGTCCGTCTGAAGCCCGACGATAATATCGGTTTCTTTGTCGACGACGTAGCCCGGCTCGTGCGAGAGGATCGTCAACACGCGCGTCGTGTCGACGTCGAGAACGCCTCCTTTTTCGCTTTCGGCGATCAGAAGCTCCTTAACGCGCTTCATTTCGCGGTCGGTTCGGTCGGTCGGACCGGCGAGAAAAGAGCCGTCGCCGTTATATTGCGTATAGTTCGTCTTAATGAAGTTCGAGACGTTGATCCCGTCCTGCCATACGCCTTCGTTAAATCCTCTCCAGGCGATTTCGTCTTTCATAGTAACGTCCTTCTTTGATTAGAACCTGTCGCGTTAAGAATTCTTCTTGCCTTTTGCGCACTGACCGCAGGAAGCGCAGTCGCGCTGTCCGCAACGTCCGCAACATTCGGAATGATATTGGCAAAGCTCGACGCCCCCCGCGCGAAAGCTGATCTCTTTGCCGGAAACGACCGCGTCGGCGATTTTTTCCCGAGCGCTCTTGTAAATGGAAGCCACCGTCGACCGCGCGACTTTCATCTGATTGGCGCACTCTTCCTGGCTGAGCTTGAGCGCGTCGATAAGCCGAAACGCTTCGTATTCGTCAAACGACAATTCGACGGAACCGACGCAATCGCCGTAGGGCCGGAACCCTAAAACGCGCGGAACCTCGCATAATCGCCTGCTCTTTCGGGGTCGGGCCATTTCATCCTCCGAACGGTTGTTTCCTTAAAACGACGCCATAATAACACGTTTCTGACATATGTCAATAACTCTTCCAAAAAATATTTCCTCATTTTAAACGGCGTCGCCTGCGACGCGACGTCCAAACGCAAAAGTGGAGCCGCAGGCAGAAGCGCGCTTTTTGGAACCGCCTCCCGTTGGTCGGCTTTGTCGCGCGTATGCCGCATGCCGCGTAGATTGACGTATATCCGTCGACGCGGGCGTTCGAAAACCGACTGCGCGTTATTCACAGACGCGCCGACTCAACGTTAAAATCACGCCGCCGCAAAGCGGAAAACAGTCTTAAACTCGGACCGTCCTTTTTGAATCGTTTTGTCTAAGCAAAACGTTGACGCCGCGAGTAAATTATCGACAATGACATAAAGGAAGCGGCGACGTCCTTTATTGAAAAAGCGGAAGACGCCGTTTCTGAATACTTCAAGC
>JAEEGL016209960.1_pt1 | contig 10058 bp, 5 predicted proteins | sample 9134231 | NCBI WGS metagenome assembly JAEEGL01 (sample SAMN16246548, study PRJNA631951) | gut metagenome | biome: gut microbiome; feature: rumen; material: fiber-attached | host: Bos | place: Iran: Karaj | collected 2018-10 | reverse complement strand
CGAGGATGGGCTGCACGCCTCCTTCTCCGTTTCAGACAGCGAGATCATCACCCTTCTGGACCCCAACATGCGCACTGCTTCCGCCGTGGTCGTGGAGGGTGTGGCGAAGGGTTCTTCTCTCGCCCTTCGCGAGGATGGCAGTTATTTCTCCACGGACTACCCCACCCCCGGCTTCCCAAACACGGGCGCCGGGTACGAGGCCTTCTGTGAGAGCGACGTACGCGACAGCGCCCTGTTGCTGTGGGAGGTCACGGTATACGACGCTGCCCGCGAGGACTGGGTCGAACTGAAAAACGTCTCCTCCGGGGACGTCCGTCTTTCCGATTATTTCATCACCGATAAGGAAAAAGAGCCCCAGCGCATGCGTCTGCCCGACGTCACCCTCGCCCCCGGCGAGAGCTATCCCGTGGAGCTGGAGGGCTTCGGCCTGAGCGCGGACCGCGAATGGGTATACCTGATCCGCGGTGACGGCGTGTTCGTGGACTGGGCCTTCCTGCGCGGCATCCCCGTGGGCGGCAGCTATGGCCGGCTGGACGGACAGAACGGTTTCTTCTACTTTATTGCACAGACGGCAGGCCAGCCGAACGCCCAGGGCTGGCGGGTCATCGCCGCCATGCCCGAAACGGACGTGCCCTCCGGCGTGTACAACGATGTGGAGAGCCTCACCGTTGCGCTGCGCGGCGAGAACATGTACTACACCACCGACGGCAGCGTGCCCACGGTGAACTCCACGCCCTATACCGCGCCCGTCACCGTCACGCAGACCACGATCCTGCGCGCCCGCAGCCTGCCTGCGAACGGCATCCCCAGCGACACGCTGACGCTTTCGTATTTCCTGCACGAGAACTCCACGCTGCCCGTGGTGAGCCTCGTGGCGGCGCCCGACGATCTCTTCGGCGCCCGAGGGATCTACACCCAGCACGAACTGGCCTGGGCGCAGGACTGGGAACGCGAAGCCAACCTGTCCTTCTTTGAAGACGGCGGAAGCTTCAGCATCGACTGCGGCATCCAGATGCACGGCCGCACCAGCCGCCGCAACAGCGACAAGCGCTCGTTCAAGGTGGAGTTCCGCGGCCGGTACGGCGGAGACCTGAACTACGACGTATTCGGAGACGGCAAGATCACCGAGTTCTCCGCCCTGCTTCTGCGCGCCAGTCTTGAGGATAACTACACCTCCTACATGCGCGATGAGCTGATGGCCAAGCTCGCGATCGAGAACACCGACGTGCTTGCGCAGAACTACCGCTACGTCAGCATGTTCATCAACGGCGAGTACTGGGGCATCTACGCCATCCGCGAGCACCACAGCAAGGAATACTTCGCCTCTCACAAGGGCGTGGACGCCGAAACGGTGGACAAGCAGACCGGCGAATACCGCAACCGCGGCAACTGGGACGACCTGCTCAGCTACGTGGAGATGCACGGCTTCAACCTCTCCTCGCCCGAAGCCTGGGAGTATATCCAGGCGCATGTGGACGTGCCGGAGATGATCGACTGGCTGATCCTGGAGTGCTGGAGCGGCGATATGGACGTTTATGAGAACGTCCGCTTCTATGCCAGCCCCGAGTGCGAGGGTGGGAAATACTATTACGGCCTTGTGGACATGGACCTCACCATGATGCGGCACGACACCTATGACGTCGGTTTCGGCTACTCCGGGCAGATGCTCCACTGGATCATCCCCAACGGGCTGCTGAGCAACCAGACCTTCCGTGACATGTTCCTCACCCGGCTGGGCGAACTGCTGCGCGGCCCGCTCTCCGATGAGAGCGTACTGGAGAGCATCGCGGAACTACGGGCCATCGTGGAGCCTGAGAGCGCTCGGGATTTGGCGCGCTGGATGCGGGCCGAGAACACCTTTGCCTCCCAGATGGACAACATCCGCAACTTCGTGGAAGGCCGCGCGGACGAGATGCGCACCTCCGCCGCCGCGTACTTCGGCCTCTCCGGAGAACAGATCCAGAAGTATTTCTATTGAGGAATGTCCTGCATCCCGGAACATTGGGTCATTCATTGCAAACGAACGCGGCCGCCTTATTCAGGCGGCCGCGTTCACATATTATCTTTTACCACACGGTGACTCCGATGATGTAGGGCGTACCGAGATGGGCGTACTGGGGCAGCAGCCACCAGAGGGATTCCTTGTAGGGGCGGCCGGGATAGTTGTACAGGTGGAATTCCCGCCCGCGGTCATCCACGATGATCTGCGCGCCGTCATCGTCCACGCCGTTGGTGCCGCCGTCCATGTAGTACATGTTCAGCGCGTCGCGCATCTCATAGTAGCGCTCGTCGTAGCGCCAGGAACCGCCGGAGGGCTCGCCGCCCTCGAGCAGGAACATGATGAGGTCCGGCTTCGCCTTCTGGAGCTCGGCGCGCTGTGTGGCGTTGAGCGGGCAGTGGCAGTACCAGAGCCGTCCCAGATTCTCCATGGCCATCAGGTTCGGGTAGGCGTTGCGCTGAGGGATGGCCGTGTAGCAGATGTTCAGGCTCTCCAGCTCCGGGCACTCGGTGAGCGGGCCGAGGTCGCTGATGTCGGTGTGGAAGGCTTCCAGGTATTTCAGCTTTTTGCAGCTTGCGAGCGGGGTGAGATCCGTCACACGGCTCTCGGCGATGATCAGGTAGGTCAGGTTTGGCATGTTGTACACGAACGAGAGGTTCGACATGTACATGTGTCCCAGGTCGAGCGCGACCAGGTCCGTGCAGTAGTAGAGCGGGCCCATGTCCTTGTCGAACAGGTCGGGGCCGTTAAAGGTGGCGGCGGCGCAGAAATACGTGTCGTCCGTGCGGAGCGAATAGCCGCTGAAATAGACCCGCCAGACCACGCGCACGTCCGGCCAGCGCTGGTTGAGCTCGTCGAGCTGTTCGTTGGTGAAGCCCGTATCGCACATCTCGATCTTCTGCAGGTCCGGGAAGTACGGGATCGCCTCTTCAAGCTCCACGGTGTCGGTGAAGGCGATGCCGTTGAAGTCCAGCACGTCCGTGTCACAGGGGTACAGCGTACCCATGATGGGCACGGACCAGCTGACGTTCATGTCCTTGTGCCCGTTGCGGAAAGCGATCCGTTCCTCGGCGGAGACGTCGCTCCCCGTGAAGTCCACGCCGCGCAGGGAGGGCAGAAGATCCAGTGCCTCTTCGAGATCCTCCGTGGAGGAGAGACCGGTCTGCGAGAAAATGAGCGCAGTGGAACTGTTGGGGATCCGCGCCTCGCCGAGCGAGACGGGCATGCGGAAGGTGACGTCCGGATAGGCAGACAGCAGTGAGCGCTGCTCCTCGGGGGCGAAGACCGCTTCGGAGATCGTCACGGACTCGAGAGAGCGGAACCACGCCAGCTGCGAGAGCAGCTCCTCGTGGGATACAGCCGTGCCGGGCACGGTGATCGCCAGGGAGGTAACGTCAAACCATTTCCCGCCGATGCCGAGGTTCCAGCGCACGTCGCAGTCCGTCAGCTTTCCGGCCAGGGTCTCCATGGTCTCCGGAGCGGTGCAGTGCTCCACGGTGAGGGAGCGGAGATACGGGAACAGCAGCAGGTTCTCCCAGTTCTCCGGCAGGTCGTCGAGCGTGATGGAGGCGGCATGGCTCTCATACAGCTCATCGCCCAGGCGGACGTCGCAGAAAATGTCGCAGTCGGGAAGGCGCGAGCGGAGATAGAGCAGATCCTCCGAGGAGATCTCATTCCCGCGCAGGTCGAGAGAGACGAGATTCCGGCACCGCGCCAGATTGCGGATATCCGTCACGCCGCTGTCGCGCAGGTCGAGCGTGACCACGTCGCGCCGCATCAGTTCGCCGTTCACGCGCGTGTAGCGGGTAAACATCACCCCGATGCCCGCCGCGACGATCATCAGCACGAGCAGCGCCGCGCACAAGGGGATCCAGCGGCTGTTCTTTTTGTTTTCAGTCTTCTCGGCGGTTTTCGCCATGGGTCACCTCCGGGCTCAGTAGCCCCAGTATCTCTTGTGGATCTTCGCGAGCTCTTCGTCCGACGGCCTTTCGTGGACGGTGTTGCCGTTGATGTCCATATAGTACATGTGGAAAGCGTCTCGCATCTCGTAATAGGCGTCGTGGAAGCGCCAGGTGGAGCCGGTGGACTCGTCGCCGGGCTTGCTCCAGATCTCGCAGTCCGGCAGCTCCTCGCGAAGCGACTGGATCTGTTCCTCGGTCATGAAGGTGCCGCAGCACCAGATCCGCTTCAGCCAGGTCATCTGCCGCAGGGTCTCATACACGTTGTCGCCCTTGGCCACGATGTAGCAGATGTTCAGATGCTCCAGATTGGTGCAGCCTACCAGCGGTGAGATATCCGCCACGCCGGTCTGGAACAGCTCCAGCCAGGTGAGGTTCTTCAGCTTGCCGACCTCGGTGAGGTCCGTCACCCAGGCGTCCGCCAGGATCAGGTACTTCAGGTTCGGCATGATGGACAGATAGTTCAGGTCCTTGATGTTGGAGTGGCCCAGATCCAGCGCCACCAGATCGGGGCAGTACCAGAGGTTGTTCAGCCCCGTCATGGACTTGTACTGCCGGGCGCCGCTCTCAGGATAGGGGATAAAACGCGTGGAGTCGGTACGGATGCCGGCCCACTTGATCTGCACCATCCACACGATCCGGACGCCGAGCGGGAGATACTTTTCATAGAGCTCCACCATGCGGTCGTTAGAGATCTCCACCTCGCACAGCACGGCCTTCTCCAGATGCTTCATGTAAGGGATGACTTCCTCGAGCGCCGCGCCGTTGTCCTTCACATAGCGGTTGTTGCTCAGGTCGATCTCCGTATCCGTGGAACGGACAGTTACGCCGTAGAGCTCCATGGTCCAGACCACGTCCGTGCCGCCGAGCTCCTCGTCCAGTTTGCAGAGCGTCTCGGGGCTCAGGCCGCAGCCGGAGAGGTCCACTTCGCGGAGGTCATAGAACAGATCCTGCTTCTCGGTGATCTCGCGGAGCGAGCGGGGTGTCAGTCCCTCCTCGCCGGCGAAGGAGATCGTCCCGGCGTCGGAACGGAAGGTGCGGCCGCACACTTCCACCGGCCAGGAGAAAACGGTGAGAGGGAACGCCTTCTTCAGTTCGCGCATCTCATCCTCTGTGAGCGAGGTCTCCTGCATGCGCACCACCTGCGGGTCGATGAAGCCCTCGATCGCGGCGGCGAGCTCCGCAGCGTCGGGGCCGCGGCCGTCAACGTCGATCTCCTTCAAGTCGGCGGAATAGTTCTTCCCGTTCAAAGGGACGCTCCACTTCACGAAAAAGTTCGGCTTCTCCGCCGCGAGCATCTTAAGCGCGGCCATGTCCATACTGCCCGTGGCGTCCAGTTCCTTCAGGCGGGGGAAACAGTCGAGCGCCTCACGATCGGCCGCGGTGTAGTCCGGGACCTTCAGGGTGCGGCTGTAGGAATCGTAGCGTCCCGCGCCTACGGGCACGTCCCATCGGATAGAGGCGTTGGGGTACTGCTGCCGGAGTTCCCGGTAATCCCGCAGAGAGAGTTCCTCTCCGCGCCGGTCCAGGGAGATTCTCTCCATGGTCACAGGCTCCGGTTCCGTCTCGGGCATGCCTCCGGTGCGTGCGCCGCGCAGCAGGAAGACGAGCACGGCACAGCCGACCGCCAGCACGAGCAGCGGGATCAGCGTGCGCTTGCTCCGGAACATATAGGTGAGAGTTTCTTTCATGCCTTCTTACCCCCGCACCGTGATCTGGCCGCCGTGGTCGTCCACACCGTTGGTGCCGCCTTCCATATAGTACATTTCGAAGAAGTCCCGCATCTCGTAGTATCGGGGATGGGTCCGCCAGGTGCCGCCCGTGGACTCCCCGTGCGGGAGCATATACATTTCGCAGTTGGGCATATTGGCCACGAGCGCGCCGATCTGTTCGTCCGAGAGGGCATTCCCGCAGTACCAGAGCCGCTCCAGCCAGGGCATCTGCATCAGCACGTCGAAGGCCCTGTCCGGTTTGGAATAGATGTAGCAGATGTTCAGATCCAGCAGGTTTTTGCAGTTGATCAGCGGGGACAGGTCCTCCACCTTGGTCCAGAAGATCTCCAGATAGATCAGATCCTGCAGGGAGCCGATCGGGGTGATGTCCCGAATGTCGTTCTCCACCAGGATGAGATACTTCAGTTTCGGCAGTTCGTAAAGGAAGCTAAGGTCCGTGAGGTCTTTGTGCCCGAGATCCAGCGCCTGCAGGTCGCGGCAGTAGCGCAGCACCCAGCACTCGCCGCTGTAGAGCCTCGCCTTGTTGACGAAGCGGGCAGCGATGAAGTTCGTGGCGTCGGTCTTCAGGGAGTAGATGGAGAAGAACACGGTCCACACGAAGCGCACGTCCTCGTGGCGAAGGTCGAGCGCGTCCATCTCTTCGTTGGAGATACCGCAGTAGCTCATATCCACCTTTTTCAGATGCCGGAAATACGGGAGGACCGACTCGACGGCTGCGCCGCCGTCCCGCACGTCCCGGCGGGAGAGATCGATCTCCACGGCGTCGGTGCTTACCGTCACGCCGTAAAGCTCCATGGTCCAGACCACTGTGAGTTCCGGGTTCGCCTCCGCCAGGGGCCCGAGCGCATCCGTGTCCAGGCCGCAGCCGGTGAAATCCAGCCGCTGCAGCCGAGGGAAGCGGAAAAGATCCGCTTCGATCCCGCGCAGGTCGGAGACCGTGAGCGTGTCGCCGGCGAAGGAGACCGTGTCCGCGAGCGAGGAGAAGACCCGGCCGCCGAGTTCGCAGTTCCAGCGGAAGGCGAGCTCCGGATAGAGCCCGGTGAGCAGATCCTGCGTCTCATAGGGCACTGTGCCGCCGGTGAGCGTGACCTCCCGGAGCGACGGCAGCCAGGCCAGCCGCTCGGCGAGTTCCTCCGGGGCCGTATCGGCAGGAACGGAGAGGAGCTCACAGTCCTGCCGGAACGAATGCCCCGCGAGAGGAACGGTCCATAGCACGCGGAGGTCCTCCCTGGCGTTCTGAAGCGTGAGCAGGAGGTCATAGTCCTCACAGCCCGCGGCAGAGACCGTTTCCAGGGCGGGGAAACAGGAAAAGAGCGGGATATCGTCCAGCGTCAGCGAACCGATCCGGACCGCCACGGAGGATGAATCCCTCGCCCCGCCGCTGAGCGGGACCATCCAGCGCAGTTCCGCCTCGGGGAAAGCGGCGCGGAATTCCTCGAAGCCTTCCGGCGTGAGGTCCAGCCTGCGCAGGTCCAGTTTTTCTGCATTGCGCGGATATTCCGCCCCGGCGATCCTGACGTATTCCGCCCTGTGCCGGAGGCCGGAGCGCAGGAGGAGGCCGCCGCACAGAAGCAGCACGGCCGCCGCCAGGATCAGAGCGATCCTGGCGCGCCGGGAGAACGGCCGCTTCCCCAAAGCCGGGGCTTTCGGAGCGGGCATATCCTGCTGTTCCATGGAACGGATCCCTCCTGAGGTCGGCGAAAGAAAAATGCGGAAAACGGTTGCGAAAAAGCCCGGGATGTCGTAATCTATCCGGGAGGGCGCTGTTTGCGCCCGCATAACTTCTCTATTATACACGATTCTCTTCCGGTACGGAAGCCACAGGAGCCACATATGAAAAAATTTTTCGCTCTGGCCCTCGCCGCAGCCCTGCTGTTCGGCGTCGCGGGCTGCACCGTGGACACGAAGGCGGCGCCCGAGGCAACGCCAGCCGTGACTGCCACGCCAACGCCCACCGCCACGCCGGAGCCCACGCCAACACCAACGCCGGAACCCACCGCCACGCCGGAGCCCACGCCAACGCCGGAGCCTCTCGCCGAGGAGCTCACGGAGCGGCTGGACGTCCGGGACAACGTGGGCGGCAAGACGCTTCTGCTGCGGGACGGAGACGTCAGCACCCGGCTGGGCTATGGCGGCAGGACCGTTCTGACCGTCTCCTGCGACACGCCCATCCACGGGCTGTACCTGGAATGGTACACGACGCCCTTCCCGTACACCGTCCGTGCCGGGGAGCGCGAGATCGCCGGCGGGGCCTATGGTTTCGTCCACGAGTATTTTGCCCTGGAAGAGCCGGTGTCAGAACTGACGGTGGAACTGACGGGCTATTCTGCTCTGTCGGAGATCCGCGCTTTCGGGCAGGGCGCCCTGCCGAAGGACGTACAGGCCTGGGAGCCGCCCTGTGAGCAGGCAGACGTGCTTGTGCTGCCCGCCCATGCCGACGACGACGTGATCTTCTTCGGCGCGCTCATCGCCTCCTGCCGGGACCGCGGCCTGAAGGTGCAGATCTGCTATCTCGTAGATCACGGGAAGGCAGGCGGCATCGTATGGGACGGCCGGATCCACGAGCTGCTCAACGCCATGTGGACGCTCGGCGTGCGCAGCTACCCGCTGGTCGGCCCGTTCCCGGACTACTACGTGCTCAAGCTGGAAGAGGCGCTGGGCGTCTTCGGGCTGGACAACGTGACGCGTTACTACGTGGAGATGATCCGCCGCTTCCGCCCGCTGGTGGTGGTCGGGCACGACCGCCTCGGCGAGTACGGGCACGGCGCCCACCAGATCTCCTCCATGGCGCTTGAGAAGGCCGTGCCGCTGGCGGCGGACGCTTCCGCCTATCCGGCCAGTGCTGAGCTGTACGGCGTATGGAACACGCCGAAGCTCTACCTGCACTTTGCCGAGGAGAACCCCATTTTCCTGGACGTGATGTCGCCGCTGGAGAGCTTCGGCGGGATGAGCGCGTACGAGGTCGCCTGGGAGGCCATGATGTACCACGAGAGCCAGCTGGTCTACAAGCACCGTCCCACGCTGGACAGCATCGAGCTCCCCCGCTACGACTGCCGGCGCTTCGGCCTGGTGCGCACCACCGTCGGCCTCGACACGGGCAACGACATCATGGAGCACGTATCCTGACCTTTTCCCATACAGCCAAAGCGACCGGAGCCAGATCGGCTCCGGTCGTTTTCTGCATAGGCTTAATAAAAAGTGGCGACTTCCTGTTCGGGAGGCTCGGCGGGCAGGACCGTGCGGGCGTGGAGCACGGGGCCGGGGCCGTCGTAGACCTCCGGAAGGTCCCTCACGTCCACACGGGCGGTGACGCTGTACCAGGCGAGATTCTTCAGCTCGCCCACGTCGCTCCACTCCGCCATCAGCGGAATGAAGCGTATGTCGTTGGCGCAGCAGGTCATCACGTCCCTCCCGAAATAGAAGTATCCGGGCTTCAGGCTGCGGGAACGGGTGACGGCTTTGCCCAGCAGGCGGACGACTTTGTCCCGGTATTTCTCCGGCTGGTCCATGATGTCCTGCAGGAAGATAGCGTAGTCCGCCGGTGCGATCTCCACCACGGGGGCGTTGAGATCGTAGGGCAGCGGGAGTTCGATGTCGTCGTAGGTGATCTTCCCGTCGGGCGTCTCGAAGGCGATGTCGCAGCGGCGGTTCACGGCGCGTACGATCTTGTGCACCTGCAGCTTCAGGTCCTCGTCCCCGGGCGGGAAACGGTTGAACACAGCCAGTTCGCAGCTGCGGAACTTGTCCACCATCAGCTGGCGCATGTTGTTGTTATAGGTCAGGAAGGTGCGCGCGTCCACGAACAGGAACTCCTGCGCCACCACCCATTCCTTCGGCATGTTGTTGTAGAGCGTGTCGAGTGACCACATGCCGTTGTATTCCACCATCACGTAGTCACAGCGGTGCTGCCGGCGCAGGGCGTTGAGCCGCTCGGGCGTCAGCTCCGCCTCGGATGCGATCGGCTCGATGAACACGTTCGGCGCGGCGAAGGTAGATGGTTCATATTCCTCCTCCCCCTCTTCGCACAGCAGCATCAGGATGTTCTCGCCGTTGTTGAAACGTTTGTCTTCCAGCGTCTCCTGCGCGAATTTCGTCTTGCCGGACTCCAGAAAGCCGGTAAAGAGGTAAACGGGAATCTGCTTTGCCATGGAAAGCTCACCTCATCCGTTCACGCGAAGAGCGCGGCCACGGCGTCTTCCTTCAGTTCGGAGCCGATGACGCACAGCCGCCCGGTCACGCCGGCGCTGCCGCGACGGATATCGATCTCGCCCGGCGTGTAGTCGAAATGGATCCACTGCCCCTCTTCCGCCGGGACGATACCTTTGGCGCGCAGCACCATGCCGTACGTCTCCGCGCTGCCGAGCGCGG